>VAPK010051367.1_pt1 | contig 19197 bp, 29 predicted proteins | sample 3395031 | NCBI WGS metagenome assembly VAPK01 (sample SAMN08290443, study PRJNA428436) | hydrothermal vent metagenome | isolation source: Deep-sea hydrothermal vent chimney 1 | place: Pacific Ocean: Juan De Fuca Ridge
GCGTGTGACCGCTATACCCAAAGGTGTCTCTCCCTTGTAGTTTTTATAGATAGGTCGAATGCCAGACTTTAGTAGCTGGTTTACTCGGTGGGTTTTCCCCGCTTTTAAAGCATGGAATAACTCTTCTTCTAGTTCTGGGTTAAATTGGTATTTTTTTTCTGGTGTAGATTTTTTGTTAGGCGTCCCTTTTTTATTTTCTAATGAGGGCTTTGTTGGTTTTTTGATTGTTTTAGGGTTTGTACTTAGTGATAACAAAATATCGTTAGGTATAGGGTTTCCAGCAGCATCAAGAAATATAAGTTGTTGATTTGATTTAGCTTGGACAGTAGTGACTAGGCTTGTTGAAATTGCGAATATGGCAATAATTTGAAAAACTAGCGAGGTTAATTTGTTATTTTTAAACATGCTCTGTCCCTGAGTCATTTACTATTTTTGAACTATTCTAACAGATTAATGAGTAATATTAATGAGTAAGTAGTTGCTATGCTTGATATAATTTGAGCATCATAAACAGAATAGTGATAACAAATGAAAAGAGCAGAGCAGCTACAAGGACTATCACGAGAGCATCATGGCTCTCTTGTCATGTCAAAAAAAATCATTGATGCGGTAGAAAATGGAACGGAAGATGATTTAGTAAAAGCCATCGAAATGGTGACTGAATATTATGATGATGAGTTAGAAGTGCATTTTCAACACGAAGAGCACACTATCTTTGCGCCAATATTTAAGAAATATAAAGAACATATTGAAGTATCTAAAGTGCTTTTAAAAGAGCACGGCTATCTTCGGTTGCTAGTTCCAAGGCTTAAAATAGAAACGGCGAGAGAAGAGTTGGCGGAATTCGCGATGATCCTACACAATCACACAAGGGTAGAAGAGAGAGAGCTGTTTCCTATTATCGAGAAGTTATTTACCGATGAGGAGCTGGATGCCGTCTTGAATTTTGTTCCTATAAATAGCTAGACTCTTTTCAATTTCATAAAGTGTGATGGAATAATCCATCACACTAATATTTTTATAGCTACTTTTGGTATTTTACAACAGGTCGCTTTTCAGCAATCCAGCTTGTAATTCCATGCGTTACATTCATCACATTTTTATAGCCTAATTGCTGTGCAACAGCTTGGCTGGCAGCTTGAGTTCTGTTACCCGTTCGGCAAATTAGTGCAACGGGTTGGTCAGGTTTAGTAATCGCCGTAAATTCTGGAACAAAGTTGGGGTTTATCTGTCCAGTGTGATCAAAAAAGGTAATCATTTTACTTCCTTTTACGATGCCCGTTTGTTGCCACTCTTCTTGTCTACGAATATCAATAACGGTTACGCCTTGGGCAATCAGTTCTTTGAGCTTGGCATTATCAATATTGCTATAACCACCTGATTGAGGAATCGGGTCAGCAGCTTTTGTCATGTCAGAAGTTCCAGAAGATGCGGGTGATGAACTGGTCTTGGCATTACAAGCAGCTAGCGGTAAAAGTAGGCTAATAATGGCAATATTAAATGGCTTCAAATTCATGTTTAATTCCTAGTTGATGTTACTTTTGATGGATTGTACAGATAAGTCTCCTATGAAAGCATTAAGTTCCTAAGCTTTTGATAGAAATTGTATTACACCTACGAAAAAGAGCTTTTTATAGATGCTTAGTAAAATACTCACTATTCAGAATGACAGAAAACTTAGATTTCGTTATCATCAGTATCTAAGGAATAATAAATTTAATCCGTAAATTTATTCGGATGACTAAATGAAAAGGGGTAAGGGTAGTGTCTAATCAATCATTACAAATCTTGCTGGGTCTGTGTTTTTCTGCTGTTATTTTATCTGGTTGCGGGGCGGCTGGAGTAAAATCGACTAGCGAAGATGATGCTACCGCAGTATCGAGTGAAGTAGTTTCAGGCGATACTGATAGCGAAGCATCGACAATATCCAAAAAAGCATCATCAAAATTTGGGCGAATAAAAAAACGTAAAGTACCTTATCGCCCTAATTCAAACCCTATCACCAATAAAGCATTGGCTGATAATCTAATGGCAGCGAGAAAGAAAGAAGCCGAGCGCTTTTTAAAACAAGGTGCTGATGCAAACACCATTGCTGCAAATGGTGAACCAGTTTTATACACCGCATTACGTGTTGGCTTTTATGATGTTGCAGATAACTTAGTCCTTTATGGTGCTGACGTAAATGCTAAAACACGCGCAGGCAGAACGCCTTTGCATATGGCAATATCAAAAGGAAATGCAAGTTTTGTACAATTGTTATTAGAAAATGAAGCAGATCCAAATTTATCCAGTGGTTCGGGTGAAACACCATTACATTTAGCGATTGCAAAAGCGCAAGTTGATGTGGTGGCAAAGTTGCTTAAATATGAAGCAAATGCCAATACTGGCAGCCAAAAGGGAACACCACTACAAGTGGTATTGAGAAATGGCAATGTTGAAATAGCCGAACTTCTTGCGAGTAACAATGCTGATGTAAATATTACCGATAGTATTGGTGAATCACTGTTACACAAAGCCGCCGCAAGAGGGCAAGTAGGCTTTGCGGGTGTAATCATCGCAAATGGTGCAAATGTAAATGCAAGAGATAAATTTAAAGAAACTCCTTTGCATGAAGCCGCCGCAAAAGGACGATTAGCCATGGTGAAGTTGCTGTTAAACCAAAAGGCTGATTTGTATGCAAAAACCGAAAAAAATTGGACCGCGCTTCATGAAGCTGCACGATTTGGTCATCCTGAAACTGCTGCGTACTTGATAAGCAGAGGTTTAAGCCGCAATGCACATAATAGTGATGGTGTTACGCCCCGAGGGTTAGCAAACCACTTAAAGCATGGCGAGGTAATAGAAGTTTTAAAGTAATTATTAAATTCCAAGTAATTGATACAGGTCATTACTCTAAAGTTCAAGATAAGCTAATTTAGCTCCAATAATGTATTCAATGGAGCTTTTATATGTGGAATTTTACCGTGCCAGCATTTATCATTTTTGCACTTGTCGCTTTTAGTTGGGTGATGTTTTTTACATCGGTGTTTATGCAGTAAGCATCTCTGATTTATTTTTCTAGTTTTAAAAGATTTAACGCCGCCTCACGGCAGCTATTCAGTAACTCTTTAGTCGTGTCATCATCATTAAGCGCTCTACCTATTGCGACCCCACCAATCATCATTGCAGTAGTCGCAAGAATTTCTTGTTCGCTAGGCGCAGGATGACGAGGATTACTCTTTAATTGTGCCTGAATAGTCTTATTGAGCATCTTGTACATACGTGTGTAGGTTGCTCTTACTTCATCCTCATTGTTTGCAATATCCGTCACCAGAAATGCTAATGGGCAGGGTGAAATTTTTTGCATTATGTGATCTTCACTTAAATAACCAAATAATAAATTCTTAGTCCATTCCTCCTGAGTTAGCATTTCGGGTTTAGAGTGCGTTATTCTACTTTTCTTTGCGCCTGCAATAATCGCTTTTGAATATACTGCTTGTTTGCTTTCAAAATGTGAGTAGAAAGCACCTCTGGTTAAACCTGCGTGCTTCATCAAATCATCAATAGATACTTGGTCAAAACCTTTGGTTGAAAATAGTGTAATCGCACTGTTTAGTATTTTCTCGCGTGTCGCTTCTTTATGTTTTTTTGAATAAGGCATGCGATGATTATAAGTGTGCTTAAAATATGTTGTTGAACATATTTTAATTTTATTTATGCTGAAATTCTTTTTTAGAGAAGGAGAAGGCTAATGAGTTTACAAGCAAGTTTATTATTACCTGTTTTTGGCATGGTGTTTCTTACCGTTGGAATAGCACTGTGGATGCTGAAACTGAGGTATAAAGCAGTAATAGAAGACGGTGTGAGCGCTAAATATTTTAAATATAATCGAGGCGCAAAGCTTCCAGAGTATCTTGTACGCGTTACACAACATTATGAGAATCTTTTTGAAACACCCGTGCTGTTTTATTTAGCAATAGTGCTTATTTTGGTTCTCAACTTAAATGATTGGGGTTATGTGTTATTTGCCTGGGGCTTTTTTCTAGCTCGCCTTGTTCACGCCTACATACATACTATTAGCAATCGATTACTACATCGAAAATATGCTTTTATGTTGACGAGCTTAATGCTTATTCTTCTATGGATTAAGCTTTTTGTTGATGTTGTTAGCCAATAGTAAAAGTGATAATTTTGTGTAAACTTTTGTAAATATAGGTGAACTAAAGCATTGTAGGTGTATCATATTCCCTATGAAGAAAGTATTAACTTTTATAAGTGCAGTTCTAATTACCTCGTTTACAAGTGCAGATTTAAACCTCGAACTTCCAGATTTAAATTTACCCGATTTAGGCGGGCAGAGCGGTATAACAGTACAGTCTCTTTCTGAGAAAGAAGCTGGGTTAAAAATATTACGTGGATTAAGAGCAAGCGGTAATTTAATTGAAGATCCCGAATTGAATACATGGATACGTTCAATCGGCAATCGTCTTACATCCAATGCACCAAGATCTGCAACACCCTACTATTTTGTTATATCCCGTGATCGGTCTGTAAATGCTTTTGCAACGCTAGGCGGTGTTATTGTTATCAATGCAGGGTTGATTCTGCGAACAAGTTCAGAAAGCGAGTTGGCTGCGGTGATTGCGCATGAAACAGCACATATCACACAACGTCATATCCCGAGGATGATAAGAAAAGCAGAAGGAAATAAGTTTGCCAGCGGAGCAGCAATGATTGCGGGAATACTTGCAAGCACAAAAGACCCGGAGGCTGGACAAGCAATTATAAATCTCTCATTGGCAACAATGGCACATAAACAATTATCTTTTAGTCGAGAAGCAGAGGCTGAAGCAGATAGGGTGGGTTTGCGTATTTTAGCGAGAGCAGGATTTAATCCAAAAGCTATGCCATCATTTTTAGCAAAACTTGAACAGTTCAGTGATGGGAGTGATACGGAGATTAGGGAGTACTTACAAAACCATCCCTTAACCATAAAGCGTGTTAGTGATACACGTAACAGAGCCCAAAGAATGCGTGGTTATAAAGATAAACCAAACAGAACTTATCTTTATATGAGAGAAAAAATTCGCATAAAATCCAAATCAAATACCCCCATACCCGATCAACTTTCTGAGAATGTCAGAAAATATTCTAGGGCATTAAGGTTTGCACAACAACAGAATAAGCATGAATATGCCTTAAAAATGATTGTTGGTAAGAGTCTTCCAGAATCAATCTTGAGAGGGCAACTGTTAAACAGGCTAAACCGCTATAGAGAAACTATAATTTTGCTTGAGCCTTTAATAAAAGTATATTTAGGTAATGAAGCATTGTCTCAATTACTTGCTCGCGCTTATATTTCAACAGGGCAGTTAGATAAAGCTTGGGCTGCCGTGAGGGATGTCAGTATCTCAGAGCAAACGAGCCTAGAATTTCTTGAAGAAAAACAGAATGTTGCCCGAATGACTAGGCGTGATACTGTTGCTTATCAAGCTTCTGCAGAGCGGAATATTCGTACGGGTAATTATAAAGCTGCTAAAACACTATTAAGGCAAGCTCTTAAACTACCCTCAGCAAATGCAAGTGAATTACTCTTGATACAAAAGCGGTTGGCACAGATAAAGAAATGAACTATCTATCTAATAATCAGTTCTATTTAATAGAGATATCAGCAAATAATCTTTAAAGTTGTAGAATAATTAAGCAGATATATAAGAATATCACAACGTACTTAATTTCTTATATGATATTGATTTTAAAGAATTTTTTGCAAGCCTAACTTTTTTGGGATATGCTGGCGCTCCAGGTTTGATAAAGTGAAGGAGTTCCCTCTATTTGCTTATAAATAATTCAAATCTGCTTATAAATAATATTATATTTTAGGAGGTCAATATGCGAAGAGGTTTTCGCGTTGTGTCAGTAGCAGTTTCTGCATTGGCAATAGTAGGAGCCATCGGCTTTTCTTCCGCTGTAATAGCAGGAGACAAAAAAATGTCAGGCAAAGATCTTGCCTTTAATAAGAAAAAAGGTAACTGTTTAGCTTGTCACCTTATTGCAGGTGGAGATCAAGCTGGAAATATAGCACCTCCATTAATCGCAATGAAGGCTCGCTTCCCTGATAAAGCAGTATTGCGTGCTCAAATTGCTGAGCCACGTACAAAAAACACTGATTCGATCATGCCTCCTTTTGAAGCGCATGGCATTCTTTCAGCGAAAGAGATTGATACTATTACGGACTTTGTTCACGGTCTTTAATACATCAATACATCTTTTTACAATTTAATTAAACACGTTTAGAGGAATCATAATGAAACGTAGAAGTTTTTTAAAAAGCACAGTTGTAGCAAGCGCTGCAATTAGTACAGGTATCATAAGCACTAATACTGCTTTTGCTGCTGCACACGGAGACGACATCACAAAAGCTAAGTCAGTTGACGAAGTTTTAAAGATGCTTGGCGCAACAGGCGCTACTGAGTCTGCAGACATCAAGATCAAAGCTCCAGAAATTGCAGAGAATGGTGCTGTTGTTCCTGTAGGAATTACATCAAACATTGCTGGAACGACTGAAATCACGTCAATCACTGCTGCTAATCCAACACCATTTGCTGCAAAGTACATTATTGGTGAAAGCGCAGTTCCTGCTGTTAAGTCTCGTTTTAAGATGGGAAAAACAACAGATGTAATCGTAGTTGTTAAAGCTGGTGACAAGTTCTACACAGCAAAGGCAAATGTTAAAGTAACTAAAGGCGGGTGTGGAGGTTAATCATGGCTAAATCAACAATAAAATTACGTACAAAAGAGAAAGGTGGAAAAATCCAAGTTAAAGCTTTGATTACTCACCCAATGGAAACTGGTCTTCGTAAAGACAAGAAGTCAGGTGGAAAAATACCTGCTCATTACATCACGGAATTAGTGGTAACAGCTAATGACAAGCCTGTAATGACTGCTCACTGGAGTGGCTCTGTTTCTAAAAACCCATTTTTATCTTTCAAATATGCTGGTTCTAAAGAAGATAAAGTTAAACTTAGCTGGAAAGACAACACAGGTAAGAGTGATTCGATAGAAAAGAAAGTTGGCGAGAAGTAATAAACCCACTTTAAATAAGATAAGAATGAATTCTCATGGGCTAGCACTTAGTTTGCTCATGGGAACTATTAGGAGGAATAAATGAAAAAACTAATAACGACAGTTGCTCTTTTTGCTTTAGTCCTAACGCCATTTGTCACTGTACAAGCTACACCATCAGAAGATAAGGCAGCGTTAAGAGATTATTTTAAAAAGACTCTAGCAGGTAAAAACCTTGATGATTTTATCAATGGTGTATATGCATTAGATGATGATGCACGTAGCCAATGGGAGGAAATTGAAGAATTCCCTCCATACGAAATTGATCTTGATACTGGTAGCGAGCTTTGGGATAAGAAGTTTAAGAACGGAAAATCTTTTGAAAGTTGTTTCGGTGATATCAGCAAAGTTCGTGCTAAATACCCGTACCACGACGAAGCAAAAGATACGATCATCACATTAGAAGGCGAGATCAACAAATGTCTTACTGATAATGGTGAAAAACCGTTCAAGTGGAAAAAAGGTAAAATCGCTGCAGTTTCAGCACACATTGCTTATGCAGGTCGTGGTGGAAAAATCAGTGTAGTACCTAAAACTGAAAAAGCGATAGCTTGGTATAATAAAGGTAAGCAATTCTTTTTCGCAAAACGTGGTCAGTTAAATCTATCTTGTGCTGATTGCCATGTTTACAATGCAAATAGAAGAGCTCGTGGTGATTTATTGAGCCCTATGCTTGGTCATTCTTCTCATTTTCCTGTGTTCCGTTCTAAATGGGGCAACTTAGGCACATTGCACCGTCGTTATGGTGGTTGTAATAAGAATGTGAGAGCTAAGCCTTTTAAAGCTCAAAGCGATGAGTACAAAGCGTTAGAATACTACCAAGCTGCTATGGCAGATGGTATGGAGTTAAACGGTCCAGGCGCACGTAAGTAAGCTTTAACGTTAAGACGTTATAATAAAAAAGCCCGATATTTTCGGGCTTTTTTATGTCTGTAAGTTCTTAATTAATGGGTGATTACTTGCCTTCTCCCCCATTTATTCGTACTCTTAGTGTGGATAGAAAAATAAATAAATGGTATTAGAAATGAATTACGAACAAGCACGTTTTAATATGATTGAGCAACAAATTCGCCCGTGGTCTGTACTTGATACGACGGTATTGCAAACGATGGGCAGTATTCCTCGAGATAAGTTTGTTCCTGAAACTTTAAAATCACTTGCTTATGCAGATATTGAAATCCCATTAGAGCACGGGGAGTCTATGATGTTTCCTCGTATGGAAGGTCGACTTTTACAAGAATTGTCACTCGATATAGATGATGAGTGTCTAGAAATTGGTACAGGTAGTGGTTTTTTGACGGCTTGTATGGCAACCATGGCAAAACATGTTCATAGTATTGATATTCATGATGAATTTTTACAGCGTGCAGGAGAAAATTTAGCAGCTAATAATATTGCAAATATATCCCTAGAGAATAAAGATGGGATAACATCTTTTCACCCAAAAATGTCAGGGACGAAAAAATATGATGCCATTGCCGTAACTGGCTCTTTACCTGAATATCTCCCCGTGTTTGAGCAACTTTTAAAACCAGAGGGAAGACTTTTTGTGGTTGTAGGCTCTAATCAAACGATGCATGCAATGAAAGTTGTTCGTACAGGTGATAAATTTATTCGAACGAGCCTTTTTGAAACAGAATTAACACCTTTGGTAGGTGTAGAGATAAGTTCTACTTTTGAGTTTTAACGATTTTTTAAAGCGGCCTGCTGAAAGGTTTAATTTATCATGAGCTTGTCATAGGAAAGGGCATTCTCCTTTTTTGTCGTTTTGCAAATTAGCCCTTTTAGTTAGCTATTTCACCCGTGGGTCTTCCTGTTGTAATATTCTCACACGTCGCTCTTCCCAGCTTACACGAACTTTATCTGGTGATAATTCTTCGTCAGGCAGTGCAATTTTATCATTTATCTTTTCTTCTATGTCTGTGGTCTTTTCTTGTAAAGATTTATGAGCTTTATGTGCTTGCTTTAATGCCGCAGCACTATCAGGTCGTGTGAGTGTTTTTTGTGTAGGATCGTAATCAAGCATATCAATCTCGAACTTGTTAATGCCAAGGTCAGAGAGATATTTAGCTAATGTATCAAGTTTTCTCCAGATACGTGCCTGACCACTATTTTTAGCCAATACAGTTTTTTCTGACTTATTAAAACTCACTTTTAAAATCCATTGATCACCATTAGCAGAAACAAGTGCAGATTCTATTGCGTTCGCCTCAATAAGTAGTTTTAAGGCACTGTGGTTTATTCCGTTAGAGTTAGATGGCATAAAATTCTCATTCCCATTTAGTAACTAGAAGGCTAACTTTTATTAGATAATAATAGATTTTTACGCACTCATCAAATATTTTATCGGGTATAATTTTGATATTAAAAGTAATCAATAATAAATTTCAATGAAACAAGATACAGAGCGTCGTTTTGGCGGTGTGGCACGTCTCTACGGAACACAAGCATTAGAGAAATTTAAAAAGTCGCATGTGATTGTGATTGGAATTGGTGGTGTAGGATCCTGGGTCGTGGAAGCATTGGCAAGAAATGCAATCGGTAAAATCACTCTAATCGATATGGATGTAGTAGCTGAATCAAATATCAATCGGCAACTACCAGCATTATCAAACACTCTAGGGCGAAATAAATGTGATGTCATGGCAGAACGTATCCGCGGTATCAATGAAGAATGTGAAATATGTATTGTTGATGAATTTCTAACGAAAGATAACATCGCTAATCTGATTGCTGCAGATACTAGTTATGTTATCGATTGTATTGATAACTCGCGTGTTAAAGCTGCTTTGATAGCTTGGTGTAAGCGTCAAAAGGTTAAAATGCTTACGATAGGGGGGGCAGGTGGCAAAACTGACCCAACGTTGATACAGATCGTAGATTTAAGCCGCGCCAAACATGATCCATTGTTATCAAGAACACGAAAAATACTGCGCCAAGATTATAATTTCTCTACCAATATAAAAAGGCGTTTTAATATCCCCTGTGTTTATTCACTAGAACACCTAAAATATCCAACGGATGATGGTGAAATTTCGCAGACAAAATTAAAAAATGAAATGAGCGGGTTAAGTTGTGCCGGTGGAATTGGTTCTTCGCTTATGGTGACAGCAAGCTTTGGTTTTATAGCGGTATCACATGTTTTGAAGCGGATTAGCGAGAAAACAAGTTAAAATAAACAGAGACTTTACTGATTCAGCGTGCGCTCATCCTGTTTCAGTTATTCTGGGGGAAAAAACAAAGGGGAAAACTGTGTTAAAAAAACTATCAATACTAACGCCAATTATTATTTCGGTTGGTATGAGCGCTTGCTCTGCTAATAAAGCACCTACTACAGTGGCGACTCAAGCCAAACCTGTTACAAAAGAAAAATCAGCGATCAATAAAACTGCAGAAATTATCCCTGTTGTGTATGAAAAGCGTACTCCAAAGCCAAGACGCGCGATAGAAATAAGGTCGCAAAACGATGGCTCATTTGCTAATAAATTATCAAATGCAGCGTTAGGTCGTTTGCGTTCAAACATTACCTATAATGGTTCTTATGTGAAAATTGCATATCCTTGGGGCGATGTTCCTTCCAATATTGGCGTGTGTACAGATGTTGTTATCCGTTCTTATCGTAGATTGGGTATAGATCTTCAGCAACAAGTTCATCGTGATATGAGCGCAGCATTTAATTCATACCCTAATCCGCGTAAGTGGGGTTTATCAAAGCCAGATACAAATATTGATCACCGTCGTGTTTACAACCTACGCGCATTTTTTGCTCGCCGTGGTGCAGGTTTGCCAATCACGCGTAATCCATCGGATTATCGCCCAGGAGATTTAGTGACATGGATGGTTGGTCCTGATCTTCCACACATTGGAGTAGTCGTTGATAGACCTTCAAGAGCTGATCCACGTCGTAAGATGATTGTACATAACATTGCTAACGGTCCACAGATGGAAGATATTTTATTTAGATTCCCAATTACAGGACATTATCGTTATACGCCAAATAAAATGGGCAATATTCCAAAAGCAATCTACGCATCACGCGCAAGATCAAATACAGACAGCATGAATTATGCACAATTAGTTGCAGCAGCAAATCGCCTTGCTAATGTAAATGTGTCTTCTACAACGGTTAGCGTGCAAAATACACAAGGCGCAATAGATAAAGTAGATCAGGCAAATGGAGCAACAGCTGAATCATTGCAGATTGCTACGCTTAATAACGATTCTATTAAGGAATTGTTGAATCAGTAACTTAATAAAACCCCTGAAAAATTATAAAAATAAAGAGGAGCTTCAAATTGAAAATTAGAGTTCTAATAGGTAATCCTGATTCAGAAGAATGGGAAGAAGGAGAAATGCTTGAACTCTTGCCTAGTCAGGATATTTTTTCAAAAAAACACCCATCTCTTCCTCTTATTGAAGGACTTGAAAACAACTTTGGCATCGAAGATAAAATAAAACTACATGGTTCAGAAGAGGTCTTTCTAAAAGCGTATCACGATACTGATAATAACAGTATGAGCCTTATAGTAATGCACAATGAAAAGAGCATTGTGCAGGTAATAGGGCAGGCTACGAATATGAGTAACCAAGGGTTATCGGTGATGTTCACATTGCCTGATGTAGATTATCCCGTTGAGTTACGTTGTGAGCCTGATCTTGTGTGATGAAAACAAACACCCCCAAAATAAAAATAAGTGTAAAAGGAACAATGCTTGATGCTTTTAGAGCAATTTCTGGCGAATTTGATAACTGCGGAAAACTAGCAGACATACTCACCAGTATTCAAGCTCAAAAGAAAACCTTAAAAATAAATGATGAAGACTTTGATTGCCTCTATAAAGGCGTATTAACTGCCCTAGATAACAAAACTCGTTACCCTAATAAAACTAGTAATGAATATAACGAGGTTTTAAGAATAAAGTCATTTCTTGAAGAGAGCTTCTCATTGCAACGTGGGCATAGAAAAATTCATAGGTCGTTAAAAAATGAAAAATGATTGGAATGAAGATCTGTATATGAATATTGCGTTTAGGTGACTAATATGAAATATATTGTAATTTTGGTCATTATTTTAGCCATATTATTAACATGGAAATATATGCGGCCTTCTGTTGATTTAAGCCTAAATAATGAAACTGAAGATTTTAATATTACTCTTGTATCTTATAAAGAAAAAAGGTCTCTACAAGAAACCTTCACGAGTTTGAAATTATATTATGAACAACACTATCCTGAAATATCCGAAACGTTAAACCCGCCTGCAACAGATAAAGAGCTAGATGATTTAGAAGAAATAATAGGAATTAAGCTACCCAATGACTTTAGGCAGCTCTATAAAATAGCCAATGGTCAAAAAAACAGTGACCAATCATTCTTCCAAGAGGGTTATGAATTCCTATCTATTAAAGGCATAGTTTATCAATGGGAAATATTAAAAGGACTTTATGATTCAGAAGAAATGTTTAGAGAAGTCGATAATAACAAGGGTGTGATTTTAGAGGCTTGGTGGCGACCAGAGTGGATTCCATTTGGGTATATGATTTCTGGTGATCTTTATTGTTTAGATTTATCACCAGGTGATAAAGGCGTGCATGGTCAAATAATTGAGTTTATACATGATGATTCTATTAGATATCACATGGGAGAAAGTATCGTAGATTACCTTGGGGAACTAGAGTCAGGCTTAAAATTGGGACAATACTTTATGCATAAAGAGTATGAAGTAATCACTTCAGAAGAATAAAAAATATATACAGAGATAGTAAAATGAAAGCACTAACAGTAATAATAAAAGAAACAGAAAACGATGAGATATTAACTGCTATTGGTAATTATTTTATGATTGGGGGAGGAAGCCCATTATCGTATGACCACGATAGTAAAGATGAAGAAATATTGTCAGCCTACCCTGAAGAGATTCAAAATATTTTTCATCTATCATCCTTTAATGCTGTCGCAGGAGGTGGCGGCCTCATTGGGTTTGTCATGCAGCAACCAGGTTACTTAATTAGAGGCGCGCATAAAGCTTTAGATACCATTGGCTATCGTAAATTGAATGAATTCTATGAGCAAGCAATAGCGGTTTCTGTTCTTCCAGATGACGAGGGAGAGATGTGGTGTGACTATACGGAATATGAAGCAGACCTTTCGTGGTATAAAAACTTCAAAACAGATTTGACCGCTGAGGCTGCTGAAGAAGAACTTGACGTTGAGGAAGTTTTTGATCTTTTGGAAGAAATAAATACAGTCGCAATTCCTTATATTGAGCAATATGTTAAGCAATTAGATAATCAATAATACAAAAGTGCGAAAAATAAGGGGGTGGGCTTTAAACTTGCATAAATCCTTATTTTCAATGGTATACAAAATGACAGATAAATACTTAGCTAATAAATTTAGTCAACACGTAACGCTCTTGGTGAAAAGACCAGGAATGTTTGTTAAACACACCTCGCTTGAAACTATTGAAATTCACATAAATGCTTATTTACTTTCAATACTAGATACTCACGAGGTCAACTTATTAGCATCATGGTCATACTGGATAGCAATGAAGTTTAATATTTGGAGTACTGCTTGGAGCTGGGGAGATACCATTAAGATGTCGGAACAATCAGATAATAATACTATTTTTATACTCTCTGAACTTGCTGCTGAATTTACCAGTGAGTTTATTCGCGTAGGTACAAAAGGGATAGAAGAAGCACATAAACAACAGTTTTTTAAGGTAGATTAAATTAAAAAATATGGCTGAATACTTCACTAATATCAGAGATGAACTTTCTTTAAATAAGCTGAAAAAGCCCATAGGCTGTCCTGAATCTGAAATAACTGACTTAGAAAAGAGAATTGGATTTGAGCTGCCCGATGCTTATAAAGCATATTTGAAATTACTGGGTCGTGATTACGATGGTGTGTTGTGTGGTACAGACTGTTTTATTGATCATGCAATTGAGAATACAGAATACCTTTCAGTTCTGTTGAATCAAAATCATATTGAGTATGACTTACCAGAAAGCTATCTAGTCTTTTATTGCCATCAGGGCTATATCAACGCTTGGTTTGAATTACCGATGAAAAGTGAAGATCCTATTTGCCATTATTATCATGAGGTAGACACTGATGCTCCCATTGAAAAAGGTACATTTTCTGAATTTATGTCAAAAGAAACACTAGATAGAATTGATGAGGCGTTAGAGTGTAGACGGCTTATTGCGGAGTTAAAAATGAATAGAAAATGGTGGCAGTTTTGGGTATAGATTGGTTCAAATGAGGCGAAATTAATGGCAGTTCATGAAAAAATAACAATAGACTTTATTGATGGCTATTTATTTGCAATGGCAAGCTTTTGCCATGGATTTGATTTCGTACCATTTTATGGTTCAGAAGAGGTGTTTTTAAATAGTGAAAATAATATTGAGGATTCACTGTGTAATAAGCTTGGACAAAATGGTGTAACAAACTTTGTTAAAATTGAAAAAAAAACTCTCTCAATTTTGCTTGATAAATGGGTTGGAAATAAATTATTAGAAGGAAAACCAAAAGAAAAGAAAATCTCCTTGAAAACTTTAATGTGGCAATACAATGGATATTTATTGGAATTTATAGAATATATTGTTTCAAGTAAGTATGAGATGTACAGTTTTAATATTGAGCATAAAGACTATGAAGTGGGAACGGAAGCATTATGTTTTCATGGTAATAATAAGTGCTTATATATTTACTTTGGTAATTCAGACTAAATCTTAATATGAAATCATATATACATTGCCCACTGTGCTACGAAGAATTATCGGTGGTTGAAACTACGCCTTGCATTTCTTGTGGAGCGTCTGAAACAAGCCTTAAAATATTTAAACAAGATTTTAAAGATGATTCCACTCATAGAAAAGTAGAATATTCTATTTATAGAGCATTTGAAGAATTAGAGGTCGTGCTTTGCAAACTATGCACTTTTGATTTTTCATCTGTAGATCCAGAGTTTTTTGGGCTAGAAAGAAAGAGAACAATTAATCCCAGTGACTTTCAATTTTTAAATGCCATTGAAAAACCAGCAGTTGAGAAGGATAAGTTCTGTTCTAGCTGTAATATGAGACTTGCTTATTTATTATTTATCGAACAAGTTAGAGAATTAACGAATGGCAATTAATAAAAAAGGTAGTCGTAAAATAGTCGTTGAAAATAAAGAGTTTAGATGGAGAGCAACGGGAAGCGATACTATTTCCGTTGTTATCTGGCCCATAGATAATGAAGATTAAAGATTAGTTGCTAGTGTTGACTATCATCATCACGTGGTTAAAAAAGGTGAGGGTCACTATTCTTCAAATAGTCAGTTGATAGTGACCAATCGCATGATTAGAGAATTAATACTGCATATTGGAGTACAAAAAATAATAACTAACCACGGGCAAGTTAATATTGGTGATATTGAGAAAATATATAATATTGAAAATGTAGTTAGAAGTTAATGTGCGTAATATAAACACATTAAAAATGTAACTTAAATGAGTCTTGCTATACTAGCTCTTTTTTACAGCAAGGATTAGTCATGGCACGCACACCCTCAACAATGTTGGAGCTAGGTACAGCAGCCCCAGAATTCACATTATTAGATCCAGCAACCAATCAGCAAGTATCGTTATCTGATTTTGCAGGTAAACCATTGCTCGTGGCGTTCATCTGTAATCACTGTCCTTACGTGATTCTTATCAAAGAAGAATTCACAAAATTTGCTAAAGATTATCAAGATAAAGGCATGGCTGTAGTGGCAATTAATGCTAACGATGTGGCAAATTATCCCGATGACAGCCCCAAAAAAATGGCTGAAGATGTAAAAGAGTTTGGATATACCTTTCCGTATTTGTTTGATGAATCACAAGAAGTTGCTCACCAATATCAAGCGGCATGTACACCGGATTTTTTCATGTTTGATGCTGATCACAAGCTTTATTATCGTGGTCAATTTGATGATTCACGCCCGAATACAGATATTTCTGTTACAGGCTCAGATATGATCAGTGCTGCAGATGATTTATTGTCTGGGAAGCCTGCTCCAGAGCTTCAAAAAGCATCATTGGGTTGTAATATTAAGTGGAAAGAGGGCAATGCGCCTAAATATGCTTAAAAAACCTCTATCTTAAAGCACACCCCCCCTCTTTTTTCCTGTTTTGTATTGCTTTTTAGAACGCTCTAGGCGTTAAACGGTTTCACCCTAATAATTGAGATATCCGTTTTAAACAACAAAACGGTAAGCTCACTAAAAGTATATCGTTACACCTTCCGAAGGAAGTGTCGATGTTGGATGAAACAAGGGATACTGCTAATTTAATTACAAAACAGGAAAAAAGAGGGGGGGTGTGCTTTTAAATTAGCTTGAAAGGCTCTTTTTAAGGGCGGTTTTAATCAAATTAAGTAATTTATCTGTCAATACTGGCATACCATCCTCAATTCCTAAGCTTTTACACTGAATTACTTCTAGATTCTCATAGCCACAAGGGTTAATACTTTGAAAGGGCGAAAGATCCATATCAATATTCAAACTCAAGCCATGAGTAGTACATCCTTTGGATACGCGCAAGCCTAGCGCAGCAATTTTTTTCTTATCGACATAAACACCGGGTGCTTTTTTATCACTGTATGCTTCTATGTTGTAGTGTGCCAGTAAATCTACCAAACAATTTTCAATGAGCGTGACTAATTGGCGTATACCTATTTTACGGCGGTGTAGATCTAATAAGAAATAGACGACCAACTGACCCGGTCCGTGGTAGGTGACTTGACCGCCTCGGTCAACTTTGATGATGGGAATGTCAGTTTTCTCAAGGATGTGTTCTTCTTTGCCGTTGCGCCCTAGCGTGAAAACAGGAGGATGTTCAACTATCCAGAGTTCATCATGGGTTTGCTTGTCACGTGATTTGGTGAAATTCTGCATGGCTTGCCAGACAGGTTGATAATCCTGCAAACCTAGATTTTTTATTTTAAGAGAGAGTGGCTCTAAAGTGCCCAAAGCACTAGCTCATTATCAGTGAGGTCTTGGTAGATTGCATCGAGCTGCGCTTTATCTTTGGCATGGATATTTAATGTAAGGCTGGTGTATTTGCCTGTTTTACTATCTTTTTGTTTTGTTTCTTCGGGTAAAAAATCAGGGTCATGCTTTTTTGCAATTTTGTCGATAGCGCTATGAAATTCAGGAATTGCTTTCCCCATCACCTTAATAGGAAATTCACAGGGGAATTCTATTAGTGATTCTTCTTCGGGTGGGCAGGATTTAGACATGGAGGCGCCCTTTAGTTAAATAGCTTTTGAATGCTACCTGTAACTTTTGACCAAAAGCCACCAGCATCCATTGCATCAAGTGCTAATAAAGGTATTTCACTCACGATAGTTTCACCATCTTTAAAAATGGCTTTGCCAATAACATCGCCACGTTTAATGGGTGCATCGAGTGACTTATCTAACTCCATTAAGCCTTTCAGTTTAGCGTAATGTCCTTTTTGAACGGTGATGTAAAAATCCTTCATCAGTCCAGCAGGAATCGTTTTTTTAGTGCCTTTCCATATACGTGCTTCTGCTAAAACAGAACCTGCATCATAAAGTTTGTGAGTTTCAAAAAAGCGAAAGCCATACTCTAATAACTCCTGACTAAAATCAGCACGTTCCTTTTCTGTTTTTGTGCCTAACATGACAGAAATCAAACGCATTTCATTACGTTTTGAAGAGGCAACTAAACAATAACCTGCAGATTCTGTATGCCCCGTTTTGACGCCATCAACGGTTTTATCACGCCATAAAAGTTTGTTACGGTTATATTGTTTGATGCCGTTGTAGCTATAAGATTTTTTAGAATGAAGTTTGTAATGCTCAGGAAACTCTTTAATCACCACGCGCGTTAATTTAGCAATATCTCTGGCAGTGGTGTAATGTTTTTCATTAGGCCAACCCGTTGCATTAACAAAGTTAGTGGAGTCCATGCCCAAGGTTTTAGCCCATTCATTCATGCGCGAAACAAATGAAGCCTCATTGCCTGCGATATGTTCTGCTAACGCTACGGCGGCATCATTGCCTGACTGAATTACTAAACCTGATAGCATTCTTTTTAGTGGGACTTTTTTACCTGCTTCAACAAACATGCGTGAGCCTTCCATCTTCCACGCTTTTTCGCTGATTAATACATTGTCAGTTAGTTTTATATTGCCTGTTTTTAGATCATTATAAATAACATAAGCGGTCATCAGTTTGGTGATACTGGCTGGCTCTATACGTTTATCTTGATCCTTTGCAGCTAATTCAATACCGCTATGAAAATCAATTAACAAATAGCTACTGGCGTTAAGGTCAGGGCCGCTCGGGAATTCATTTGCGGCAAAAGCGGGTGTAATCGCAAGCGATAAAACGCAAAATGCAGAAAATAGTAATTTAGTTAAAACATTCATCATTGTTTAGTTTTCGACAACCTTAAACTGGGTTAAACCATCGCTGGTTAAATTATTTGTGACCTTATCAATATCTTCTTGTTTTTGGTATGGACCAAGGCGAACCATATGCAGTTGCTGCCCGCTTTTTGTTTTGCGAGATTCCATTGCGGCACCGGGTAATCCTATAGATGATAAACGTACAAAGGTTTCAAATGCTTGTGCTTGGTCAGGATACGTTCCCACTACAATATAATAATTTTTATTAGAGTAATTGCGTGCAGCGCTTGGTTTTTTCTGATTGGTTCTAACCGTTGTTTTTGGTTTTGCAGCAACTGGCTTACCCGGAACTCTTAAAGTGGGAGGAATGATTAACTCTTCATTGACCGCTATGCTGTTACTGCCACTTTGTTGACCAAAACTCATCATGTTGCGTGTGGATTTTCCAACTTTACCGATGGTGCTACAGCCCGATAACCCTGTAATTGTTAATGAAAGAATCACAATTATGCTTGTAGAAAGACTATGTTTTATCATTTTTATCCCCTGATACTTTGATTAATTATTTTACTACAGTGAGTCTTTGCATAAAAACATGGCAAGATAAAAATGAACGTAATTTTTCAGGCTTTTTATAAAATTATGGTTAATAGCACGGCTATTCACCTTAATTTTAGGAAAA
>VAPK010051348.1_pt1 | contig 19182 bp, 14 predicted proteins | sample 3395031 | NCBI WGS metagenome assembly VAPK01 (sample SAMN08290443, study PRJNA428436) | hydrothermal vent metagenome | isolation source: Deep-sea hydrothermal vent chimney 1 | place: Pacific Ocean: Juan De Fuca Ridge
ATGTTGAACCAGAAGCAACAGTGACTACTTGCGGTAGCGGGCTCATAAGCCCAATCATATGTGACGAAATATGACAAAAATGACTGCAAATAGATTCGTCAATACACGCACCAACAAGTTTGCTATCATCTTGTGTCTGCATTGAATGTGATTCAGCCGTTTTCTCATCATACATACTACTAGCCGAAACCAAATTAATGGCTAGCAAATTAAATATGATAAATAGAATGAGAAAAGGAGATTTCATGGTTTCTAGTATTGCATAAACATTTTTATAATTCAAACGGGTTGCTTAATTGACCAATCTGATTCAACTAAGTTCAAATTAGCTCGGCTATAAAAAATAGCGTTCACCGACATAGTTCTGGCTCTGGCAGGGGACACAATGTTTAATTGAGACCTTTGCACGAAATCAGCAAGAGTTCTGGGGGACACAATACTTAATGGTCAAATGAAAACCCTCTTTGCAGCGTATGGTCAAAGATTCACTATAACGAATAATGACGTAAATGAATAGGGAATTGCTGTTTTTTGTGGGTTTTGTGAGATTGAGGTGTGTTTGGTTTTAGTTTTATGGGAATGGCTCCCCGTCTGCACGGGGATGACGGGGTTTTTAGTGGGGATGCTGTGATTTAGTGGAGATGACGTGATTTGGTTAGGATGATGTGATTTGCTGCGGGGATGACGTGAATCTTTTAGAGATGCGTGGTTTAAATGATGAGGCAAGATTTCTCCTTAGCAGTCGAAATGACCGGTAGCCCCTTCCTTATCCGTGCTTTCAGGCGTAGAATGGGAGCTTATATTTGTGCAATAAACGCAGCGTGAAGTGAGAGAAGTTTAAATGAGCGAACAGCCAATCAGCAGTCGTAAAGATGGTCGGAAATTAAAGCAGCCTAGAGCGTTTTCAAAAGGGCGCCAAGTTAACCATGATGCGTTTACGGAAATTCAATCTCTATTAGGTGATGCGCCGTTGGAGAAAGATTTTCTGATCGAGAACCTGCATAAAATCCAAGATAGCTATCAGTATATCTCTTCTGCTCATGTGGTGGCGCTGGCGCGGATCATGAAACTATCTCAGGCTGAAATCTATGAAGTGGCGACTTTTTATCATCATTTTGATGTGGTGAAAGAAGGCGAGACGGCACCAGCTCCATTGACGGTGCGTGTGTGTGAATCATTGACCTGTGAGATGAAAGGGGCGCATGGATTGATTGATGGCTTGGAATCAGGCTTGGGCGATGATGTGCGGGTGCAGAAAGTGCCATGTGTGGGTCGTTGCGATAAAGCACCGGTTGCGGTGGTGGGGATGAATCCGATTGATGGTGCGGATGTGGCTAGCGTGAGTGCGGCGGTGTCGGCGAAAGCGACGATACCTGTTGCACCCGAATCAACGGATTATGCGGCTTATCAGGCAAGCGGCGGTTATGCAACTTATCAGAAGTGCATTAATGGCGGATTGGATGTTGAGTCTGTGTTGACGATGATGGAAGATTCGGGCTTACGAGGCTTAGGCGGCGCGGGCTTCCCGACGGGACGGAAATGGCGCATTGTGGGTGGCCAACCTGGCCCTCGGTTGATGGCGATTAATATTGATGAAGGCGAGCCGGGCACGTTTAAAGATTTATTTTATTTAGAGCGGGATCCGCATCGCTTTATGGATGGGATGTTGATTGCTGCTTGGGCGGTGGGCATTGATAAGATTTATATTTATCTGCGCGATGAATATGCGGCTTGCCGGACAATGTTGGAAGCTGAAATAGCCAAGTTAATAGCCAATCCACCGGTGGAGAATATGCCGGAAATACAATTACGCCGCGGTGCCGGTGCGTATATTTGTGGTGAGGAATCGGCGATGATTGAGTCGATTGAAGGTAAGCGGGGAATGCCGCGTTTACGACCACCTTATGTGGCAGAAGTGGGCTTGTTTGGACAGCCGACGTTGGAACATAATATGGAATCCTTGCATTGGGTGCGTGATATTTTAGAGCAAGGCCCTGAGGTGTTGACGCAACATGGTCGGCATGATCGAGTGGGCTTGCGATCTTTCTCGGTGAGTGGACGCGTGAATAAGCCGGGGGTGCATTTGGCGCCTGCGGGGATCACGATGCGAGAATTAATTGATGAATATTGTGGCGGCATGGAAACAGACCATGAATTTTATGGTTATTTCCCCGGTGGGGCATCAGGCGGAATTTTGCCGGCGTCATTAGGTGATGTACCGTTAGATTTTGATACCTTACAAGAATATGGTTGCTTTATTGGTTCGGCGGCGATTGTGGTGTTTTCCGAGCACGATAAGGCACGGGATTTGGCGGTGAATGCGATGCAGTTCTTTGAAGACGAGTCGTGTGGTCAATGCACGCCTTGCCGAGTCGGTACAGGTAAGGCCGTGGCGCTAATGCGTGAGCCAACATGGAATGAAGATTTATTAACAGAATTATCGGATGTGATGGTGGATGCGTCGATTTGTGGCTTGGGCCAAGCGGCACCAAATCCTGTGCTATGTGTGATGAAATATTTCCCACAAGAATTGGTGGGAGGAGCGAAATAATGGCTGCTAATCCAGAGAATGTAACAGAGGCAATGGCGATTCAATTCACTTTGAATGGCGAAGCTGTATCCGCGGATGCGGATGAGACGATTTTAGATGTGGCGAAACGCCAAGGCGTTGAGATCCCCCATTTGTGTTATTCAGAACGCCAAGGCGCGGATGGTAACTGCCGGTCCTGTATGGTTGAGATTGATGGTGAGCGGGTATTAGCGCCATCATGTTGTCGTCAGCCGAGTGATGGTATGAATGTGAGTTCGGTGAGCGAGAAGGCAATCAAATCACAGAAGATGGTGTTGGAGTTATTGAAATCTGATATTGCCGATACACCATACACCTTGAATTCTGAGCTAGATTATTGGGTGAATAAGCTTGAGGTGGGGACACCGCGCTTTGAAGCACGGGAGCAACGACAGGCGGATTTATCGCATCCTGCGATGGCAGTGAATTTAGATGCGTGTATTCAATGTACGCGTTGTGTGCGTGCCTGTCGTGATGAGCAAAACAATGATGTGATTGGTTTGGCATTTCGTGGGCGTTATACCAATATTGTGTTTGACCAAGATGATGCCATGGGCGAGAGTTCATGTGTGGCCTGTGGTGAATGTGTGCAAGCCTGCCCAACAGGCGCTTTGATGCCTGCCGGTGGCGTGGGCTTGATTGCACCAGATAAACAAGTCGATTCAACCTGCCCGTTCTGTGGGGTGGGTTGTCAGATGACTTACAATGTGACCGATGGCAAAATCTTGTCGATTGATGGCAAAAATGGTCCCGCTAATGATGGTCGTTTATGCGTAAAAGGCCGTTATGGCTTTGACTATGTGCACCATCCGCATCGTTTAACGAAGCCTTTGATTCGACACGAAGGTGTGTCTAAAACAGCTGATTTTACGGTTGATCCGAATGATGTGGATAAGGTGTTCCGTGAAGCAACATGGGAAGAAGCGTTGGCGGTTGCGGCTGGCGGCTTTAAGAAAATACGCGATACACAAGGGCCAAATGCCTTAGCTGGGTTTGGCAGCGCGAAGGGCAGTAATGAAGAAGCCTATTTATTTCAGAAATTAATCCGTACGGGCTTTAGAACGAATAACGTCGATCACTGTACGCGCTTGTGTCATGCGTCATCCGTTATCGCGCTGTTAGAAGGGTTGGGTTCCGGTGCGGTATCAAATCCGGTGATGGATGTGGAGCATGCGGAAGTGATTGTCGTGATTGGGGCGAACCCAACGGTGAATCATCCTGTGGGCGCGACATGGATCAAAAATGCGGTACGTAAAGGTGCCAAATTGATATTAATGGACCCCCGTGGTACAGAAATGAAGCGTGAAGCCACACACCATTTACAGTTTAAACCGGGCTCTGATGTGCCGATGTTGAATGCGATTATGCATACGATTATTGTAGAAGGTTTGGTGGATGAAGATTATATTGCAGAGCGAACAGAAGGTTTCGCCGCAATGGAAAAACACCTCGAGAAATATACGCCAGAATTGATGGCGCCGATTTGTGGCATTGATGCAGACACATTGAAAGATGTGGCTCGTTTATATGCGACTTCAAAAGGCTCGATGATTTTATGGGGTATGGGCATATCGCAGCATGTGCATGGCACAGATAATGCGCGTTGCTTAATTGCATTAGCATTGATGACGGGGCAGATTGGTCGGCCAGGCACGGGTTTACATCCATTGCGCGGTCAGAATAATGTGCAAGGTGCATCTGATATGGGGCTTATCCCGATGGTGTTCCCTGATTATCAACCCGTTGATGATCCAGAGGCACATGATTATTTTGAAAAATTATGGGATTGCGAGTTAGATACGAATCCAGGATTGACGGTGGTTGAGATTATGCATGCGATGCATGCGGGTGATATTCGCGGTTTGTATGTGGAAGGTGAAAATCCGGCAATGTCGGATCCTGATGCGAATCATGCCCGGTTGGCGATGTCTGAATTAGACCATATGGTGGTACAAGATATTTTCTTAACGGAAACCGCTTATTTGGCGGATGTGGTGTTACCTGCCTCTGCGTTTTCAGAGAAAACAGCTACCTTTACCAATACGGATCGTTTGGTGCAACTAGGCCGACAAGCTGTTGACCCACCTGGCGATGCGAAACAAGACTTATGGATCATTCAAGAAATGGCAAAAGGGCTTGGTTTGGATTGGAATTATAAAGATTCATCTGAAGTGTTTACCGAAATTAGAAAAGCGGTGCCGAATATGGCAGGGATTACCTGGGAACGCTTGGAGCAAGAAGGTTCGGTGGTGTATCCCTGTCTTGTAGAAGGCGATCCAGGCGACCCGATTATCTTCACTGAGGGTTTCCCGCGGGATAACGGTCGTGGATTATTTGTACCCGCAGATATAGTGCCGCCAGACGAACGGCCAGATGATGAGTATCCGTTTGTATTGATTACAGGGCGGATGCTGGAGCATTGGCATACAGGTTCGATGACGCGTCGTTCAAATGTCTTGGATGCTTTGGAGCCAGAAGCCGTGGCAACGATTCACCCATTTGCATTGGCTAAATTGGGTATTCAACCTGGTGAAATGATGACTTTAGCAACACGCCGAGGTGAGGTCTCTGTGATTGCGCGTGCAGATGAAGGCGTGCCAGAAGGTGCAGTATTTATGGCTTTCTGTTATTACGAAGCGGCGGTGAATGAACTATCGAATGCCGCGCTCGATCCGGATGCGAAGATCCCAGAGTTTAAATATTGTGCGGTGAAAGTAACGGCAGGCGGGGAAGCATTACAATTCCATAGTTATGGTGGTGGGCAATCGGACAATCAATTAGTTGAACATTAATTAATGCATATTTTAGTGAGTAATGATGATGGTTATACGGCACAGGGAATTGAAACGTTAGCCGCCGCCTTATCAACCATCGCCGATGTGACTGTGGTGGCGCCTGATCGTAATCGAAGTGGTGCCAGCAATTCTTTGACCTTAGATAATCCATTACGGGTAAATCAATTATCCAATGGCTTTTATCGGGTGGAAGGTACGCCAACAGATTGTGTCCATCTTGCGATCACAGGCCTATTGGATGATGAACCAGACATGGTGGTGGCGGGGATCAACGAAGGTGCCAATTTAGGGGATGATGTATTGTATTCAGGCACCGTTGCGGCGGCGATGGAAGGGCGATTTTTAGGTTTGCCCGCGATTGCGATTTCTTTGGTTGGCCAGCAAGCAACACATTATGATACCGCGGCATGGGTGGCGAAAAAATTGGTGAGTCAGCTGCAAACCAGTAAATTACCTGCTAATACCATTTTAAATGTCAATGTACCTGATTTACCGATCGATGCGTTAACGGGATTTGAATCCACGCGCTTGGGTTATCGGCATAAAGCAGAACCTGTGGTGAAAGAAGTGGATCCACGTGGGCGGCCACTTTATTGGGTGGGACCCGCAGGAGAAGAACAGGATGCAGGACCAGGCACTGATTTTCATGCGATTCGGCAAGGGGCGGTTTCTATCACACCTATTCAAATTGATTTAACACATTATAAAGCGCTGGAGGATGTGGCTTCCTGGTTGGGAAATATTGAGCTGCAGGAGATTAACCTAGATGCTTAATCGGGAACAGGGTATTGGCATGACCTCTCAGCGCACGCGTGACCGAATGATTACGCGGCTTAAAGCACAGGGCATTACAGATGAGCGTGTATTGGATGTAATGCGGCTGTTACCTCGTCACTTATTTATGAATGATGATGTATTGGCATCACGTGCTTATGAAGATACGCCACTTGCGATTGGCTATAACCAGACGATTTCACAACCTTATACCGTTGCCAAAATGACAGAAATTTTGTTGGCAGGGAAAATACCCATGCGGCGCGTGCTTGAAATTGGCACGGGTTCAGGTTATCAAGCGGCGGTATTATCGATGTTGATTGATCGCATTTTTAGTGTTGAGCGGATAGCGCCGTTACAAAATCAAGCACGTGAGCGGTTTTACAAAATGAAACTGAATAATATTCGGCTTAAACACAGCGATGGCAGCTGGGGCTGGGAAGAGCATGGTCCTTATGATGGTATTATTGTGACCGCTGCGCCTGAAGAAATTCCACAAAGCTTATTGGAACAACTGGCACCAGAAGGTCGACTGGTGATTCCTGTGGGCGATAAAAACAGCCAAACCTTACGGGTGATTGATCGTTCGGGTGCCCAATATGAAGAAGCGGTAATTGAAACCGTCAGCTTTGTTCCTTTACTTGCTGGCCAAGCGTAATTCATGTTTGCAGCGCTCTATAACAAAGCCATGCAATGGGCGCGAAATCGGTATGCAGTTTATTGGCTGGCATTAGTCAGCTTTACCGAATCCGCCTTTTTTATTATTCCACCGGATGTGATGTTGGCACCAATGAGTTTAGCCAAGCCCAGTAAAGCATGGCATTATGCGACATTGACGACTATCATGTCTGTTTTGGGTGGTTTATTAGGGTATGCGATTGGTGTGTTCGGCTTTGATAAAATTTCGCCATGGTTATTAAGCTCACACTATGCCACCGCTTTTGAAATGACACAGCAATGGTTTGCCAACTGGGGATTCTGGGCCATTCTCGTGGCAGGATTCACCCCGATACCGTATAAAATATTCACTATCTCAGCAGGGGTCGCTGGGATGGCGCTGATTCCTTTTACCTTAGGATCTTTATTAGCACGTGGCGCACGATTTTTTTTAGTGGCGGGTTTAATGCGATGGGGTGGCGCACCCTTTGAAGCCAAATTAAAGCAATGGATAGATCGACTGGGTTGGGGGTTTATCGGTATTATTCTCGCGGTCTTTATTGTGATGAAATTTATCTAATGCGTTTCACAAGAGCTGGATTTATACTCTTATTAACCCTGTTGTTACTGGCTTGTGGTAGCCGCCCGTTAGCGCCTGTAGGCACATTAGAGGGCGCATCGCCTCAAACAAAACAATCAACCGTTAAAAGACCGACCACATCACCGCCTAGAAAAACTAACCAGGCTGCAAGTGGTGCAATCCATACTGTAAAATCAGGGGATACTTTATATTCGATCAGCTGGCGTTACGGTCTAGATTATAAAAAAATAGCAGCATATAACGGTATTAAATCACCCTACACGATCCATGTGGGGCAGCGATTACGTTTATCGTCCACTAAGATTTCGGTAAAACCTCAGCAAGCGGCGACAAAACAAATCCCCAAACAAGCTGTTACACGTGTCCTTTCGTCACGTGCTGCGATTCTATGGCGCTGGCCAACACAAGGTAAGATCCTTGAACTTTACTCAAGTAAAGAACCTGGGAATAAAGGAATTGATATTGCGGGTAAAGCAGGGCAGACTATTGTTGCAGCAGCAACCGGAAAAGTGGTTTATGGTGGCAATGGTTTGCCACGATATGGCAATTTACTGATTATCAAACATAATGAAACGTACCTGAGTGCCTATGCCCATAACCAAATTTTATTAGTGAAAGAAGGGCAGCAAGTTGTGGCAGGACAGAAAATAGCCCTATTGGGAAAAACAGGCACCCAACGAAATAAGCTCCATTTTGAAATTCGCTATAACGGTCGGCCGATTAACCCACTTCCCTTATTACCAAAACAATAATGTCGACAAACAAAAAAGGCCGCTGAATAGCGGCCTTTTTGATCAAACTATAAATATAAGAATTACTTAATGAATAGCATTTCTTGATACTTAGGCAACGGCCACATATCATCAGCAACTAATGTTTCTAGTGCATCGGCATGTTCCCGCACTTCATCCATCAAACTACGAATATCATTAGCACAGAACTGCATATGTGCTTCAGTTGATTTGAAATCATGTTTTGCCATCGCCGCGCTGAGTTTATCAACGGCTGATGTCATGCCATTGATTTCGTTAGCAACCGATGCTGCGATACTATTATCAAGCGCGACGCCCATTTCTGCGGCACTGGCATTGCTCATCGCAATATCAGATAGGTAACGGGTTCCGGCAGGATAGATAATCGTTGTTGCCATATCGACAACCAACTTCGCTTCCACTTCAATCGCCAACACATATTGCTCTGAATAGACTTCAAAGCGGCTTTCTAATTCAACAGGCGATAACACACCAGTGCTTTCGAATAAGGCTTTAACAGACGCTTCTTTTAATGCAGGCAAAGCATCAGCCGTAGTTGGGATGTTTTTCAAACCACGCTCTTTAACCGCCATTTCATGCCATTCAGAAGAATAACCATCACCACCGAATATCGCATTGCTATGGTCAGCCATTAACTCTTTTAATACGACAACTACGGCATCAGTTTTACTCGTTCCGTCTTTCAAAGCAGTTTCTAATTTGCCAGCAATCCAGTTTAATGAATCAGCTAGCATGGTATTCATTGCGACTAATGGACCGGATACTGATTGTTCAGAACCGACTGCACGGAATTCAAAACGGTTACCGGTGAAGGCAAACGGTGAAGTACGGTTACGATCACCTGGATCACGTTCAAAATCAAGAATTTGTGACAGGCCTAAGTCAGTCATACCACCTGACTTAGATGTTTTCAACTTGCCATCTTTAATATCTTGGAACACTTTTTCAAGCTGACTGCCCAAGTAAACAGACAAGATGGCAGGCGGCGCTTCATTGGCACCTAAACGGTGGTCATTACCCGCTGATGCAATGACTGCACGCAATAATGGGCCATGTAAATGCACCCCACGAATAACCGCACCACAGAACAATAAGAAGTTAAGGTTTTTCTCAGGCGTCGTACCTGGATCGAGCAAGTTACCTTGTGTTGGATTACCCACTGACCAGTTAACGTGTTTACCCGAGCCGTTAATGCCTGCGAATGGTTTTTCATGCAATAAACAGGTAAAGCCATGTTTTTTCGCTGTTATCTTAAGCAATGTCATCATCATTTGTTGATGATCTGCCGCGACGTTAGCCGCTTCATAATAAGGTGCAATTTCGAATTGACCTGGTGCCACTTCGTTATGATGTGTTTTCGCTGGGATACCTAAGCGATAGAGGCGATCTTCGAAATCTTGCATGAAGACTTGAACGCGCTCTGGAATCGCACCAAAATAATGATCATCAAATTCTTGGCCTTTCGCAGATGGCGCACCAAATAAAGTACGGCCAGCCAGCAATAAATCAGGGCGACTATTGGCAAAGTTAGTGTCCACTAAGAAATATTCTTGTTCAGCACCACAGCTAGAGTTTAAGGTTGCGATCTCTGTTTCGCCCATTAAGGACAATACTTTCTGACCCGCTTCATTCATCGCTGAATTTGACCGCAATAAGGGAATTTTCTTATCCAGCGCTTCGCCAGTCCAAGACATGAATATACTTGGGATCATCAAGGTTGCGCCGTTATCAGTGTGCATTACATAAGCTGGGCTGGTGGGATCCCATGCTGTGTAGCCCCGCGCCGCGTTAGTCGTGCGGATGCTACCATTCGGGAAAGAAGAACCATCGGGTTCGCCTTTAATCAATAAGCCGCCAGTGAATTCTGTAATTGCGCGACCATCTGGGCTAGAAATGATAAAACCATCATGCTTTTCAGCCGTGGCATTGGTCATTGGATAGAAAATATGCGAATAGAATTTAGCGCCTTTTGCCATCGCCCAATCTTTCATTGCGGCAGCGACAACATCAGCCGTTGCTTCATCTAAAGCAGCGCCAGATTGAACTGCTTTTTGCATCGATTTAAATGCTTTCTTAGATAAGGCTTCTTCCATCTTCGCTAAGGTAAAGACATCGGTTGCCCAGATCTTATCTAATGGTTTGGTTTTTTTCGCTGGTAGCGGCTCACGGTTTGTTATTTGATAAATCGCTTGTAGGCGAGTTTCATTTCCACTCATTATCTGTTGCCCTCTAAAATGTTTAGTAAAATTGGTCTGTATGCAAGATAGTCAGTCCAACACCGTCTTTGTTTAATGTGGTGATAATCAACTTAATATACTATCAGATGACTTAAGGTTAAGACGTAATAATTATAGAAGCAATAAATGTACCATATTTTAGATCAAAATGGATGTTCTTCTTGTATGTCTTGGTTTGTGGGTTTTGTATGAGAATTAATATGACGAGTGATGGGTGTAAATATTGGAATAATTGCACTATATTAGTGCAGAACAACAGGGAGCGCACTGAAATAGGGTGGTTTTAAATAGAAGCGTATTTATCGTGTTGGATACGGTAGAATAAGGGGTTATAACTTAGTAAATTTAAGGTGTCTGCTGTGGAGCTGGGAGCAATTAAACAACGTATTAAAGATCTGGGTGCGCGTAGTGACGTGCTCCGGGGGTATCTTTGACTATGATGTTAAGAAAGAACAGCTTGATGAAGTGGTGCGGGAATTGGAATCGCCTGATGTATGGAATGATCCCGAGCGGGCGCAAAAGCTAGGGCAAGAACGGGCATCTTTAGAGCGCATTGTAAATACGATTGCAGGGCATCATAGCACCTTGTCGGATTCAGTTGAGCTGGTGGCGATGGCTGAGGAAGAAGATGATCAAGAAACGGTGGATGCGGTTGTTGATGAATTGGATACCTTAGAACAGGGCTTGGAAAAGTTGGAATTCCAGCGCATGTTTTCTGGCAAGATGGATGCAAACTCGGCCTATTTGGATATTCAATCTGGCTCGGGTGGTACGGAAGCACAAGATTGGGCAAATATGATTTTGCGGATGTATTTGCGGTGGGGCGAGGCGCAGGGATTTAAAACAGAATTGGTGGAAGCCTCTGCAGGTGACGTGGCGGGGATTAAAAGTGCGACAATTCAATTTGAAGGCGAATATGCCTTTGGTTTGTTGCGTACGGAGACAGGCGTGCATCGCTTGGTGCGTAAATCGCCGTTTGATTCTGGCGCGCGGCGGCATACCTCGTTTGCAGGGGTGTTTGTTTACCCGGTGGTCGATGATACGATTGAGATCGAAATTAATAAAGCGGATTTGCGAGTGGATACCTATCGCGCGAGCGGTGCGGGTGGTCAGCATGTAAATAAAACAGATTCGGCGATTCGGATCACGCATTTACCAACGAATACAGTGGTGCAATGCCAAAGCGGACGCTCGCAGCATCAGAATAGAGATAATGCGATGAAGCAACTCCAAGCGAAGTTATATGAGCTAGAAATGTTGAAGCAGAATGAAGAAAAACAAGCAGCAGAAGATTCTAAAAGCGATATTGGCTGGGGTAGTCAAATTCGCTCTTATGTTCTGGATCAGTCGCGGATTAAAGATTTACGCACGGGCGTGGAAACAGGGAATACGCAAGCGGTATTGGACGGCGACTTGCAATTATTCATAGAAGCATCACTTAAATCAGGATTGTAGAATGACAAACGAAACAGAATTAGATGAAAACCGCCTGATAGCACAGCGTCGTGAGAAGCTGGCGGAATTGCGTGAGCAGGGCAATGCGTTTCCGAATGATTTTCGTCGTGATGTGAAAAATAGCGAATTGTTGGCGGAATATGCTGACACCTCGGCTGAGGATTTAAAAGCGAACCTGCGCCGCGTGAAAATTGCAGGTCGGATGATGACGAAGCGGGTAATGGGCAAGGCGAGTTTTGCTAATGTGCGTGATGTGTCGGGCGATATGCAGCTGTATGTAAGGCGAGATGATTTACCTGAAGGTGTGTATGCCGAATTCAAACGCTGGGATTTAGGCGATATTATTGCGGCTGAAGGCGTGATGTTTCGTACTCAGAAAGGCGAATTATCGGTGATGGTGGATAGCATTCGTTTGCTTACAAAATCACTGCGTCCATTGCCAGAAAAATTCCATGGATTATCTGATCAAGAAACGCGATATCGCCAGCGTTATGTTGATTTGATTATGAACAAAGACAGCCGAGATACGTTTGTTATCCGCACGAAAGTGATCGACGGGATACGTCGATTTTTAATGGATCGGGATTATTTAGAGGTGGAAACACCGATGATGCATGTGATCCCCGGTGGGGCGACTGCACGACCGTTCACTACACATCATAACGCCTTAGGCATGGATTTGTTTTTGCGTGTCGCACCGGAGCTCTATTTAAAACGCCTAGTGGTTGGCGGTTTTGAGCGGGTGTTTGAGATTAACCGTAATTTCCGTAATGAGGGTTTATCGACGCGCCATAATCCTGAATTTACGATGGTGGAATTTTATCAAGCCTATTCGGATTATCAGGAGTTGATGGATTTAACGGAAGATATGTTACGCACCGTAACCCAAGATGTGTTGGGCACAACAACGGTTAATTACCAAGGCACAGAGTTAGACTTTGGCAAACCATTTAAGCGGATGACCATTGTTGAATCTATCTTGGATTACAATCCCGGCCTCACAGCGACAGATTTAGCAACGGATGAGGCGGCGCGGAAAGTGGCTGAATCTTTAAATATCCAACTGAAAGATAGCGATGGATTAGGTAAGGTTCAAATTGAAATTTTTGAGGCAACGGTTGAAGAAAAGCTGATGGAACCGACGTTTATTACGGCTTATCCAACCGAAGTATCGCCTTTGGCGCGCCGTAGCGATGCCGATCCGTTTGTCACCGATCGTTTTGAATTCTTTGTCGGCGGCCGTGAAATTGCCAATGGCTTCTCGGAGTTAAATGATGCTGAAGATCAGGCGGAACGCTTCCAAGCGCAAGTGGCCGAGAAAGAGGCGGGCGATAATGAAGCGATGCATTTTGATGCGGATTATATCCGTGCTTTGGAATATGGTATGCCACCAACCGCGGGAGAAGGGATTGGTATAGACCGGTTGGTGATGTTATTAACGGATTCGCCGACGATTCGTGACGTATTGTTATTTCCCCATATGCGCCCAGAAGCGTAAAGACTATTACACGAGTTGGTCTTTTTTGGTTTAGTCTGACAAAAAATACTTTTCGTGAAAGGGTCTTGCTGAGGTAAAATAACGAGATCCATTTAAAACTATAAAATAACTGTGAGAATTGAAAGTTGAACGAAGATTTCCCTAGAATTAAACGCTTACCGCCTTATGTATTCAATATCGTAAATGATTTGAAGGCGGCGGCGCGGGCGCGAGGGGAAGATATTATTGATTTTGGGATGGGCAATCCTGATCAGCCGACACCGCAGCATATTGTGGATAAGCTGACGGAAACGGCACAGCGAGGCGATACGCATCGCTATTCGGTGTCCCGCGGGATCCCACGATTACGCAAGGCAATTTGTAATTGGTATAAGCGTAAGTTTGATGTTGATTTAGATTTTGATAAAGAGGCGATCGTGACGATTGGCTCGAAAGAAGGTTTGGCGCATTTAGCTTTGGCAACAGTGGGCCCGGGCGATGCGATATTAGTTCCCAATCCAGCTTATCCAATTCATCCTTATGGTTTTGTGATTTCAGGCGCAGATATTCGCCATGTGCCGTTGATTCCGGATGGTGATTTTTTTGCAGAATTAGAAAAATCGGTGAAAGACTCTTTCCCGAAGCCTAAGATGCTGGTATTAAATTTTCCGGGTAATCCGACAGCACAGTGTGTGGATTTAGAATTCTTCGAGCGCGTTGTGGCTTTTGCTAAAGAGCATGAAATTTGGGTGATCCACGATATTGCCTATGGCGAGATCACCTTTGATGGTTATGAAGCACCGTCGATTATGCAGGTGCCAGGTGCGAAAGAGGTGGCGGTGGAATTTTATTCATTGTCTAAAAGTTATAATATGCCCGGTTGGCGTGTGGGTTTTATGGTGGGCAATGAGGTGCTAGTGGCGGCATTAGCACGGATGAAGTCTTATTTAGATTACGGTATGTTTACGCCGATCCAAGTAGCGGCAATTGCCGCACTTGAAGGCCCGCAAGACTGTGTGGCTGAGATTACAGCGATGTATAAAGATCGTCGTGATGTATTGTGTGAGGGTTTGAATGGAATTGGCTGGCCGGTTGAAAAACCAAAAGCGACGATGTTTGTGTGGATCAAGATCCCAGCGGAATACCAAGAAATGGGTTCCTTAGAATTCTCTAAGAAATTATTGAAAGAGGCGAAGGTGGCGGTATCACCAGGCATTGGTTTTGGTGAATATGGAGATGAATATGTGCGGTTTGGTTTGATTGAAAATGCACATCGTACCCGTCAAGCCGTGCGCGGTATTCGCGATATGTTTAAAGCAGATGGAGTGAAAAGTGCAGGCAGTTAAGGTAGGTGTATTAGGGTTGGGAACCGTGGGCGGCGGTACGGTAAACGTATTGAGCCGTAATATTATTGATATCACGCGCCGTGCGGGTCGCGATATTGAGATTACCCGCGCTGCCGTACGTAGCTTAGACCGCCCTACAATCTGCAGCACGGATGGTATTGCGTTGACAACGGATGCAATGGAAGTGGTCAATGATCCTAATATTCAAATTGTGGTTGAGCTGATTGGTGGAACTGATCTGGCCCATGACTTGGTGTTAAAAGCGATTGAAAATGGTAAACACGTGGTAACGGCGAATAAAGCGTTGATTGCATTGCATGGCAATGAGCTGTTTGCCAAAGCACAAGAGAACGGTGTAACGATTGCATTTGAAGCGGCGGTTGCTGGTGGAATCCCCATTATTAAAGCGATGCGAGAAGGTTTAGCGGCGAATAGTATTGAATGGCTGGCGGGAATTATTAACGGCACGGGTAACTTTATTCTGACAGAGATGCGGGATAAGGGACGGGACTTTGCAGATGTGCTCACCGAGGCGCAAGCATTGGGTTATGCGGAAGCGGACCCGACCTTCGATGTGGAAGGCATTGATGCCGCCCATAAATTAACGATTTTGGCATCGATTGCATTTGGGATCCCCTTGCAATTTGAGAAAGCATTTACCGAAGGGATCAGCAAGATTTCTCAGGAAGATGTGAAATATGCCAGCGAGTTAGGCTATCGCATTAAGCATTTAGGTATCACCAGAAAAACAGCGGCTGGCGTTGAATTGCGGGTGCATCCAACATTGATTCCGCATCGCCGTTTGATTGCAAATGTCGATGGGGTGATGAATGCGGTATTGGTGCAAGGCGATGCCGTTGGCCCGACGCTTTATTATGGTGCCGGCGCGGGTTCGGATGCAACTGCTTCTGCGGTGGTGGCCGATATTATTGATATCGTACGTGCTTTGACAACCGATCCTGAAAACCGTGTGCCACATTTAGCATTTCAACCAGATACGCTGGCGGATACCCCTATTTTGCCAATGAGCGAAGTAGTCACGTCATATTATTTACGGATCCATACGGAAGATAAATCTGGTGTGTTGGCGGATATTACCCGTATTTTGGGTGAACAGGATATTAGCATTGAAGCGATTCTACAAAAGCAGCCTGAGGAGCATAATGGTGTTGTGCCGGTGATTATTTTGACACAAGAAATTGTAGAGAAAAATATGGATGCAGCGATTAAAGATATTGAAGCATTAAGCTCTGTGAATGAATCGGTTATGCGGATTCGGATGGAGTCATTAGGTTAAACATTAAGCTCAAAACAGATTATTGCCTAAAACAGGTTACTAAGAGGAAAGATTATGACATTTCGACCACGTTACACAGGATTGATTGAACGCTATCGTGACCGCTTACCGGTAAGTGATGATACGCGTTTAATTAGTTTAGGTGAAGGCAATACGCCATTACTTAAGTTAGAGAATATTCCAGCTGTATTGGGCAAAGACATTGAGATTTATGTTAAATATGAAGGCCTAAATCCAACGGGTTCATTTAAAGATCGTGGCATGACCATGGCCGTGACCAAAGCGGTTGAAGAGGGCAGCAAGGCGATTATCTGTGCTTCAACGGGTAATACCTCTGCGTCGGCAGCTGCTTATGCTGCGCGGGCAGGCATTGCAGCATTTGTGTTGATTCCAGAAGGTAAAATTGCTTTAGGAAAATTGGCACAAGGCATGATGCATGGTGCGACGGTTATCCAAATTAAAGGTAACTTTGATGAAGGCATGCAATTAGTAAAAGATGTGGCAGAACATGCACCTGTTACCATTGTGAACTCGATCAATCCTTTCCGCCTACAAGGCCAGAAAACAGCCGCATTTGAGATTGTTGAAGAATTGTCTCGCGCCCCTGATTTCCATTGCTTGCCAGTGGGGAATGCGGGGAATATTACCGCGCATTGGATGGGGTATAGCGAATACTTTGATGATGATATTATTCAAGCACGCCCTAAAATGGTCGGTTATCAGGCTGAAGGCAGCGCGCCATTTATGCGTGGCGAAATGGTCGATAATCCTGAAACAGTGGCGACGGCAATTCGTATTGGTCATCCACAAAGCTGGGATAAGGCATGGAAAGTGAAAGAAGAATCAGCAGGCTGGTTCGATGAATGTTCGGATGCAGAAATCTTAGCAGCACAAAAATTATTAGCAGAGCATGAAGGTATCTTCTGTGAGCCAGCATCTGCGACATCGCTTGCGGGCGCGATTAAAGATATCAATACAGGCAAGATCCCAGAAGGCAGCATGATTGTATGTACGCTAACCGGTCATGGTTTGAAAGATCCAGATACCGCGATTAAGCAAAGCACGTCACCGATGCTGACGGTTGATGCGACATTAGATGCGGTGCGTGATGCAATATTGAACAATATGGCTGACTAAGGTGGCCGATACCGCGATGCCAACAGAACAAGAAATAGTAGCGGCAAAAAAGCCGCATGATATTTTCTTATCGAATTTGATTATGAATCATATTCTGCTGTTTACGGGGTTTGCGGCCTTTGGTGGGAAATATATATTTCTGTTGGTCTTGGTGCCCATCATCTCGCTTTGTTGTTTGGCGTATACCTTTTATCGTGCGAAAAAGGTATCTCGAGAAGAGAGCGAGTTCATTTATATTCACTGGCAAATTGCATGGAAATGGAGCCGACTATTTTTAATGGTGCTGGGTCTGTTGGTGAGCGTATCTGTGTTTGGTTTTTTAGCACAGCACTATTGGGATATTAAACCTGAATTTGCCTATGGATTGGTTGGGGGATTTGGTATGTTGCCTACCTTAGTTGCAACACTTGTGTTGGTTATCATTGAATCTGATTCTTTAAACCATGCACGCAGTGGCACCTATCCAAAATGGGCAGAACGGCGCTTTCAACCGAAGTGATTAAGTACATTAAGTCTAAATGGAAAACGCTACGAAAACGCGTCACAAGGAAAGTAAAACGACAGAAAAAACCAACAAAAAAATCACGGGTAATCGTACGAAAAATAAAACGCATCTTGCTGAAGAGTATGATTGGTTTCGTGGGTTTAACGGTTCTGATGGTGGGTGTGTTTGGCTTTTTGCCCGTGACCATAACCTCTATTATGCTACAAACACATTTTGCAGATTACCGAGCAGATCAAGCATTTATTAAAATAGAACAGGACTGGGTGAGCCAAGAAGTGATTTCTCCGTTTTTATTCAAAGCGGTTGTGGCTGCGGAGGATCAACAATTTTATCAACATTCTGGATTGGATTTTAAGGCTATTTCCAGTGCAATATCCGACTATCGTGAAGGGGGAAATTTACGCGGTGCAAGCACCATTAGCCAGCAAGTGGCCAAAAACCTATTTCTCTCTCCTTCTCGTAGTTTGTTACGGAAAGGACTAGAAGCATGGTTTACTGTGTGGATAGAGTTGCTATGGTCTAAAGAACGTATTCTAGAGGTCTATGTGAATATTGCCGAATGGGGTGATCATGTTTTTGGCATTGAAGCAGCCAGCCAGCACTATTTCAATATATCAGCCGATAAACTCAATATCTCACAATGTGCGTTATTAGCATCAGTATTACCCAATCCGCATATCTACTCAGTTAATAATCCAAGCAGCCACGTCCGAAAACGACAGCGCTGGATCCTGAAGCAAATGCGGAATTTAGGGTATTACTGAGGGCGTTAGAGTCTCAATTTAATTGAAAGTAATCGTAATATTGGTGCCAACAATATCTGTTACGACTTCTTTGGTGTCTGACACGCTGAAATACCAGTCTTCATCAGCTAATGGATCGGCGGAGGTGCCGTTATCTCCCCATAAAATCATTACTTGGAATCCTGTCGCAGTTTGAGAGCCAGTAACGACTTGAATAATTCTACCATCTCGATTAGTAGTATCTTCTTGTACACCTAAGGTAATATCGTAGTTTGAGCCATTAGGATGTGGGTTTGCCACATCAAATATCACTGTGTAGCGGCCTAGAGCAGTTCTTGAAACTGCGCTATTAATGTTAAATAGATCAGTGCCGTCAGCCTGTGTATGTGCAGCAGCAAATACATAACCAATAGTTTCTTTGGTGACGGTAAGTGTAGGCAATGGTGCGGTGACACCTTGGGGGCCCTGTGGGCCTGTTGCCCCATCAGCACCTGTTAAACCAATTACGCCTTGCGGACCAGCTGTACCATCGGCACCCGTTAAACCAATTACGCCTTGTGGGCCAACGGCACCTGTTAAACCAATTATGCCTTGTGGACCTGTTGCCCCATCAGCACCTGTTAAACCAATTATGCCTTGTGGACCTGTTGCCCCATCAGCACCTGTTAAACCAATTATGCCTTGTAGGCCTGTTGCACCAACCGCACCATCGGCGCCCGTTAAACCAATTACGCCTTGCGGGCCTGTTGCACCAACCGCACCATCGGCACCCGTTAAACCAATTACGCCTTGTGGACCTGTTGCCCCATCAGCACC
>VAPK010754431.1_pt1 | contig 19160 bp, 14 predicted proteins | sample 3395031 | NCBI WGS metagenome assembly VAPK01 (sample SAMN08290443, study PRJNA428436) | hydrothermal vent metagenome | isolation source: Deep-sea hydrothermal vent chimney 1 | place: Pacific Ocean: Juan De Fuca Ridge
CAGGTCGGTTTTTCAGACATACCCATTGATCAAGATGGCATTATACGCCGCGGATTTCTCTTTTTAGATAATTACCGAACTCCCCCACATTATGCACTTTCCTTGCGCTTAGCCTTGCGGTATTTAGCGGAAAAAAATATTTTTGCACAACCTGACCCACAATCGCCTGAGGTACTTAAATTGGGTCATACCAGCTATATTCCCTTTGAAAAAAATGATGGCGCTTATATCAATGCCGACGCTAGCGGTTATCAATATTGGTTACATTTCAAAACGCATAACCGGGCATTCCCACGTTATACACTGCAACAAATACTCGATGAAGACATACCCAGCTCGGCATTCCAAGACAAAATTGTATTGATAGGTGTCATTGCAGACAGTGTAAAAGATGATTTTTTTACCCCGCTAAATCGCAGTATTAACAATTTTCAATCGACGCCGGGTATTTTATTACATGCATTAATGACCCATCAGTTAATCGAGTCAGCCATATTTAATACCTCCATCCTTTCTCCGATTAGCGAGCGAGGAGAACAAGCCTGGATCATTGTTTGGTGCCTATTGGCCTTAACGATGAGTTTTTATACCACCACCTGGTGGCAATTTATGCTAGCTTCCATGGTTGGCACATTGATTTTACTCACCACGGCATTTGCCAGCTATCTTGCCGGTTTCTGGTTGCCTGTGGCCAGTGCCATGCTCGCCTGGTTTGGCACGTTACTCCCTGTCACAGCTTACGTATTAGCCTTAGAAAAAGGGCAACGTAAACTGCTCATGGATATATTTTCTCGCCATGTCTCTAAGGACATAGCCCAAGAAATTTGGCGCCAGCGTCACCGATATATCAAGGGTCGTCGGTTAGCCGCGCATAAAATGACAGTGACCGTATTATTCAGCGATTTAGCTGATTTCACTCCCCTTGCCGAACAACTACCACCGGGGGAATTAATGCAATGGCTCACAGAATATACCGATCACATGGCGGGTATCGTGATGCGACATCAGGGGGTGGTTGATGATTTTTATGGCGATGCGATTAAAGCGGAGTTCGGTATCCCCATCGCTCGAACCCAACCCCATGAAGTAAAACAAGATGCCATCAATGCGCTCCTGTGCGCTAAAGAAATGGCTTGTGAAATGGAAAAAATGAATGAAAGATGGCAAAACCAAGGCCTGCCTGAAATCAGAATGCGCATTGGTATCGCTACCGGTGAGGTGATTGCGGGTACCTTGGGCAATTTACAACGCTTGAAATACACAACCATCGGGGATGTCATTAATACCGCGGCACGCCTTGAAGACTATGGCAAATCACTGTGTCAACCCAATACTACCCAGGAACGCTGTACCATTCTCATCTCAAACATAACAGCCGATCTCGTGCAACAAGACATTGCTGTTGAATGGTTTGGTGAACTCACGCTGAAAGGAAAGTCTCAACGTATTCCAACCTATCGTTTAGCCTCCGAAGATCAAACCCCGCCAGAAAAGTAATTATTTCACAAATTTACTGTGGGATAGCTCATCGTCGTTCATAAAATATTTCTGTATCATCGCCATATTATTATAAAACATTATGCTTCTTTTCTGCGCTGGATTTACGGAGATATCAATGTGACTAAAAATAAAGCAAAACCTTTACATATTTACACGCTCGGAAATTTTATTATCCAATGCGACAGTCATTCGTTATCTTTTCAAAAAAAACACCCGAAAAAACTGTTGGCGCTATTAAAGATGCTGATTTCGTTTGGTAGTTTTAATGTTAATCTGGAAAAAATCACCGATACCTTGTGGCCAGATTCAGAAGGTGATAACGCCTTGCAAGTATTGCATACGACACTGCACCGTCTGCGAAAATTGCTCGGTGATCACCGTTTTATTTTATTGCAAAATGGAAAAGTTTGCTTAAATTCCGACATGATCTGGATCGATCTATGGGAATTTCAGTATTTTTATCAACTGGCCAGTCAAACCCGCTTTATTAATGACAACAATGACCGCACTGAAAAATGTAAACACCATGCTTGGCAAGCACTTAAGTGTTATCAAGGAAGCTATTTGCAAAATGAGGTGGAAGAATATTGGTTACTTAATTGTCGAGAAAGAAGTCAAATACAATATCATCAATTATTGCAATTTTATAACCCAACAGACGACCCACCTATCTCTTTAGGTAATAGGTTATTCACGGCAAGTGATGGCAAACAATGCGCCATGAACACCAACGAGGAACTTGCCAATATTGTCTTTATCAGGTAAATCCGCCTTGGCTCATCGTCAATGTTTTTGCTGCGCCAGTGGTTCCCATGTTTTTTTTCGCTTAGAATAAGCTGCTCGGCACCCTTATGAAAAATATTTCTGAGATTGAGATATGAAATTGCTTAAAGATATTTCACTTTTTTCATTATTAAGTGACAAAGAAATTGATTTATTAACCCAAAAATCGAATACACGTACTCATCCGAAAAACACGGTGATTGTTAATGAAGGCGATACCTCGGACTCGTTATATCTCATTTTATCTGGCACGGTTAAAGTATTTTTGGGCGATGCCAATGGCAAAGAAATTATTATTAATGTCCTTAAAGAAGGTGACTATTTTGGTGAATTAGCCATCATTGAAGAATCCAATCGGTCAGCATCAATTATGACAACTGAAAAAGCCACCTTTGCCATTCTGTCAAAAGTTAGCTTCAAAGAAATACTGAGCCAACATCCAGAAATGGCTTTCCGACTGTTAAAATATCTGGCTTGCCGAGTTAGAGAACTGACCCATAACATTAAAGGCCTCGCTTTACTCGATGTCTATGGCAGAATAGCTCAAGTCTTGCATTCATTAGCGATTGAAACCCAAGGTAAGTTGCAAATCACTACCCGCCTGACTCACCAAGAGATTGCCAATCGAGTCGGCGCCTCACGAGAAATGGTATCAAAAATTCTAAAAGAATTAAGCTTGGGCGGTTATATTGAGTATGAAGGAAAAAACATCATTATTCACAAGCTTCCTTCGCGCTTTTAGTGCAATAGACAATATGAGGCTGGCTGAATACGATACATTATTCAGTCAAGCTAAATAAAAAAAATAAAATATCTAAGCCTGACAGCTATCTTAAACTGAACTTTTTAGGTTAAATAACATACATTAAATGACGGCCAATCCCGCTTTCGTTACATCAGTAGATGAATCTTGATCAGTGTTTTTTAAGCTTTATAAATCATCATGTTAATATACTTATTCACCGCTTATTATCAAGGATGCTAACGTATCCTGTGGGGAATATATGGTCACAATAAAGCCGCATTGATCACACAATAAACAGTGGTCATACCACCACTGGTTTGCCGTCAGTTTGTTGGCGAATTTAAAAAACATGTGCTATTACTTTATGTGTAAGGCAATGAAGCGTTAAGCGCCCAAAAGAAAAACTAAAATAGCTTAACGGATCCTAAAAATATAACAATGATCAAAAATTGACACGAAATGCCTATTTTTTGAGCTAAACCATTTAAAATGTGAGGGAGGTGAAAGTGCTTATGCGGATTACACAACGAGTATTTTCCAAGTTACCAATCATCGCGGTCTGTCTTTTATTCACGACCAGCTATGTCAATCTTTGTCAACTAAATACCGAGCCTCGTATCGCCATGCCAGGATATGAAACCAGTACACCTCAGGCAATCCAAGCAATCGACAATGATTTTACACTGCTTGTCTGGTCAACGCCTTCGACGGATATTGATAACAATGCATTCATGTTTGAAACAGATCTATCACAGCCTTGGGATCACCACAAAACATTATCTAACAATTCACTCATTGACCATGGATATCACTGGAAAAGTCAGCCAAACTGCGTAAAAAATAATACTAAGAAAGCCACAATAAAAATATAGCCCGGTGCGCAAAATTTTCAACGCCGATGGAATGGAATTCACAAGGGTTTGTCGGATTAGGAATGGTTAATATGCTTTCCGATAACCCCGTTGAAATCAGTTATCGTCACGATTTTCACATGCCCGATACGGAAAGGTGAAATAAAACGTGGCCCCTTCTCCAGGCTCAGCACTCGCCCATATTTTTCCGCCATGGCGATGAACAATCCGGGCCACGGAGGCCAAACCAACACCACTCCCCTCAAATTCATTAACCGTATGCAAACGCTGAAAAGGCATAAATAACTTATTAGTATACTGTGATTCAAAACCCGCGCCATTATCTCGAATAAAATAAGTCATTTCACCCGATTGTTCCGTCACGCCAAACTCAATAATGGCACAAGTTTTCTTGCGCGTAAATTTCCAGGCATTCTCTAATAAATTTTCGATCATAAGCCGCAATAAGTTTGGATCGCCTTCCACTGACAAATGAGGCTGAATAATAAATTTGACATCGCGACTTACCCCATGGCGAAGTAATTCGTTTTTGACTTGATTAACCAAGCCACTCAAGTCTACACACTGTTTTGTATAATCTCCTCGTGTTATCTTTGATAAATTCAGCATATCATCAATCATTTGCGCCATATACTTAGCCGACTTGATAATACGCTGTGCATAATCCTGTTCTTCGATCGTTAATTTTTCGGCCGTTTCTTCGATCAAAATTTGGCTATAACTGGTGACACTGCGCAACGGTCCACGTAAATCATGGGCAATGGAATAACTATAAGATTCCAGCTCGCGATTGACTAGCTCCAGCGCCGCTGTCCGTTCAACCACTAATTCTTCTAAATGATCACGATAGGCATGTAATTCTTTATTCGCCTCCCGCTTTTCTAGCTCCAATGCAATGCGCGTCGCAAATACATTAAGCATAGTTTCAGCCCATGAGCTGATATACATGGGTTTGATATCCATCACCGCAATCACCCCCAACAGGGTTTTTGACGATGAAATTAATGACGCACTTAAACAGCTATCAATGGCTAACTTCGCTACCAGCTCATGGTCAGGATACAGCCCACTCGCATCCGTCATAATAAAGCCTTTACCGGAAGTCAAAACATCTTCACAAGGTGAACCATAAAGACTACACGTGAAATTGTCCATCAATTTACCATCCGCACAAACCGCGATAGTGATTACATCTCCTTTTTCAAAATCAGTAATTAGCGCAATCACGGCATAATAAGTCTCAAAAAGTTGTGCCATACTCAGCACACAGTCTTGGAAAAACAAATCATCTTCGAGAGAGATGGTACTTTTCGCTAAGGTCTGTAATGCATTGTTAACTTGGTGGCGTTCACTGACGTCAACAAATGTGACAACCGCGCCAATCAGCTTGTCGTCTTGTTGAATCGGGTGTGACCATAACTCAACAGGGAAACGGCTACCGTCACCACGCCATAATATATCATGCTCGTGATGGATTTCTCGTCCTTGGCAAAACGATAGGTAACTCGGACATTCTTCGATGGGGTAAGACTGGCCATCTATATATGGATGATGAATCAGCCGATGCATATTTTTACCTAATAAATCGTTCTGATTCTGATAACCAAGCGAACGTACGCATGCCAAATTGGCAAAGGTACAAGATCCTTTGTCATCTACACCAAAAATAGCTTCCCCGGTAGAATCCAATAACAAACGAACGCGTGCTTCGCTGTCTCGTAATCCTTGCTCAACCTGCTTACGTTCAATGACTTCTTTGGTCAGTTGCTCAATTTTATCGTTCAAGGTCACAAAACTGGCAGCATAAACCTTTTTATGTTGTAAACGTAAAAGAATACATATTGGCTGTAAATCGTTTTCGGGTCTAACAAATGCACCTTCACAACAATACTGTGCCGTGCCTCCGCCAGCAATGTTGACATTTAGCAAACTCGGCAAAAAAGTACCACTGCAACTCCATATACGTAAATAACTATCAATTTTATCAGACGGATCTGCACACAAAGTATGCAGCCCTTTCCCCAAAGTATCTGAGGCGTTGACTCCAAGTGCTTGGCATGCGGCTGAATTAATAACTAATACTTGCCCTTCCACAGATAGGACAAACATCGGTTCAGGGAGTGCGTTAACAAAGCGCACAACATTTTCGGAATACAAAACCGAGGCTTCCTCATTATTTATTGTTTTATCGCGTTATGCGGATCATCCATTGTGTTTTTACACAGAGCTTTTATTCACCGTACACTTTAACTGTTCACCTTAGCCTATGTGCTTAATTTTGATAGACGATATCTTAATGAGCGCTGAGCGACAGTGCTCCCTCATAGGCTTCCAGTAAAACTGGTCGAACAACACCCGTACTGATTAACAATTAAACGCAAAGGCATTGCTGAATTGTTATAGACTGTTTGGTTCTATCATAGGTTGTCGCCCATCACAAACCCAGCCGAATAATCAAACGATCGATTAAGCTCGGTAAAACGGTAAAATTTGACTACGCCAGGCTTGAATCGATTAAAAAATAAGCCAATTAAGTGATGTTAGTCAAAGAAACCACCAATAATTAATAATTTCACTTTATAGTCGCTCGGATTTCTCTTAGAATTTTAGCTGAATTGATAGCCATCTCAAATGATTCTAAAAATTAAACAAAATGGTCATTTTTTAGCTCAATACGTAAAATTCACCTAACGTGCATTTTTAATACAACCTACCTTTCGTGCCAAGGCGCGTGAAAATCGTGATGAACCTGGTATTTTTCCGAGATTTTTTAAAGGCGGCAAATACTTGTGTATTGCTGACGGAAGAAAAACCTCAATGGAACCCAGGTCACAAGCGAGATCGCAGCTGGTGCGAAATGCAAGGTTTCAATCAGGATAGTAGCTCAAATCATTTTTATGAATTTTGAAAAAATAGCGTTTGCATTTTTTATCGTTTTAGCACTGACATTAAACTTCGGTTTTTTTCTTGGGGATATTGACGACCCGGCACATCACAATGTGTTTGAATTTTTTGCGGCATTAGTGGTGAGCCTCATCGCAACGATTCTTAAATTCGGCGACCGCTCTCATACCGGTGCGATTTTATTAGCGACCAGTTTAGTCGCCGATTTACAATTAATCACCGCCGCTGTAGTCTGGGGGGTAACGGTTTACGCCATGGATATTGGTTTAACGCCCTCCGTCATGAGCAGCATTGTGTCATTATCGGGGGGAGCGCTATTAGCGAATATACTTTCCACCGTTATTTTAGTCATTGAAGCGATGCGCTTTCGTCATTAATCACACCCTAAAGATTTCAAAAAAATTAGGGTAAACAAAAAAATTTCCGGCATAATGCAAAACGTTTTGTTCCATCTATTTCGTCATATGCGCTTACCATTAATCGTATTAATTGTAAGTTATGCCGTCTCCATGTTAGGTTTGGTTTTAATCCCGGGTATGGATGACCAAGGTCATCCCTGGCGAATGGACTTTTTTCATGCTTTTTATTTCGTAAGTTTTATGGGGGCCACCATCGGCTTTGGTGAAATTCCCTATCCATTTACGAATGCACAACGATTATGGACAACCTTTGCACTGTATTCCACGGTGGTCTCTTGGCTTTATGCGATCGGTTCTTTATTGACCATCATTCAATCTCAGGCGTTTCGCCAAGCCGTCGCGCACAATACATTTGTTCGGCAAGTCAAACGCATTAAAGAACCGTTTTACCTGATTTGTGGTTACGGAGATACCGGTTATTTGGTGGTTAAAGCCCTCAGTGACCGAGGTATCTCAAGCGTTGTTATCGATATCAACCAGGACCGCATTAATGCTTTAGACATTGAAGATTTAAGCGTCGTCAACCCTGGGCTTTGCGCCAATGCCGCCGAAACCGATAATCTCATTGCCTCAGGCCTGAGAAGCCGACTCTGCGCTGGTATCATTGCCGTCACCGGTGACGAACAAACTAACTTGATGATCGCCTTAACCAGCAAACTGTTAGTCTCCCCGAAGCCTGTCATCTGCCGCGCCGAAACCGAAGACATGGAAGCAAACTTAGACTCGTTTCATACCGATTATGTCATTAACCCCTACCATCGCTTCGCTAACCGACTGGGGTTATCATTTCGTTCTCCGAGTATTTATTTGTTATTTGACTGGTTTACCACGTCAGATACCATGCAATGCAGTCAATTGATTCAACCACCCAAAGGGCTTTGGGTGATCTGTGGTTATGGCCGCTTTGGTAAAGCCATCGAAAAATTTCTGACCTTTGAAGGTATCGAAACAATCATCGTCGAAGCCGACCCCGACAATACCCAATCGCCACCCGCCACGATTATTGGACGTGGTACTGAGGCCGTCACCCTGCGGGAAGCCAACATTGAGCAAGCGGTTGGCATTGTGGCAGGCACCAATAACGATGCCAATAATTTATCGATTATCATCACCGCCAGATCATTAAAACCCGATATATTCACGGTCGCAAGACAAAATCAGCAAAAAAATACCACCACCTTCGAAGCAGCTAAATCCGACATGATCATGCAATCGAGTACCATCATTGCCCGCCGTGTGTTGTCGCGTATTCAAACACCACTGCTTGCTGATTTTTTGCGTACCACCCAAACCAAGGATGAAGAATGGGCCAACGACATGGTGATGCGTATCCAAAAATTGACGGACAATCAAATCCCTCATGCATGGACTTTGCGAGTCAATAATCGATATGCCCCTGCCTTAACATCCAGTATAAAAAAACAACAACAAATATTGTTAGGCACAGTATTGCACGACCCACATAACTATTCGAAGCGCTTACCTTGCATGGCACTCATGGCAAAACAAAAAGAAGAAAAAATTTTACTCCCCGATGAAACTTTATCTTTATCCTTAGGCGATAAAATTTTGTTTTGCGGTACGATTGAGGCCATGCGTCACATGACGCTTACCCTGGAAAGTGAACCCGCGTTGTTATACTGCTTAACAGGTGAATCACAATCACAAGGATATTTTTGGCGCTGGCTTTCAAAAAAATACCCGAAGCGTTTGACATTTAGGTAACGCTTCGGGTATTTACTCAAGAGGCTAAGGGTGTCGCTACCTTGTGAAAGATTTTGGAAATCCCTATCGAAAAAAGTTATTACGTGACTACTCCCCCCTCTCCTCCTTACCATGCGGCAAATGTACCTCTTCGACAACTCCCGCATTGGGATCATTAAAAGTCTCCATGGAAATACTTCTTTCACTGCGTGCCACAATCGTGATCACCACAGCATCACCTGTTACATTAACCGCCGTACGTATCATGTCTAACAAACGATCCACGCCAATGATCAAGGCGATACCCTCCACAGGTAAACCCACTTGAGTGAAGACCATCGCCAACATAACAATCCCCACCCCGGGCACACCAGCAGTACCAATCGACGCTAATATTGCCATACCAATCACGGTAAGATAACCAGTGAGGCTAAGATCAATGCCATACACATTGGCAATGAATACGGTAGCCACACCTTGCATAATCGCGGTACCATCCATATTAATCGTGGCACCAAAAGGCACGACAAACGAGGCTGTGGAATTATCCACACCCAACCGTTTTTCTGTGGTTTGTAAAGTCACAGGAATCGTCGCATTCGAGCTAGAAGTACTAAAGGCAAACATTTGGGCTGTACGCATTTTCTGTAAAAACATAACTGGACTCACACGCCCTAAAAACTTCAATAACAACATTAAAGTGCCTGTTGCATGCAGCAACGATACTAATGCAACCACCACAAAATAACTCATCATTGGAAAAATCAAGCCAACGCCCTGCAACGCAAAGGTTTTCGCCATCAACGCAAACACCCCATAAGGAGCAATATGCATTACCACGGTCACTACTTGCATCATGACAGCGTTCAGTTTTTCAGCACCCTTAGTAATGGAGCGACCTGCATCACCCACCATTAAGATACAAATGCCAAATAAAATAGTGAAAAATATGATCTGCAACATATTACCTTCAGCATAGGCGGCGATAGGATTGCTGGGAATTAAATCAATAATCACTTGGGTCAATGGCGGTGCAGCAGGCGTAGTAAATTCGGTAGTATTCTCGGTTAATTCAAACCCCTGCCCTGGTCCCGCAGTCGTAGAAACAACAAGGGCTAAGGAAATAGCCAAGATCGTTGTTAACAAAAAAAGCAGGAATGACTTCAAGCCCACACGACCCAACTTGCTAACATCTCCCAAACCACAGACACCACAAATAAGCGAAAAAGTAACTAGTGGCACCACTAACATTTTCAGCAAGCTGATAAACATAGCACCAGCCACATGCAATAAACCATTAACCAGGTAATCTTGAATGAATACAACATCACTAGCCATCGCATTAATAACACTACCAACAATCAATCCTGCCACCATCCAAATTAATATTTTGGTCGTCATTGTCATTTTTTTCGGCATGAGATTACTCCATTCATTTTTGGTATGCACAGTTTTACACGTATCGATCATAGGTGTTCGGGTTTTTTTATAAATAAATTCAATACAGTATGGTGAACTCTCTTTAAATCGAGTCAATTACTTGTGCCAACAAATCATTTACCGGCAATATGAAAGAGTTCACCATGACGGAAATTACCATACTCAACACACTGAAACAATCTTTTGAAAAAGTGGCACCGAAACACGATGGGCACGCAAAATCACCCCATTTGGAATTTTTATCGGGTTTGATTTTTTTCTTCTTAGGAAATACCAAATCTTTGAGTCTTGAGTCGATGCGTCGAGATCTCATGAGCACTTTTGTGATTTACCTCAGTAAGGGCGCCTTCTGGGAGCGATTAGCTGGCCATCGACTTAAGAAAATGTTCTATGATCTTCTTGAAAATCTTATGCAAAAATTACCCGCTCAAGCGTTAATTGGCTCAGAGATCTTGGACAAACTCAGCGTGAGCCGTATCCGGCTTGTTGACACCAGTATTATTAGCCTTTGGGATGGAGCCAGTGGCTCTTATCCGGGCACCTTTATGAACGCTGGAATTAAATGGCACCTTTGTTTTGATTTATTCGCCGGAAAGATGGATGGGTTCAAAACAACCGCCGCCTCGGTCCACGATCGGAACGGATTTCCTGACATCAAATCGTTGGCCAACCAATTAATCGTTTTTGATTTAGGCGATTGGGATTATGGTTTGTTGATCGACATTGCGGTGGCGAAAAATTTTTTCTTGTCGCGAGTTAAATCCGATGCCACCTTCATGATTAAATCGGTAGTCACAGGGCTTTCCAAGTCTTATGTAGATCCGTGTTTTTCCGCCGTAAAACTCAAAGAAAGAAGTTAATGTGTGATTGAGTTTTTCACTGAAGTCACCGTGAATGAAGTCACGAAACCATTCCGCGTCATTGGTTTTTGTAATTCCGTTGAAAACAAATATCATTGGTATATCACCAATTTTATGGTGGCGGCTTATGTGATTTATTCTTTATATAAGGTTCGATGACAAATTAAGTTGATGTTCAAAGGCTGTAAACAATCCTTCAATCTGGATAAAAGATGGTTGACTTCGAATAATAACAGCATCAGTGAATCACTGATTCTCTCTTCAATGATTGTCAGTTTAGCCACGTCTGTCGTATTAAGTATCCGTGTGAATGAGCTAACGAGAGAGGAACAATTAGCGATTTCTTATCAACGTTTAGCCCATGTTGTTGTCGTACTTTCTCGTGATTTTATCCATTATTTGACACGATCAACCGCCAAATATAAGAGCCTATTGATTAATAAAATCTCTTCCACTGGATTTATTCTCCATAAACAACGGCTGCACAATATCTTCGAAACCTGACGTCCATATTGCGTCTGTCTCTATTCGTCTTGATTGACGACGGCATGGAAAATTTATTGCCTATCCAATACTAAGCCAATTTCAGTATAGGAGATTAACATATACCCGTAGCGTTTGAGATTTAGGCTTTATTTTTGCCCTGACTGTGTTGGATCTTCTCGCAATAATCCCGCCATTACTCGTCGTTTCGCCTGGTCAGAACAAAAATATACCTCGTACTCAATACCTAAATCTCAAGCGCTACGGGTATAGTAGGATATAAAAACAAAACACATCTCTTGTTAGAGGCTTCAACTCATCCTCTATTGAGGGTATACCCGAAACACATGGCCTAAAAAATATAACCCACCGGTATACTACTAACCCCTAGAACACTTGTTTTCGCTTTATTGGTATCGCCTAAATATATGTACTCAATATTTAATTTTTTAAAAGAAATGCCTAATTTTAAGGCTAAATTTATTTTAGGAGATGAAGACCTTGAGTTTATCGATTTCTCTTCATACCACTTTGCTTCATATAATATGCCTTGCTTAAATAAATTAGCAGAGACACCAGACCCTAAATATACCTTGGCAAATGGACCCATTGGGTATCGGTAAGTACCGAGTAAGGAGAAACTATAAAAAGTACCCTCTAAAGATATCTTACAACTAATCAGAATATTGCTTACGCTATCCCGGCAAATTGAACGCTTTATACTCTTAGTACTTGAAGAATAGTGAAGTGATGAGTCCAAAGTAAAATCAGCACTTATTACTCTTGAGTATTCCAGATTGAGACCAAAATTAACTTCATTGGATAATGGGATGGTCCCTGATTCACCATCAATGCGGTATGGAAAGTCTCCACTGTAACTTGTCGAATAACCACAAATACCCATTGACAATGAATTGAGTTCTTTATTATCAGCCATTGATACATTGGTAAGTAGTAGAATGGACAGCAAAAATGTATATTTCATAGGTATATGCTGTTTTTGTGTTTGCAAAAAATCGTTAAACATTTTGTAATACCGTTATTATCAAGTTTGTTAGCAGGCATTGGATTCAATCTTTAATATTCTAGGGTTCTGAGCTAGATCAATTAGATATTTGCCACTTAAGGATTACCATAGCAACTTGATACGTCGATGCAAAGGAGTCATTGGGTGAGTGGTTAATATAGCGTTTAAGTGGTAACTATGTCAGTTGAGTGGTTAGATGTTAGACAGAAGTCTGTCGGTAATTGATGGGGTTGGATTGACGTTGTTTCCCGGTATATCTTCTCTCGCCTCATAAAAAGTCGTCGTATCTTTTGAATGAAGCCATTTTTGTGGAGAATAAATAATTGTTTTGTGACCATGGGCGAGAAAACTAGTTTCACCGTCTTTTCCGAAGGCAATTTCCGGAATTGAGTACGAAGATAAAAAAGAGGGGTGCCAAACACGAGTGCGATCAGTTGTCAGAGCCCTTGAGCGATGACGTCATTCATGCGGTGGTTGACTTCCATCACTTCGCCATTGGTTTCACAACGATAATCATAAGTTGGTATATTTTTCTCCATTTAAACGGTTTATACTATTGGGATTATGGGGCAAAATTTAATTAATTTAAGCACCCACTTAAAATCCATTCGATTGTCATTTTGTTCCATTTATCGAGTCAATAAGGAATGGGTACGTGATAACTTCCCTGTTTGGCGCTCAGATTTAGTTCGTATTAGTTCGTTCTGATTGAACAAAAGTGCAGGAATCGTGGTTCTATTTCGAGCTTTTGTGATGGAAGAGCGGGAAGTTATTGCGTGCCCATTCTTAAGGGATAAATCATCTGTGATCACCAAGACAACTCCGCCATTTATTACCCCGACAGAGTATGGGTTACTTTTTTTTTGTTCATGATAATAGGACACAGTGATGCTGAAACAGGGCCACGCGCCATCTCCAACAACGAAACCCGTACGCCATTGCTCGGCCAATCAAGACCTCACTTCTCCCTCCCTGATATCCAGGGAAAAATGCGCCATATTGATGAATGGAACGGTAAATTATTAGTGATTAATTTCTGGGCAAGCTGGTGTATCCCCTGCAAAAAAGAAATGCCGATGTTCAATCGCCTACAATCCCTGTACGGCGATGATGGTGTGCAATTTATTGGCGTGGCCATCGATAATCGACAAGCGGTTAAGCAGTTCATGCAACAAATACCCATTGAGTTTCCGGTGCTAATCGGCGATCTGGCCGCCGTACAACTGCTTCAAACCTATGGCAACCAAGCTGGGGTATTACCTTATACGATATTTATTGATAGAAATGGCAAAATATTCGCTGCCGCACCAGGTGGCTTAACCCGTCGTTACGTCAGTCGCACCATTGAAAAACAGCTTTAAGCCTGGGCAGTTCGTGTTATTCGTTGCAAGGTTTTATTAATCGCTCGGGCCGCCGCGATAAAACCAAACGTTGCCGTCACAAAACTGACTGAGCCATAACCAAAACGGCAATCCAGCGACACCCCGTGAATACCCGGTTTTTGGTGACTCACCGTGCCATCGGATTTAGGATACACCGGTTGCTCGCTGGAAAATACGCACTCTACCCCGAAACGTCTTTTCGGGTTTTTACTAAACCCATAACTGTGGCGCAATTGCGAACGCACCTTGGCCGCTAATGGATCATTAAATGTTCGGCTCAAATCAGCCACCTGGATAACCGTCGGATCCGTTAAGCCGCCGGCCCCACCGGTCACGATAATGCGTATTTTTTGCCGTTGGCAGTGATGAATCATGGCGGACTTAAATTTGATGCTGTCAATGGCATCAATCACATAATCATAAGATTGTGACAAATAAGCCGCCATCGTTTTCATCGTCAGATAATCATCAATAACTTGGCATTCACAATCGGGATTAATCTCTGCCACACGTTGTGCCATAACCATCACTTTCGATTGACTGACCGTACTGGTGAGCGTATGAATTTGCCGATTCATGTTGCTGACCGCAATTTCATCATGGTCAATCAAGGTGATTTTACCAACCCCAGTACGAGCTAATGCCTCTACCGCCCACGACCCCACACCGCCAATGCCAACCACACAAACATGCATTTGTGAAATCATACCACTTGCGTCATCACCATAGACGCGCTTAATTGCACTAAAACGATTATTATTATCCATATTCGATATTAATTTTGCTATTTATCTACCAATATTGGGTGGGCAATTGGGTATTGGTGCGCACAGCGCACCCTACCAGAAAAATATTCATCCATTAATACAAAGTTGTTACTGTACTAGCGATTGAATGCACCCGGTAAATTGCTGCATTCATCAAAGATTCGTTTGTCGCATTGCTGGCAAATCTTGTGATCCAAGCATCGCTGAGTAATGGTTTCGATCGCCTCGGCTTTGGAATTAAAAATATTAGCACGATCAATAAAGTCTAAGTAGCCGCCTTTTCTCAAGGTTTCGCATACCCCATGCTTAACACGATAAAAATATAATTGCCCTCCATTCGTGCGTCGGCGTTTAGCCTCCTCCTTCAAAAATTCGGCGCCGGCTAAATCGACAAAATTCATCCCTTGCGACAAGAGCAATAAATGTTTTTGTTCTGGATTTCGATCTTCCAATGCAAGCAAGTTATCACGTACATGGCTCACCGCACCAAAAAATAGCGACCCATCAATACGTAACATCTTTAATTGCGGACACTCGGGCAAACTCGAATCGGTATTAAAGCGTCGTTTGGGCAACCGTGGGTCTGGTACCCGCGAACAAATACGCGGCTGTGACGTTCGGTTGAGATATAAGACCAACGACAAGATGACCCCTAAAAAAATGGCAAACTCAAGCTCTAAAAACAATACAGAAAAAAAAGTCGTTAATAAAATACTGGTCTCTGAACGACTGGTTTTAATAATTTTTTTGATATGCTCAAAGTCAATTAATCCCCAAGCCACTAAAAACAAAATCGCCGCCATTGCTGCATTAGGCAAATAAGAGGCGAGCGGAGCAACGAGTAGCACAATAAAAACTAATAAGATACCTGCAAAAACAGCGGCTAAGGGTGTTTTTGCCCCCGCTTCATAATTCAAACCACTGCGATTGAAAGAACCCGTCGCCACATAACCGGAAAAAAAACTACCGGCAATATTTGACAAGCCTTGACCAATGAACTCCTGATTGCCATCGATGTTCTGACCTGTTTTTAAGGCAATCGATCGGGCAATTGAAACAGCTTCGACTAAGGCAAATAACGTGACGGCTAAGACGGCCGGCGCGAGCTGCTTAATGGTTTCCAAGCTTAAATCAGGCGCGGATAAGGGAGGCAACGAAGCAGGTAAAGCCCCCATGGTGACAATCTGTGTCTGTTGCTGCCCAAGCCACATTTCCAACACGACAGCCAAAATCGAACCGACGGTCATGGCAACAATCATATAAGGCACACTCCGCCAAAATTTTTTCGCAAGCAAACCGGCCAACAACGTGACAATACCAACACCCGTAATATAGAGATTAATCTGCGCGAACTGCTCAAATAACTGATGAATCACTTCGTAAAAAGGCATGCCTCTTGCCATTTCCAGCCCGAAAAAATGCTTTACTTGATTCGCGGCAATCAGAATTGCCGCACCGGCGGTAAAACCAATCACCACCGAATGGGAAATAAAATTCACTAATGCACCCAGCCGAACTAAACCCATCAGCAATTGAATTACGCCAACCATAAAAGTCAGCGTGATGGCTAACCTGACATAATCAACACTACCTGGCTCAGCAAAATTACTCAAAGCCGAAAAAAGCACAATGGACGCCGCCGTGGTAGGGCCTGACACTAAATGCCAGGAGGACCCCCATAACGCCGCGATGACCGCCGGTACCATCCCGGCATACAATCCATATTCGGGTGGCATACCCGCAATGGCCGCAAATGCCACACCTTGCGGCAAAACCACAATGGCACCGGTTAAACCTGCCATAAAATCAGCTTTAAACGTTTTCCGATCGACTTTATATAGCCACCGAATAAATGGAAATACTTTGACCAACCAAAGGGGACAATTCGGCGCATGTGGTGACATAAGGATAATCTCAAGATTTTGAAGGCAAAAATTATACGCGTGGCAATACAAACTGTATACGAATGGTCAAATATCCCTCAAGCAATTCATCCATACCGTACAGAAAAATACCATTGTTTATTGGGCAACGCTGGAGCAGCGAAACCCAATAACAATGCAAAATATGTAACTAAGGTATTTTCAGGTGAAAAATAACATGAATCAATCCTTAGCCCATGGCGATCATCGCCTGCTTAACCCGCGCCGCATAATCCCGGTCTGCCGCTTGAAATTGGGCTAACATTCTTTCTTTTACTGTTTGCGTTGCCTGAATCAAACCCTCCGCGATATTATGGGCAAGTTGGCTTTTCTGATCATCAGACATCAATCGATAAAGCTGACCCGCCTGAGTAAAATTATCCTGATCTTGAGTGTCATAGGCTTTTACCCAGGCGTCACCTAAAATAGGCATCGGTGGCTCTGCCACTTCCGGTCTAGGGACTGGTGCACCTTCACTCGCTTGATCATTCGGGTAAAAGTTAACGCCACTTCCTTGATTATTATTATCACCAAAAGCCGCTGGCATACCAGCCATGGCACCATCGCGTTGATAATGATGGAACGGACAGCGAGGTGAATTCACCGGCAATTGATTCACATTAGCACCCACTCGGTATCGGTGTGCGTCAGGATAGGCTAACAATCGTGCTTGTAACATTTTGTCCGGTGAAGCACCGATGCCAGGCACTAAATTGCCGGGACTAAAGGCCGCTTGTTCAGTCTCGGCAAAATAATTATCCACATTTCGATTCAATTCTAACTGGCCAATTTCAATCAAAGGAAAATCAGCATGGGGCCATATTTTTGTTAAATCAAAAGGATTGATGGCATAATCTTTCGCTTCAGTGTCGCTCATGATTTGGACCTTAACCGCCCAACTGGGATACTCACCTCGTTTAATCGATTCGACTAAATCTTGCTGCGCTCCACAAGGTGACATTTTCGCCGCCTGTTCATTAGTTAAGCACTTAATGCCTTGGTTGGTCTTAAAGTGCCACTTCACCCAGAAACGTATCCCCTTGTTATTCCAAAAACTCAAGGTATGCGAACTAAAACCATGCATATGGCGAAGCGAATAAGGAATGCCACGATCCGACATGAGAATGCTCATTTGGTGCAATGATTGAGGACTATTTGCCCAAAACTCAAACATGGCCGCCGGATCCGGTAAATTAGTCGCTGGGTTTTTCTTTTGGGAATGGACAAAATCTGGAAATTTAATTGGATCTCTCAAGAAAAATACCGGTGTATTGTTGCCCACCATGTCCCAGTTGCCTTCTTCGGTATAAAATTTGATGGCAAATCCGCGAGGATCACGCGCATAATCGCTGGAGTCTTGTCCACCGCCAACGGTAGAAAATCGCAAAAAAAGATCCGTTTTTTTACCCTCACCCTGAAGAAACTGGGCCACGGTATATTGTGATAGGTCCTTCGTTAAGGTAAAACTGCCATACGCACCTGAACCACGTGCATGCACAACTCGCTCAGGAATACGCTCACGATTAAAGTGCGCCAACTTCTCAAAAACCCGCCAATTGTCGAATGTTAACGAACCCCGCTCACCGGCTGAAATACTATTTTGGTCATCCGCAATCGGTGCGCCATTGGCACTGGTTAATGGACATTTTGGTGTTTGACTCATGATGTTCTCCTTCAATCAATCGTTAAAAATAAGATCACATGAATGACTATAGAATAAAACCTAATATCCTGGCCAATTGATTATTTCATCTAAGCTAATAGGTAAAAGCTATCAGGGGAAATTAAACACATCGCCAAGCGTTTGGCCAAAGAAGGAAGGCGGAAAGCGCAAAAAAACCATCGAAAAAAGCAGCCTTCTGGCTGCTTTTCCATGGCACTCAAACCAGGCTCGAAAACCTGGGTACTCAGTCGATCATTATTTTATTGTATGCATTTCAACCCGGCGATTGAGTGCCCGACCTTCTGCCGTATGATTATCGGCGATAGGATTAATCGGCCCATAACCTTTTGCTGCCAAATTAGCTGAGGCAACACCTTGACTAATCAGATAATCCAGCACCGAAATCGCACGCTTTTCCGATAACCGTTGATTAAACGCCACCGAACCACGGTCATCACTATATCCTGCAATTTCAACTTTGATTTCTGGATTACGCTGTAGAGTCGCCGCCATATCATTGAGTACAACCAACGAAGCTTGGGTTAATATCGCAGAGCCTGACTCAAACGTGACACCTTCCAGTACAACAATTTCCGGTATTTTGCACCCTTTAATGTCAACATTGATGCCAGCTTGAGTATCGGCACAGTTATCCATGCTATCTACAATGCCGTCATTATCGCTATCTA
>VAPK010184548.1_pt1 | contig 19151 bp, 10 predicted proteins | sample 3395031 | NCBI WGS metagenome assembly VAPK01 (sample SAMN08290443, study PRJNA428436) | hydrothermal vent metagenome | isolation source: Deep-sea hydrothermal vent chimney 1 | place: Pacific Ocean: Juan De Fuca Ridge
GGCCCTGCTGCTGTCCGTTATCCTCGTGGAAAAGGTCCTGGCTCTGTGGTGTCTGAAGATTTATCTGAATTAGAAATAGGCAAAGCTGAAATCTGTCACCAAGGAGGGCGTTTAGCTATTTTGGCTTGGGGAAGTATGGTAACGCCTGCAATAGAAGTGGGTAAAAAATTAGGTGCTACGGTGGTTAATATGCGCTTTATTAAACCACTTGATACCGAAATAATTCTGCAACTGGCTAAAACCCATGATGTACTGGTAACTATTGAAGAGAATGTTATTTCTGGTGGTTCTGGTAGTGCTGTGAATAATTTCTTGCAAGCACAACAGATTTTGATGCCTGTGTTAAATATTGGTTTACCTGATACCTTTGTTGAGCAAGGGACTCGTGAAGAATTGCTAACTGAATGTGGGTTGGATACTCAAGGAATTTTTAATTCTATTGAAGCTTTTTGTGCATAAATTTGTTAGGGTGGGTATTTATCCACCCTACTTCATATTAAGTAAGAGAGTATAAAAGATCTAACATTTTTTACCACAGAGATCACTGAGAACACAGAGTTTTTGAGCGTTAAGCCCCCGTGTTCTCAGTGCTTATTTTGAATTTTTCTTTTTGTTAAATTAATTTCGCTCGACTACTTAGCAATTCCTTCAGATGCTAGAAATCATCCAGCTTCCCGTATTAAAAGATAATTATATTTATCTACTTCATGAGCCTGCTTTAAATAAAACGGCTGTCGTTGACCCTGCAGTTAGCCAACCCGTTTTAAAGACCTTAAAACAAAAAGGCTGGACACTCAATTACATACTTAACACCCATCACCATAGTGATCATATTGGAGCAAATTCTGATTTACAAGCCGCAACAAACTGTAAAATAATCGCAGCTAAAGCAGACCAATATAGAATCCCTGATATTGATATTCCCGTTAAAGAAGGCGATATATGTTCTCTAGGTAATGAAATCATTACAGTTATTGAATCACCAGGTCATACACTAGGTCATATTGTTTTTTATTTAGAAAACAGCAACAATCTATTTTGCGGTGATACTTTATTTTCTATGGGCTGTGGCCGATTATTTGAAGGTTCGGCAGAACAGATGTGGAAATCTTTACAAAAAATAAAAGCTTTACCCAAAGAAACCCGTATTTATTGTGCTCATGAATATACTCAAGCTAATGGTGCTTTTGCCTTAACACTTGAACCTGATAATAAAGCCTTACAGCAGAGAATACAGCAGGTTAATCAGCTGAGAAAAGATAATAAACCTACTATTCCCACTAGCATAGAATTAGAACTAATGACTAATCCTTTTCTAAGAGAGGGTGCTGCTACTATTCAACAATCACTAAATATGAAAAATAAACCTTTACAGCAAATATTTAGTAAGATTAGAAAGTTAAAAGATAATTTTTAGATGAGCTGTAGCAACTTTAAGTAGTTGAGCAGAATGCTATTTTTGTCGTTACCTTTTTTAATTTAAACTTTATTTTACAACCACCTCATCTGTTGATGATATCCGCGATAGCCGTTCCATCAATACATTCCAGTCTACTTGGGTGTTATAGCCGATAACATCTATTCTAGGGATACCGCCGCCTTTGATAATATAATACCCCTGCTCTGCCGCTTCTACCCCCATTAACTGACAAACACCTTGGTGCAAATAACATCCAAAACCTATTCGGTCATAATAGAAAGTATCAAAAAACCTTAAAAAACCTTTAGAAAAAATATCAGCCACTCCACCGCCACCAATACTGGCAATATTTTCAACTGCTTTTTGACTGATTCTATGTGTTGACCCATCATTGGCTGGTGTTCCCAACCATGCATAAAAAGCTATTGGCTCCCAGTTTTCTAGGTATAGCCCATTTACAAAACCGGAGACTCGACCTTCCATTCCTCCCATTTTAAATTTTTGAGTCAGTAAATTTAAATCGAGGTTTTCTATTGCCATATCCATAGAAATTTTTGAAAAATCAGTGAATAACCCTGATGAAGACAAGTTATTAATTTTTATTATGCCATCAAACAATTGTGCTTGTAGCTCACCTTTAACTGTTAAGGTTTTATTCTTATAATTAACCGCAGGTATATACCCACTAATATTTCCAGAAAGAGGCACCCAATCTAAGGCATAGGATAATTTTTCTAAAGATAATTGATCTACTCCCCCTTCAAAGTAGATATGAGGCTCTCCACTTTGACTAATCTGCCAATTAAATTTGCTGATGTATACGCTTCCGCCTAGTAATGGAATAGTGCTTTTCTTTAATAAAGTAAGTTGTTTATTTTTAAATAAAAACTTTAAATATCCTGATTCTATTGGTATAGCTCTGACTTTTAATTGATCCCAGCTAATTTCTGATGCTGTTTCCGATATGGCATTATTTGACCAATTTATTAACCCTTGAGCATTTTTAACTTCAAGTCTTTTTTTATTATCCAGAATATTAAGCGTTTTAATATCAAAGGATGCACTGCTTATTTTAGATTCGGCAATATGTGCTTTTATATTTGCTTTTCCCAATAGGCTAAACCCTTCATTCGACGTACCCTCAAAAAAAGGAGAAATATATAGAGTATAAAACTGATCTAAATTAGTCATTTCAGTAAAAATATCTGCATACTGCACACTGAATTTAGGCTTATAGTTTATTAAACTATTGGCTTTTATTGCAAAAATATCAGGGTGAATTATATTTATATACTGAAATAAAATTTGTCCTTGTTGAAGGTATTTTCCAGTAGCCTTTAAAGTCAGTTTATTATCTTTTATATTTAAATAAACAGGCTCTATATAAAGTTCCCCTTGACTTAGCTGTGACATATTTTTCCATTGCCAGCCGCTCTTTTGTAACTTTGCTTGTAAATCCCATGCTAAATCAATTGATTCAGTCGCAAATTTTCCATAATTTGCTTGTATAGTAAGGTCTTTAAATAGTGATTTAATCGAAAATTCTTTAACCCCTTTAGTATTACCTTTCAGCTTAATATTAGCTGTTACTTTTCCTTTGCTTATTTCATCAAAGATTTGTTTTTGCTTCGGTAAATAATGAGTTAAGTTACTCAGGGAAATATTTTTAGCTTTAATTGATAAAGACCAAACACCTTTTTTTTCTATTGCAAAGAGTGAAAGGATTCCTTTTTCTATTTTAAGGTTATTAATAGTGATATGACTTTTCTGATCTGAAATAGAGAAAGAAAAGTCAAAAGATTTAGTATGATTTTTTTTTGATTTAAGCTGGGCTTTACCTGTTTGACAGACGATTAAATTTTCTTGCCAGTTAAATTTAGTACATTGGACCTCGACTAAATTTATACTTGAAAAGGGTTCTGGTAAAGTTATTTCTTTTATTAATAAACCCAGTTGTTGGCTAGGCGCTTGAAAATCAAATAAAGATAGTTTGATGTCATTTAATAACCAGCCCTTAGCTTTAATATTTTTAACCTCAATATTTATACTCTCTAAGGCATTAGCTTGACTAAAAAGTAACAAGGATAAAATAATGACTTTGATAAACTGAGTAAAGTTCTTTTTTATGCCCATCAAATATTGATAAATTTTGTTAGGGACGTTGCTAATAAAAGCACAGACACGAATTTAGGCAATCAAATAAACCTTGTAGAGCAGGCTTCAACCCGCTCTACAACTAATATTCTTTTGATTATTAACTCGGAAACACGCCTGTTGATAGGTAGCGATCCCCTCTATCACAGATAATAGCCACAATTATTGCATTTTCTAGTGTTATTGATAGTTTTAACGCTGCTGCTACCGCTCCACCCGATGAAACTCCAGAAAAAATACCTTCTTTTGCCGCTAATTCACGCGTTGTTTGTTCTGCTGAATGTTGATCTACATCTAAAATTTGATCGATGCTTACAGGGTTATAAATTTTTGGTAAATACTCTTCAGGCCAACGCCTTATTCCAGGGATTTTTGACTGCCCTTCAGGCTGAACACCCACAATTTGAATCTTAGGATTTTGTTCTTTTAAATAACGTGAAGTCCCCATAATTGTGCCGGTTGTTCCCATTGCACTAACAAAGTGGGTGATTTTTCCATTGGTATCTTGCCAAATTTCAGGGCCTGTTCCCTGGTAATGAGCCAATGGATTATCGGGGTTAGAAAACTGGTCGAGTATTCTCCCCTTACCTTCATCTTGCATTTTACGCGCCAAGTCAATTGCGCCTTCCATACTCTGTACCGCAGGTGTCAGAATAATTTCTGCACCATAGGCTTTCATTGATGCTATGCGCTCTGAGCTCATATTATCAGGCATAATTAAAGTCATTTTATAGCCTTTAATTGCCGAGACCATTGCAAGAGCAATCCCTGTATTCCCACTGGTTGCTTCAATTAAACTGTCACCGGGCTTAATTTCGCCTCTTGCTTCAGCATTTTTAATCATGCTTAAAGCGGGCCTGTCTTTTACTGAACCTGCGGGGTTATTACCTTCTAGTTTGACTAAAATAGTATTTGTTGTTTCACCTGGTAGTCGCTGAAGTTTAACTAAAGGCGTATTACCTACAAATGATTCTATTGTTTTATAATTCATATTGGTTCCTAATTAGCCTTTTACTCAGTAAAACTCGGTTGAAAACGATTGAGCATACACTTATCCAACCCAAATACGCGCATTTCTAAACATTCTCATCCATGCACCATCTTCATTCCACTCGTCTGGATACCATGAGTTTTGTATGGTTCTAAAACAGCGTTCAGGATGTGGCATCATAATAGTAAATCGACCATCTGTTGTGGTTAAACCTGTAATACCCTCTGGTGAACCATTTGGATTAGCTGGAAAGTCCGTAGTCACTTCACCATAGTTATCAATATAACTTAAGGCAACTAATGCGTCATTGGCATTGGTATTGGTATTATTAAATTCTGCTCGGCCTTCACCATGCGCAATAACAACGGGTAAAGTTGAGTCTTCCATTCCTTGCATTAAAATAGACGGTGATGCTTGTACTTTAACCATTGAGACTCTCGCTTCAAACTGCTCGGAATCATTTCGCTTAAATTCTGGCCAATCTCCTGCACCTGGAATAATCTCTTTTAAACCAGACATCATTTGACAGCCGTTACAAACACCTAAGCCAAACGTATCTGTTCGCTTAAAAAATGCAGAAAATTCATCTCTGGCAATGTTATTAAATAAAATTGATTTTGCCCAACCACCACCTGCACCTAAGACATCACCATAAGAGAAACCTCCACAGGCAACCAATCCAATAAAGTCTTTTAAGCTAACTCGGCTATGAATAATATCACTCATATGTACATCTATTGCCGTAAAGCCTGCACGATCAAAAGCGGCAGCCATTTCTACATGACCATTAACGCCCTGCTCTCTTAATATAGCTACTTTGGGTCGGTCAGTCGCTGAAAAATTAGCAATAATATTTTCATCTACTTTAAAACTTAATGTTGCCGATAAACCAGGGTCACTATCATCTGTAATACGATCAAATTGTTGTTTAGCACAATCAGGATCATCACGTAAAGCTTGCATTCTGTAGCTGACTTCTGACCATGTTTGTTGTAAATCAGCACGGCTAGCCGTATAAATTTCTTTACCCTGATAAGTAATATTAAGTTGTTGCTGTTTATCTAGCACCCAACCAATTAAATGAGTGCATTGTTCTAATCCAGCATCAGCCAGGAAATCCATTACATTATCAACTGCAGATTGTTTAACCTGAATCACTGCCCCTAATTCTTCATTAAATAAAGCCGATAACAAATCTTCATTTTCGGTAGCTAAAGTATCTAATTCAATCTCTGCACCTTTCCGTCCTGCAAAAATCATTTCAGCAATCGTTGCTAATAAGCCACCATCAGAACGGTCATGATAAGCTAGTATTTTATTTTGACTATTTAATGTTTGAATGGAATTAAAGAATGATTTAAATAAAGCAGTATCATCCAAGTCTGGGGCTTCATTCCCAATTTGATTGTAGGTTTGAGCTAAAACAGAGCCACCTAACCTATTTTTACCTGCCCCTAAATCAATCAGAATTAAAACAGTATCTTCACCTTTTAATTGTGGCGTTAAGGTTTTGCTCACCTCTAAAACAGGTGCAAATGAGGTGATAATTAATGACAAAGGTGAGGTCATGGTTTTATCTTGCCCCCCTTCATTCCATACTGTTTTCATGGATAAAGAGTCTTTACCTACCGGTATTGCAATACCTAATTCAGGGCAAACGTCCATTCCAACTGTTTTAACGGTATCAAATAAAGCGGCATCCTCACCTTCACTGCCACAAGCGGCCATCCAGTTAGCAGAAATTTTGACTTTATTTAATGATTCTATCCGAGCAGCGGCAAGATTGGTTAATGACTCAGCAATAGCCATACGCCCTGAAGCTGGCGCATCAATCACTGCAAGTGGGGTTCTTTCACCCATAGCCATCGCTTCACCTGTTAAAGCCTGAAACCCTGAAGCGGTTACAGCAACATCAGCAACAGGCACTTGCCAAGGGCCTACCATTTGATCACGCGCAACTAAACCAGTTACAGAACGATCACCAATATGAATAAGAAAACTTTTATCTGCGACAGCTGGAAAAGATAGAACTCGGTTTACAGCTTCTGATAAATCAACTTTAGTTAACGCTAAGCTTTTTAATTTTTTGGATATATGCTTAACATCTTTATGGATTTTTGGTGATTTTCCAAATAATACAGACATCGGAATATCAACGGGTAGCCCACCTAAACATTTATCACTTAAAGTTAAATGCTCCTTATTAGTCGCTTCACCAATGACCGCAAATAAACAATGCTCTCGTTCACAAAAAGAGCTAAATAATGCTAACGATTCAGGTGCAATAGCAACAACATAACGCTCTTGTGCTTCATTACACCAAATTTGCATCGGTGACATGCCTTTATCCGCATTATTAACATCGCGTAATTCAAACTTACCCCCTTTCTCACAGTCATGAATAATTTCAGGCACAGCATTGGATAAGCCACCCGCACCAATATCATGAATTGAAATAATAGGGGTCTCATTACCCATGGCATTACAATGGTTAATCACTTCTTGACAACGACGTTCCATTTCTGGATTTTCTCTTTGCACAGAAGCAAAATCTAATTCAGCGGCACTTTCACCTGATGTTTGTGATGAAGCCGCACTTCCCCCCAAACCTATTAGCATGGCAGGGCCACCTAAAATAATGATTAATGAGCCCGCTGGAATTTTATGTTTATCAACCAGCATAGGGCGAATATTGCCCATACCTCCAGCAATCATAATAGGTTTATGATAACCACGGTACTGGTTTTGTTTGCCTGTTTCTTCAGCTTGCTCATAACTGCGAAAGTAGCCAGCAATATTAGGACGACCAAATTCATTGTTAAATGCCGCACCACCGATGGGACCTTCCAGCATAATATCTAAAGCGGAAGATATACGTTCTGGTTTGCCATTATCAGTTTCCCAAGGTTGTTCAAAACCTGGAATTTTTAGGTGTGAAACAGTAAACCCCGTCAGCCCTGCTTTTGTTGCAGAACCTCGTCCTGTTGCACCTTCATCACGAATTTCACCACCTGAACCGGTTGCCGCACCAGGATATGGAGAAATTGCTGTAGGGTGGTTATGGGTTTCCACTTTCATTAACAAATGAGCATCTTCTTCCTTATAGCAGTATTCACCCGTTTGTGGATTACGAATAAACACATCTGCCTTTGAGCCTTCTGCAACGGATGCATTATCGCTATAAGCAGATAAGATACCCTCTGGGTTTTTATCTGCCGTATTTCTTATCATACTAAAGAGTGATTTAGCTTGCTCTTCTCCATCAATTGTCCAGCTGGCATTAAATATTTTATGCCTACAATGTTCTGAATTTGCTTGCGCAAACATCATTAATTCAACATCAGACGGATCTCTGCCTAATTCGGTAAAACTATCCGTTAAGTAGTTAATTTCATCTGCTGATAAAGCCAAACCTAATTCTTTATTAGCTAAGATAAGAGCTTCACGCCCTTGTTCAATAATAGAAACGGTTAGAAGTGGTTTTGCTTGATGATGAACAAATAAATCTAAGCCTTCGTCAGTTTCAAAGATGGATTGAGTCATTCTGTCGTGAATCAAATGCTCAATAGCCTGTTTGGTATCAGTATTTAAACAATCACTCGCAACAATATACTCAGTGCCTCTTTCTAGGCGTAAAACAGGCGTTAGTCCACAACGTTCAGCTATTTCAGTTGCTTTACTCGACCAGGGAGAAATAGTACCAGGGCGTGGAACAACCAGAAATTTATGACCTTGTATTTCAGTTGAAGGCTGTGCATAACCATAACGAAGTAGCCTTTCCAGTGTATTGGTTTCTTCAGTGGTTAATGTTTTCTCAGTTTCTACAAAATGAATATACCTTGCAGAGACCGCAGAGATACTGCTATCTATTTGTTTAAGTTGCTTTAACAACTGGTTTAAACGATGTTCTGAAAGGGCAGATGTTCCAACAATTTTTAACATAGAGTAATTAAAAGGATATAAATTTATGATTTTTTAATGAACTATAAGGGCAACTCACAATAAATAACCGAGCATTTATTGGTAGTGCCACAAAGCATACTTCTGTCATTAAGTAAGATGTGCTGACGATAGGAACAATATCCTGGTATTTTATTTATTTCCAGTTACCTAAGGCAGTCAAGAAGAGTTTTAAATTAAAGCTCGTTATTTGTAGAAGGCTTTAATTCCACTCTACAATTTTTATAACTACCCACTTGCTACTCGGCAGTATTTAGATCTTTCTTGATCGTTTTATATAATAAGTTTAATAATTTCAAACCTGCACCTTGTGATAATGGCTGATCATCTTTATCAAGCACAATAACTTCTGTTAGTGCGCCATTTTCAGCTAAACGTATTTTAAACGCCTTGTCATTAGCTGGATCAGAGCCAAAAATAAATAATACTTCATCCCATAATGATCCATCTTCGACTTTCTTAAAGTCGGGATCATATTGCACAGAGTAAAGTTTTTCATTTTCATTTCTGTTAGTGATTTCAATAGAATTACTGCTTAATGCTTTACCAACAATACGCCAAGATCTTTCGATTGTATCCTCAATCCGTATGCGCGTTGCCCCTCCTGAGTATTCAACCAATTCCACTAAAGTACTAGGCTTTTTATGACTATCTGTAACATCTTTATTTTCTACTGTAGAAGGCGGTGGTTTACTAATAACCGGTAATGCTGAATATTTAATTCCCGTATTATGGTCAATAGTATCAGTAAGATCTGCGGGTACCTTTAATTCAGGAATTTCAGTGGTAAACTGATAGTCTTTTTCTTTATCTGGAAATAAAGCTTTAATACTTCCACAGCCATATAAATTAACTGTTAAAAAAAAATAGAAGGCAATATTTACTTTTTTCACTATAAAACTTCTGCCTGTTTCATTGCATCACGCACTGTGACATAACAATCTTCTGTTAACCAAGTCATAGGTAGGCGTATCCCTTTTCTCATTAATCCCATTTCTGCCACAGCCCATTTAACAGGAATAGGGTTTGATTGGATAAACAAATGTTGGTGTAAAGCAGATAGTTTTGCATCTATTGATTCTGCAAGCTCTCTATTACCTTGCATGGCTGCTGAAATCATTTGATGTACTAACTTTGGTGCAACATTTCCAGAGACAGTAATAGACCCATTGCCCCCTAACAAACAAAACTCGCAACTACTCGCATCATCACCTGTGTAGATAGCAAAATCAGCACCACATAAATCACGAATTTTTCCAACTCTTTCTAATTCACCAGTTGCTTCTTTAACACCCACAATATTATTTATTGCTGCTAGCTGGCCAATTGTTTCCGGCAACATATCACATGCTGTACGACCTGGAACATTGTATAAAATTTGAGGAATATCAACGGCCTCAGCAATGGCTTTATAATGTAGATAAAGCCCTTCCTGGGTTGGTTTATTGTAATAAGGTGTGACCAATAAACAGGCATCAGCACCCACATCTTTTGCCGCTTGAGTTAATGAAATAGCTTCAGTGGTAGAATTTGCTCCCGTACCTGCTATAACGGGAATTCTACCTGCAACAAAATCAACAACACTTTTTACTACATCGCAATGCTCTGTTTCATCAAGGGTGGCAGACTCACCCGTCGTCCCCATCGCTACGATTGAATCTGTACCTTGTTCAATATGAAACTCCACCAGCTTTTTAAGGCTACCCTTATCAATCGCGCCTTTGCTATCCATGGGTGTGACTAAAGCTACGATACTACCTTGAATCATGCAGATCTCTCATCCAGAATTAATAAAAATGGAGAACATTATAACAGTATATTGAATTAAGAAATAAAGTTTGCAGGCTTCAGTGTTAATTTATAGTTATTTTTTCAACATGTTAATTCAACTAAAGTAACATCATCAAATTGTTTAGCTGCACCTCGAAATTCATTAACAGTCGCCAATAAATAATCTATTCCTTTATCATCATTCAACATTTCAACAATAGTCTGTTCAAATTTCTCTTGTCCAAACTCCTGTTCGTCAGTATTTATTATTTCTGTAATCCCATCAGAATAAGCATAAACTTTATCACCATCTTCAGTATCCAGAATAATTGCATCATTAAAATCTTGCTTAATAATACCTAAAGCCAGAGTGTTCGATGAAACCCTGTGAACTAATGAGTGATTACGATAGACCAAAATATCTGACATACCACAATTCCATAAAGACAAAACACGATGATTAGCACTAAGTTCGATAAAAATAGCCCCTAAAAACAAACCCGTTGGCATTTTAGCGAGTAATTGCTGGTTTATTTCACTAGCAATCTCTGACAATGCAATACCTTTGGCGGTCATGGTATAAAAAACATCATATACAATTGGCCCACCTACTGCTGCCATTAAGCCATGTCCAGTAAAATCTCCCATTAAAATGTATCGTGTTTTATCTGGTGTAAAAGCTGATAAAACAATATCTCCTGAAGTATTTTCTACCGGTTTATCTAGCAGTCTAAGTTGCGATGCTTCAAAAGGTTTTGAAAGACGCATTTTTAAAATAATATTCTCGATCACTTCTTTTTCATAAGTTAATATATCTTGCGTCTTTTTTAATTCCCCTTGCAACTCAAGCATACGCTGACCAACCTTTATACGTGCCTGCAATTCTGCATTAGCAAAAGGTTTAACTATATAATCATTAGCACCCGCTTCCAACCCAGCCACTACATCATCAGTTTCGCTACGTGAAGTTAACAAAATAATATAAGGAGGGTTGTTAGTCTCAATATTGCGAATACGTTGACACAAACCTAAACCATCCAATCTAGGCATTTCCCAGTCGATTAACAATAAAAGTGGAGCATCAGGTTTTTGCAATTGTTGCCAAGCTGCTTCACCATCTTCCACTACAACTGACTCATACCCCCATTTTTTCACGACTGCCGCCAAAATAGTACGAGAGGTTAAATCATCATCTGCTACCAGTAGTTTCATGTAAAAATTTCCGTCATTGTAGATATCAATAGCTCAAAAGCATGGTCAAGTTCTATTAAATTTTGCTTAATTATTGTTATATCGCCTGCTTTCCCAGCCTGTTCCATTTTATAGGCTAATGCTGCTAATGCCATTGCTCCAACATTTGACGAAGCCCCTTTTATTTTATGTGCCTGAGCGGCGGCTTGTGCAGTATTTTCATCTTGTACAAAAGACTTTAACTGTTCAATTTGAAGTGGCATATCAGCTAAATAAGCATCAACTATTGTTTGTATTAATGCCTTATCACCCATTAATCGTTCACTTATTGCAGGATAATCAAAAACTAATTCCCCCTCCACCTCTTCTTCAGTTTTATCTTTAACTTCTACTTCAAAAACAGAATCCCTTGCCTTCACTATTTTATGTGACAACCATTTTTCTAATATTAGACGCAACTTAACAGCTGAAACAGGTTTAGCAATAAAATCATCCATACCAGAGGCAAGACATTTTTCTTTATCCCCCTGCATCGCATTTGCAGTCATAGCAACAATAGGAACAGTATGATTAAGCACCGGTGATTGGCTATCTCTAATATTTTTAGTTGCGGTATAGCCATCCATAACAGGCATTTGACAATCCATAAACACTAAATCAAATATTTGTCTTTGTAATAAATCTAACGCTTCCTGACCATTATTTGCCAGCTCAATTTCAATCCCAAATTTTCCCAGCATCCCTTTGGCAACAGCTTGATTGATACTATTATCATCTACCACCAATATACTTACCGAAAATTTTACTTGCTGTTCTTTCGCTGTATAACGGGTAATTAGCTCAGAAGAATCAGGAGAAAACTCCATATCCGATAATTGCATTAAAGCATTATACAGTTCAGATTGGTGTATGGGTTTGCTCAAGTAAGCAGAAAAACCTTGCTTATGCATTTTTTTAGCATCACCGCGTTGACCTTGTGAAGTCAACATTGCTAAACGAATATCTGAAAATTTAGCTTCACTCTGCATTATTTCTGCTAGTTTGGCTCCATCCATTCCAGGCATTTGCATATCAATTAAAGCTATACTATAAGGCTTATTTTTGGCCACAGCATCATACATAGCCTGCAATGCCTCTGAGCCACTAGAGGCTAGATCATACGGTACCTTCCAGGCTGTTAAAAATTGGCCAAAGACTACTTGATTAGTTTTATTATCATCAACTACCAAAACATTTTCATTAGCTAAAGTATGGTACTTTATAGCTGAAGTTTTGTCTTCTGCCTGCTCTAATGCTAATGTAAACCAAAAAGTGGAACCTTTACCTGGCTCACTCTCTATGTCAATTTTACCCCCCATTAATTCAACAAGCTGTTTTGAAATAGCTAAACCCAAGCCCGTTCCACCAAATTTACGTGTTGTTGAACTATCAGCCTGACTAAATTTTTTAAACAGTTTTCCTTGCTGCTCAACACTAAGCCCTATTCCCGTATCTTTTACTGCAAAACGTAATACTTTCTGTCCATTAGCTGTCTGAATAAAATCATAACTTACAGCAACTTCCCCTTGCTCAGTAAACTTAATAGCATTACCAATCAAGTTGGTTAAAATCTGACGTATTCGACCAGGATCCCCTTTAAACCACTGAGGTAACAAAGGGTTTACTGAACATGTAAACTCTAAGTTTTTTTCAATTGTTCGAAAAGCTAATGTATCAGCAACATCTTCTAATAATGTACCCAGATTAAATTCCAATATTTCTAAATCTAATTTCCCTGCTTCCATTTTAGAAAAATCAAGAATATCATTAATAATAGTTAATAAAGATTCCGCACTGCGTTTTATGGTTAAGGCCCTGTTTTGTTGCTCTAAATCAAGCGGATGATCCAATAATAATTCTGTCATACCTATAACGCCATTCATAGGTGTACGAATTTCATGACTCATATTAGCTAAAAACTCACCTTTCGTTTTATTGGCTGCTTCAGCATTTTCTTTTGCTTTATATAAAGCTATTTCAACTTGCTTACGCTTAGTGGTTTCTGTTCTCAGGGCAATATAACCAAACAGCTTACCTTGCTTGTTAATTCTAGGCACAATGGTGCTTTCCACCCAATAAAGGCTACCATCCTTTGCTTTATTACAAATTTCACCATGCCATACTTTGCCGTTTGCAATAGTCTTATACATCTGCTTAAAAAACTCACGATTATGTTTTCCTGAATTAATCAATCGATGATCTTGCCCAATCAGTTCGTCTTGTGAATATCCACTTATTTCACAGAACTTATCATTAATTAAAGTTATCTTACCTTTCATATCTGTGGCACTAATAATGGCATGCTGATCCAATGCAAATTTTTGCTCCGTTAATTCAGCCAAAGCATTTTGGGTTGTTTTGTTACTTTCTTTTAATGACTCCCATTGCTGCCGCCTAACTTCAAGCATCGTATTAAATGAGTCAGCCAAAACACCAATTTCATTATTGACATTAACAGTGACTTGCTGATTTATATCTCCTCGCTCTACCGCTTGAACAGCTCTCACCAATTTAGCAATTGGCTGGGTCATTCTTCGTGCTTGAAATACAGCTAATATGGCAACTAACAAACCTGTGATCATAACCAGCAACACCATCACTTTTTTTAGCCAAAAGGCAGCTTGAAGTGCTTCACTCTTATTAATCTCACTAATAAGCACCCAATTAATACCTTGTATATGTACTGCGTTATGCACACCTATGACTTCCACCTTATCAGGCCCCAAGTATTCAACCACTTCCTCCTGCATATTTAAATTTTTTTTCCCTAATATTCCATGTTCATCTTTCCATAAATTAAACTGTTTAGTGTTTATTTTTCTATTTAAAACCTCATGCCTGTTTTGTTTTATTTCTGTTCGTAACAAGCCATCTCCACCAACAATATAATGTACAAGCGAGCTGGCCTTTTGATCAACACTAATTTCTTCTGGATTATAATCAAGTATTGTCCATAACACTCCCGCTTGATCCAGTACATAACGAATCATTGACTGCTCTGGTTTATCACCGCCTCTAATGGTCGAAAAAATGGCATCCATTTTCAATTGAACCGCTAAAACACCTTCTGATTCACCTAGCTCATTCAAAACAGGACAAACAATAAATCCAGCCAAGATATTACTGTCATGAGGGTAATGCTCCACATCACTAAAAAGAATGATTTTATTTTTTAAACTTACCTTAACTGTTTTCGCAAAACGTGTGTTTTTTAGCTGCCCTAAAAATAAGTTTTCGCCTAGATTTGATTTGTGATCAACAGAATAAAGCACCTTACCATTATGGTCGATTAAAAAAAGGTTAGAAATGTAAGTGTAATTTTTTTTCATGGAGCTTAAATTTTCTTCTCTACCTGCTATGATCTTTAATCCTTTTTCACTGTTAAGAAAATCAGGTAAAGACTGCTTACTTTGCTTTGCCCCGTCTATTAACAAGTGTAACAAATGATATGTACTTGAACTGGAAGCTAGTTGGGTCGCATCAATAAAACGAAAATCAAACCAATTATGGATAAACTGGCTATCCAGATCAGCAATATTTTCCAGGTGCTCTACTGCCACCTTATAAAGTTCACTCGATGCTTTCTGATAACTGATATAAGCAACCAGTGTCATAGGTATCAAAGCTAACAATAAAAACCAGGCAAGCAAAGTCCTGCTAATTGAATTTTTAAACCTTCGTTGCTGGCTAGCCATATTTAGATATTTTAACTTTGTGCATTTGCTATAAACCTCTTGAGTAACAAGTAAAGCATAATTGGTCGGTACGGAGCATCCTTTTTTCACCAAAAGTATAGTAGCTTTTTTTGATTTTTACTTGATGCCTCTTAAATAAAAAGGGCAACCACAAGGGATTGCCCCTACAATTTTATCAATCGTTTCAAGCTTAGACTTAGCTCTTTATTTTAAATAACACCCAAATTGCGAAGGGTTTTTGTTTGCCCTCAGTGCTGCAAGGGAGGGCTAAGAGAAAAAACCGTATCCCTTCTGAGTTCAGCTAAGGCTTATATAGTTATGCTTTATTCCAGCGGTGACACTCTATATTTAAGCCATCTAATGAAGCATTGCTGTATATGGCATAATAGACTTATTTTTACAGTCAATTGAAAGTCAATCAACCCTATGAGCATATCCATAAAAAACCAATCTGAAATAAACAAAATGCGTATTGCCGGCAAACTTGCCGCAGAAGTTTTAGAAATGATTGCTCCACATGTTATTCCAGGCGTTACCACTGATGAACTTGATCAAATATGCCATGATTATATTGTCAATAAACAACAAGCCATCCCCGCCCCATTAAATTATCGTGGTTTTCCAAAATCAATTTGCACTTCTATCAATCAGACCATTTGTCACGGCATTCCTTCTGCTAAAAAACTAAAAAAAGGGGATATTATTAATATTGATATTACCGTTATTAAAGAAGGTTACCATGGAGACACCAGTCAAATGTTTGGCGTAGGTGCAATCGCTCAACATGCTCAACGTTTAATGGATATTACCCGAGAAAGCCTGTTTTTAGGGATTGAACAAGTCAAACCTGGTGCGACATTAGGAGATATTGGGCATGCCATACAAAAACATGCAGAATCTAACCGTTATTCAATTGTCCGCGAATTTTGTGGACATGGTATCGGTAAAAACTTTCATGAAGACCCTCATGTTATGCACTTTGGTAAACAAGGTGAAGGTGAAACTTTAGAAGCCGGAATGATTTTCACTATCGAACCTATGCTAAATATCGGAAAAAGAAATATGAAAGTACTAAAAGATGGCTGGACGGCTGTCACTAAGGACCGTAGCCTGTCAGCGCAATGGGAACATACTATTTTAGTTACACCTGAAGGATATGAAATATTAACCTTACGTCAGGAAGAAATATGAAAAAAGTTTTTAACTTAAATCCTGATGACATCTTTAAGCAAGAAAAACCACACGCAGCACTTAAAGAAATAATTGCAGAGAGAAACAATCAACAGTCTGAAGCATTTAATCCCTTAAAAAACGTTGAGAATTTATTGATCGAAAATTCAGCTTTTATTGATGATGTTTTAATATTAAGCTGGAACCACTTTCTTAAACAGCATTCAAGCCAGCTTTGTTTATTAGCTACAGGGGGGTATGCTCGTAATGAACTATTCCCTAACTCTGATATTGATATTTTAATTTTACTTGAAAGCACAGAAATACACGAGTTTCAAGATAGCCTATCCTCGTTTTCTAATTTTTTATGGGATATAGGTTTAAAACCAGGCCAAAGTGTTCGTACCATTCCTGAATGTTTCCAGGCAGCTAAAAATGATCAAACCATTATGACCAATCTACTTGAGATCAGGTTAATCAGTGGTAATCCTAGTTTATTTTCCAAGCTTTCTAAACAAGTATCAGAAGCTAAGCTATGGTCTTCTGCTGATTATTTTGCTGCAAAAATGCAAGAACAGAATCAACGTCATGCTAAATATCATGATACAGAATATAATCTAGAACCTAATATAAAAGAAGGTCCAGGAGGATTACGTGATTTACAAAATATTGCCTGGGTATTTAAACATCACTATAAATCCTCCTCTCTAAAAGAACTGATAAAATACGGTTTATTCTCAGCAACGGAATATAAAGAACTGATTGCTTGTCGCGATGTTTTATGGCGTATACGTTATGCATTACACACCTTAACAAAAAGTAGTAAAGAACAACTTGCCTTTGATCATCAACGCGAATTAGCCAAGCAATTTAATTTTGTGGATACGGATAATAAGCCTGATGTAGAGCAGTTTATGCAACTTTACTTTAGGTCAGTCACCGAATTATCCCGTATCAATGAAATTTTATTGCAACTTTTTAGTGAACAACTCCTTGATACCCAGACAATTAAACAGTTATCTCCACCAAACGATCATTTTTATTCTATAAACAACTATATCGAAGTAAAAGATTCTGAAACCTTTAATAAACACCCATTAGCTTTACTTGAAATTTTCACTTTACTACAACACCAAAAATCATTAGTTGGAGTAAGGGCCAGCACGATAAGATTAATACGAAAAAACTTGTATTTAATTGATGTTGACTTTCGCAATAACCCCAAAGCAATTAATCTTTTTCTCACCATCTTAAAAGCACCAAGAGGTATCACGCATCAATTAAGACGCATGAATCGCTACGGTATGTTAGCAACTTATTTACCTAGTTTTGCCAATATAGTAGGTCGTATGCAATATGATTTATTTCATATTTATACCGTTGATGCCCATACCCTTTTTGTACTCAGAAATCTAAGGCGACTTTCACTTGAAAAACATCAAGATGAACTTCCTTTCTGCAACAGTGTGTTTCTTCGTATTAAAAAACCTGAACTATTATATATAACCGCCTTATTTCACGATATAGCTAAAGGTATGGGTGGGAACCATTCCGTTTTAGGTGAAGAGGTTGCTCAACAATTTTGCACTCAACATAAACTGTCTAAACATGACAGTAAATTAATTACCTGGCTGGTACGTAACCACTTGGTTATGTCTATGACTGCACAAAGAAAAGATATCAGCGATCCAAATGTTATCCATAAATTTGCTTTACTCGTTGGCAACACTGAAAACCTCGATCATTTATATTTATTTACAGTTGCAGATATTAGAGCAACCAACCCTAATTTATGGAACTCCTGGAAAGACTCTCTATTACTTGAACTCTACACGCTTACTCATAGCGCCTTACGTAGAGGGTTACAAAACCCTATGGAGAGGACCGAACGTTTATACGAGAACAAACAAGAAGCCAGAGATGAACTTATTGGGCGGGGCATTTCTGAAGCCACTATTCAAAAAACCTGGAGTAAAATTAATGACGATTACTTTCTTCGTTATTCAGCAGATGAAATTACATGGCATACCATAGCTATCGCAGCATCTGAAAAAGAAGACTTACCTTTAGTGATACTACGCCCCCAAAACCAGCGGGGTAGTGTTGAAATTTTTGTTTACACCAAAAATGAAAATAAAATTTTTTCTCTTAGTGCCGAGACACTAGATTCTTTAGGCCTTACTATTCTTGATGCAAGAATTATTACTATTAACCTAACGCCAACAGATCAATATGTCCTGAATAGTTTTCAAGTTCTTGAACAATCTGGCGAGCCAATAACTAATTTAGATAGAGAATTACACATCTGTCAATCTTTAAATAGTAACTTAAAAAATCTATCTGTTGCTGAGAATGTCAACATCCATAGACAATCAAGACAAGCAAGACATTTTCCAATCAACACAAAAATTAATTTTCATAAAGATCCACTGGGTAGATACACTGTTATAGAAATAATAACAACTGATTGTTCTGGGCTTCTAGCCACTATAGGGCAAGCATTTATTGATTTAAGTATTCAATTACATGATGCCAAAATCAATACCATAGGAAGTAGAGTTGAGGATATGTTTTATATTACAGATGTTAATTTAAAACCCATTACCAAAGAATCAGAACTTAAGAAAATAAAAGACAAACTTTTTGCTGTATTAAAATACTAATACTCTATGTTCCAGTTTTTAATTGTTGCTTTTGTAAAGTGCTGAAAAACAGGGGGATAGAGAGAATCCTTTTCTACAGATGCTAGATTTATGGGGTA
>VAPK010839974.1_pt1 | contig 19147 bp, 16 predicted proteins | sample 3395031 | NCBI WGS metagenome assembly VAPK01 (sample SAMN08290443, study PRJNA428436) | hydrothermal vent metagenome | isolation source: Deep-sea hydrothermal vent chimney 1 | place: Pacific Ocean: Juan De Fuca Ridge
AAAATATATGCGAATACTTAGGCAACGATTAATATAACGATGCGTCACAAAAGGCGCGTAGTTTTTGGGTCAGCTGATAGTTACGGGGCATATTTAGTTGCATGTACAAGCATCGTCGTGCATGGTGTCACGCATGTTTGATGAATGTCTATATTTCAATGCTACAAAATTCACCCGATTGATAAATTCTTTTTGGGAGGAAGCATATCGCCCTATGGGGTTATCTCCTTCTCATGCATATCTGCTGCATTTTATTCTGCATCAACCGGGAGAAACCCCAAAAAATCTAGCTGGAAAAATGGATTTAAAACTATCAACAGTTACAAGATTTGTAGATGCTTTATCAGTCAAGGGGTTGGTTGAACGAAGAAAAGAAAATCAGGACAAAAGAGAGTGCAGTATATACCCAACGAAAGCAGGGAAAAAATTAAAAGTAGAACTTGAGCGAACATCAAATATATTGCGTAAAAAAATAAGAAAAATATTAGGAAATGATAGTGTTTCCGAGGCGGTGTTTTTATTAAAGAAATTTAGTCGTAAGATAAAAATCGAGAAAGAGGGGGAGTGCAATGCGTAAACTAGATGAAATTTTTCACGCGGGGGAATTGGATGCACAAGTTAAGTTTAATGCTAACAGGAACTGGAATAATAGTTCAATTGCAGGGCTCAACAAAATGTTTAAAGAGGCTATAGATGATGAAACTGCGTACTTTATTGAAGGTCAAAAATATTTTTTCATTGCTACATCAAGCGTAAGTGGCGAATGTGATTGTAGCTTTCGAGGTACAGAACAAGATGCAGATGGTGATTTGCTTCAAAGCGTTTATATAAAAGACCCCAAGACATTAATATTTCCTGATTATTCTGGCAACAATATTTACAATTCATTGGGAAATATAATCGATAATCCCAACGTTGGAGTTCTATTTATTGATTTTAAATCTGCATTGCGCCTAAGAGTAAACGGTGGCGCAAAAATAATTACCGATAAAAATGCTTATAAATATATATGGCCGAAATCACTAAGGTATATTGAGGTTGATGTAAAGCAAGTTTACTTTAATTGCCATAAAAGAATAAAAGAAAGCGTTAAGCTGTAGCATCAGAAATGATAAGACTAATTGAATCTACTATATGTTGGGGAAACGATGATTTCCCTAATGTTTTGAAAATGGAGCTTATAAAATTAGGGGCAGAAATTTTGCCCCTTCAAAAAGCTGCAACACCGGGCAGCTTTGTCAATGATTCTGATATTGGTGTTACTGTATTGTCTGTATTTGATGACGAAATTAATATTAAAGTAAAAGTTGGTGTGATGTTTTCAGAAGTTTTATGGGCATATTGCTGTGGAGATGATGAGCCTATGATTAGCAATGCATATTGCGAGCTTATTATCGTTATAAATAAATCCACAGCCGCCGCAAAGTTCGAGGTTGTTTTGAGTTAAATCAGAAATGGAAGTACAGCAATCTAAAAAACTCGTCAGGGGCTTTCAAAAAATTCGCGATTTCTTGCATTCGTACAAACCACGCTTCTTTTGAAAGCCCTGATGAGGGCGATAAGGTTATATATGCTTAATATATTGTTTCATTTCATTCAACCCAAGCTACGGGGATTCTTTTAACTTCAATGAGGCTGAATTGATGCAATAACGCAGGCCGGTGGGCTGTGGGCCATCGGCAAAAATATGGCCTAGATGACCGCCGCAGTGACGGCAGAGGGCTTCCACCCGGCTCATGCCGTGGCTGTTGTCTTTATTTTCAAGGATGACGGTTTCGTTTACCGGCTGCCAGTAACTGGGCCAGCCACTACTCGAATCATACTTACTATCGGCATTGAACAAAGTTTCGCCACAGCCGGCACAGAGATAGAGACCGACGGTTTTGCAATCATGATATTTCCCACTGAAGGCCGGCTCGGTACCATGCTCTCGCAGAATGCGGTATTGCTCCGGGCTCAGATTGGCCCGCCATTGCTCTTCTGATTTCATATTTTCACGTGGCTGTCGATGATATTCACTAGTTTAGTTTAAAATTAGAGACCAGTGATTTCAACTGGCTGGACATATCAGAGAGTGACTCACTGGTGGATGTGGTTCGTTCAACATCACGGAGACTGTCAGATGTAATCTGGCTGATATTAACGATGCTGCGATTAATTTCTTCCGCCACGGAAGATTGCTCTTCGGCGGCACTGGCAATTTGCACATTCTTTTCCGTAATAGCATCGACGGCACGGATAATCTCATCCAGTGACCGACCAACCTGTTCGGCATTCTGCACACTTTCCTCCGCCTGGCTCTGACCCATTTGCATCGCCTCGACGGCCTGTGCAGTACTGTTTTGCAGGCGTTCAACGATTTCTTCTATTTCCTGGGTGGATTGTTGGCTGCGCTGGGCCAGAGTGCGAACTTCATCGGCAACCACCGCAAAGCCACGCCCCTGTTCTCCGGCACGAGCGGCTTCGATGGCGGCATTCAAGGCCAGCAGGTTGGTCTGCTCAGCAATGTCGCGGATGACATTGAGCACGGTGCCAATATTTTCACTGTCCGAGCTTAGCTGGTTAAGCATGGTGGCGGTGTTATTTACTTCATTGACCAGTTTGCGGATGCTGGCCAGATTTTCATTGACCACAGTCTTGCCTTTATGCGCCTCTTCCTCGGCCAAACGGGAGACATTGGCGGCATCAGCAGCATATTGCGCCACCTCCTGTCCCGTCGCCGTCATCTCGTTTATGGCCGTGGCCACCTGTTCTGTTTCACTGTTCTGGCGTGCCGCTCGTTCATTGGATTGTTGGCTGCTGTTGCTAAGTTGTGATGATGATGTACTTAGTTGGCTTGAGGAATCATATACACGGGAGAGCATGGCGTGAAATTCTTCCATCATTTTATTAAAGTGTCGAGCCATACTGGAAATCTCATCATGTTTATTTTCATGTTTTGCACGTAGGGTCAGATCATTCTGGCTACTGACGTGTTCCATTATTTGTGACAGTGATTGAACCGGTTTGATGATACCGGTGGCAATACGATAGATAATCAGCATCAGTAACGATAGTAATGACAGAGATAAAATCCAGTTAAGCATGGAGGAACGTTGAAGTTCATCGTTGATGCGGCTGGTGGTCAGTTTGCTAAGACTGTGTAGTAGCTCTTCTGACTGGTGAACCGTGCTGCGCATTTTTCCATGTAGCCCGCGTTTGCTGCTTAGCCCTTTTTCTTCGTAATTTTTGATCAGGACATGGAAGTCATTCTGATATTTTAGCATGTCGTTATGGATGGCCTGGCGGGTATCCGGGTTGAGCTCAATGCTATTAAGATCCTGCATGAATGTATTGAAGTCCTTATTAAATTTTCCCTGGTATTTCAAATCAAAGCGTTGTAGGAAATCTTTCTCTCGTCGACGTAGTAAATACATATCTTTTAGCAGGAGCACACTGCCCTGTTCTTTTAGCCGTGTTTCTGCCTTGTGTACGGCATCACGTAAGCTGCCGTGCAAGCCGCTTTTATGATCCAGGCCTAATTTTTTCTGTATCTTGACGATGTTATTAAAACTTGTCTGGTAGTCGGTCAGGATGCTGGCAAGCTCATTGACCTGCTGGTCATCAAGGCCGGTGTTCACTAATAATGTTTGCAGCTGGCTAACCTGTTGCTGTAACTGTTGATAATTATTATTAAATTTTTTCTGGTATTTCAGTGCGTGACGGGTCAGGAAATCTTTTTCATTGCGGCGCAGAGTAAGCATCCCCGTTTCAACTTTGCTGACCTGTAGTTGTGCCTGTTGCAGCTCGAAAATATGGTTGGTGTTGTAACGTGATAGTGCCAACATGCTGGCCATGCCCAATGCAAATAAAAGGGTAAGCAGGATCAGTTTGGTTTTGATAGAGCATTTGTTCATTTGAGTATCCCTTTACAGCGGTATGGCATCTCCATTGCTGTTTTTCAATAGAAAACAGATGCACAGTAATCACAATATTAATACGGCCTTATTGTTTAATGATGAGGCCGCTAGTAACTATTATCGTCAGTGGACAAAGGGACTTTAAAATTTAAAAAAATACTAGGGTTAATACTTATATTTTAGAACGGCGTGGGTTGCGCATAGATAAGATCAGGCAGCCAGGTAGCAATACCGGGCCAGGTAGCGAGCAGGCCGAGCATGAACAGCTGGATTAATATAAAGGGAATGACACCGCGATAGATTTCCAGAGTACTAATGCTTTTTGGAGCCACACCCCGTAAATAGAAAAGTGCAAAGCCGAAGGGTGGAGTCAGGAAGGAGGTTTGTAAATTAATCGCAATCATAATGCCCAGCCAGACAGGATCCAGTCCCATGCTTAGCAGCACCGGGCCTACGATGGGTACGACCACAAAGGTGATTTCGATAAAGTCGAGAATAAAGCCAAGCAAAAACATAATCAGCATGACGATGAACATGGCCCCGAACACCCCGCCGGGTAGATCGGTTAATAATTCCTGCACTAGATCATCACCACCAAAGCCTCGGAATACCAGTGAGAAAAATGAAGCACCGATGAGGATCATAAACACCATGCTGGTGACATCGGTGGTGGTACGCATGACTTCTTTTAAGATGCCGATATTAAATTGCCGTTGAAAAGCCGCGATTAGCATGGCCCCAACGGCTCCGACCGAGGCGGCTTCGGTGGGGGTGGCGGCCCCGGCCATGATGGAACCCAATACCGCAAAAATTAGTAGCAGGGGCGGGATTAAAACTTTGATCACTCGCATTTTTAAGCCGCTACGTTCACGCTCACGTTCTTCGACAGGAATTGCGGGAGCAGCATCGGGACGTAATAGTGCGACACCCATTTGATAAATAAGATACAGGCCAACCAGAAGCAGGCCGGGGATTAATGCGCCAGCAAACAAATCGCCCACCGAGATACTCTCGGGCGAGAAAATACCCATGTCCAGTTGTGCCTGTTGATAAGCGCTGGCGAGTACATCACCGAGAAGAATAAGAATAATCGAGGGAGGAATGATTTGTCCCAGCGTGCCGGAGGCGCAGATGGTGCCGCAGGCCAGCGCCGGATCATAGCCCCGTTTGAGCATGGTCGGCAGGGAGAGCAGTCCCATGGTAACCACGGTGGCTCCAACGATGCCGGTGCTGGCGGCGAGCAACATGCCGACGAGAGTCACTGAGATACCTAGCCCGCCACGTAGGGAGCCAAATAACAGCGCCATAGTATCGAGTAATTTATCGGCGACTTTGGAGCGTTCTAGCATCACTCCCATGAACACAAACAAGGGCACGGCAATGAGTGTTGTGTTGGTCATAATGCCGAACAGGCGGTTGGGCAGGGCCTGTAAAAAGGCATCATCAAAGACGCCGCCAAGATTACCGGCAAAGGCGAAGAGCAGGGCAGTGCCACCGAGGGAAAAGGCCACCGGGTAGCCGGCCAGCAGCACGACACAGACGCAAAGGAACATGAATAGAGGTAGGTATTCGGTCATCATTGCATCCTGATTTTGCGCAGAACTAGCCAGGCGCGCAGGCTATGCGCCAGTGCTTGCAAAATGAGCAGCAGCGGCATGATCAGGAGTAATGTTTTGAGCAAATAAAGAGCGGGTAGACCACCTGTTTCAGCTGAGGTTTCGCTGATTTCCCAGGCTCCCAGAACATAGTCCCAGCTGGCCATGAATATAAACAGGCAGATCGGCAGTAGCAAGAACAGACTACCAAGCAAATCCACTAGCGCCTGCCCGCGAGGACTGAACTTCTGGTAGAAAATATCCACCCGCACATGGCTGTCCTGTTTCAGGGCATAGCTGGCACCGAGCATGAAAACCGTCGCATGCAGCCAGCTGACGGATTCCTGCATAGCAATCCAGCCACTGTCAAAGCCATAGCGTAAGACCACGATGGCAAACATTAGCAAAACCATGAGCAGGGTTAGCCAGGCCACGCTGCGGCCAGTGAATTCACTGATAGCATCAATGATTTCCGCCAGCCGCTGGAGGGGGTGATTTTGTCTTGAAGGTATATTCATGCTGGTATGGAGATGTATTTGCCAGTGAGTCTACAGGCTAATGTTGCAGAGATGGCCGTCAAATATGTGAGTTATGCACACTTCTTCTAAATCAATAGTTTATGTGTAACAAAAAGTTCAAATATTGAGTTTGAACTGTGAAAATAATGTAAGTTATTGTTTGTTAAAATGTAAATGTCGGCCTGGGATTCTTCATATTGTAAAAATATAAGCAAATACCTATACAGGCCGAGATTATCCCAGTTTAATCCACAAAGTTATCCACAGGGGGGAGTGGTTTACCACTCCAGCAATATCCATTGATTGAACGGCGGGTTTTCCAAATCGTTATAGCGTTGATCCAGTGTGCCATCCCCATCTGTATCGATCATATAATAGGCCGGGCCGTGACTGGGGATGATTTTGATATAGCGCAGTGCCCCGTTAACCCGATATTCTTCAATGGTACGATCTTCACGGTGGATGATGTTTACTTCCGGTTCCGGGATATCCGTACTCTTTTGCGGCTCTTCGGGCAAGGGTGGCGGTGGAAGAAGTGTGTCCTGAGCCAGTGCGGCACTGGAAATAAAGTAGCTAAATAAAAGGCTGCGTAAATACATGCTGTTCTCGATAGAGTCTCTACTGGACGATTGATCTGGATATTAAACGAAAATGCACTTGTCTGCTTGAAGAAAAATATATATTTTATCTCATCAGCCTGTGGAGGTTTTGCCGAGAGCCAAATCATGCGATCCTTCGCGCCCAGTCTGTAATCGTGTCGGCACATTAAATAATATGGTTAAAAAAAATACTCCCCCCTTTATTCTGGTTGACGGCTCCTCGTATTTGTTTCGTGCCTATCACGCCATGCCCGGATTCAGCAATTCACGGGGCGAGCCAACCGGAACGATCTACGGTGTGATCAATATGATTCGCCGCCTGCTCAAAGATTATCAGCCGCAGCATATCGCCATTATTTTTGATGCCAAAGGTAAGACGTTTCGTAACGATATGTATCCTGAATATAAGGCGAACCGCCCGCCCATGCCGGATGAACTGCGCGAGCAGATTGCCCCTATACATGAAATTATCCGGGCCATGGGGTTGCCTCTGCTCTGTGTTGAAGGAGTGGAAGCTGACGACGTGATTGGTACCCTGGCAGCCGAAGCGAGCCGTAAAAAAATCAAAACCCTGATCTCGACCGGCGATAAAGATATGGCGCAGTTGGTAAACGCCCACGTCAGCCTGATCAACACGATGACCGATAGCTACAGTGATATTGAGGGTGTAAAACAGAAATTTGATGTCATGCCGGAGCAGATCATTGATTACCTCGCCTTGATGGGGGATAGCGCGGACAATATTCCTGGGGTGCCTAAAGTGGGGCCGAAAACAGCAGCCAAATGGCTGAACCAGTATGGCAGTCTCGATCAGTTGCTGGCACATGCGGATGAGATCAAAGGCAAAGTCGGTGAAAACCTTCGCAACTGCCTGGAACAGATCCCTCTGTCGCGACAACTGGCGACGATTAAGTGTGACGTGCCACTAGATAATAGTGTCGAAGAGCTACAATGGGGCGAACCGGATCGGGATAAACTGCAACAGTTGTTTTCAGATTATGAGTTTAAAACCTGGCTGGCCGAAACACTGGATGCAAAAATGGATTCCGCCGGTGTAGTATCTGAGCCGGAATCGGTCAAGGTGGATTACGATACCATTTTTACCGAGCAGGACTTAAACACCTGGTTTAAAAAACTAAAGACCGCCGAGGTTTTTGCCTTTGATCTGGAAACCACCAGTCTGGATTATATGCAGGCGGAAATTGTGGGGCTTTCCTTTGCAGTAAAAAGCGGGGCCGCCGCCTATGTGCCCCTGGCGCACCATTATGACGATGCCCCTGCACAGCTGGATCGGGATGCGGTGCTAGCACAATTTAAACCCCTGCTGGAAGATGCCGGGCAATTAAAGCTGGGGCAAAACCTGAAATACGATATGAGTGTGCTGGCGCGTTACGGCATTCATTTACAGGGCATCGAGTACGACACCATGCTGGAATCCTATGTGCTGGACAGTATCGCCAGTCGTCATGATATGGATACGCTGGCACTGAAGCATCTCGCCCACCAGACTATTCATTTTGAAGATGTGGCCGGCAAGGGGAAAAAACAAATTACTTTCGATAAAGTGGCTATCGAAGTGGCTGCATCGTATGCCGCTGAAGATGCCGACATCACCCTACGCCTGCATGAAAAACTAATGCCGCAATTACAGGCCATTCCGACTCTGGAAAAAATATTTCGTGAAATAGAGATGCCGTTACTGCCGGTACTTTCACGTATGGAACGTATGGGTGTATTACTGGATTGCAAAATGCTTGAGCAACAGAGTGAAGAGCTGGCCGTGCGTTTGCAGGAGTTGGAGCAACAGGCCTTTGATGCGGCAGGTGAATCCTTCAACTTGAGTTCGCCAAAACAGTTACAGGTAATATTGTTTGAGAAGCTGGGTTTACCGGTAAAATCCAAAACTCCAAAAGGTCAGCCTTCCACCGCGGAGTCGGTGTTGCAGGAACTTGCACTCGATTACCCGTTGCCAAAGTTGATATTGGAATACCGATCCTTAAGCAAACTTAAATCCACCTATACCGACAAGCTACCGTTGCAGGTCGATGTTGATACAGGGCGAGTGCATACCTCCTATCATCAGGCGGTGGCGGCCACCGGTCGGCTGTCGTCGTCGGATCCTAATTTGCAGAATATCCCGGTGCGTAGCGAAGAAGGTCGGCGGATTCGTAAAGCCTTTATTCCTGCAGAGGGATATCGCATGGTAGCGGCCGATTATTCACAAATCGAATTACGCATCATGGCGCACCTTTCCGCCGATGCGGGATTACTCAACGCCTTTGCTGCCGGTGAAGATATTCATCGCGCCACTGCAGCCGAGGTTTTCGGGGTGGAGCCCGAGGCCGTGAGTAAGGATCAGCGGCGCTCGGCAAAAGCAATTAACTTTGGTTTGATTTATGGCATGTCGGCCTTTGGCCTGGCACGACAGCTGGATATAACACGCACAGAAGCACAGGACTATGTAGAGCTGTATTTTGCCCGTTATCCCGGAGTCAAAGACTACATGGAACAGACTCGTGAACAGGCGCGCGTGCAGGGCTATGTGGAAACGGTGTTCGGGCGTCGTCTGTATTTACCTGAGATCAATGCGCGCAATGCCATGCGCCGTCAGTATGCCGAACGCACCGCGATCAATGCACCGATGCAGGGGACTGCCGCCGACATCATTAAACGTGCGATGATTAAAATGGATCGGGATTTGCTCGAAACCGGCATCAATGTACGTATGATCATGCAGGTACATGATGAACTGGTTTTTGAAGTGGCAGAAGAAATACTACAGGAAGCTATCGATATCATTAAAAACTGCATGACGGGCGCGGCTGAACTGGCCGTGCCTCTGGTGGTGGATGTTGGTGTCGGGGATAACTGGGATGAAGCACATTGACCATGGGTTAAGGTCGTTTCAATGTGCGTAGATTTATTTTGAACAGGATGAAATAGGTTATGCTTGATAAATCAAGGGCATTCTGTAAGGCAATATTGATACAATTATTATTTGCAAAAAACAATAAAACATTTGGCATATATAACTTTCAGGACTTCATTATGAATACACGGACATTGTCGCTTGGCCTGCTTCTGGCATCTTCATTTATTCTGAGTGCCTGTGATGAGCCGCCGCAAACCTTTGTTGCGGGTTCACGTCCAGTCAAAACGATTGTCGTTGGTGGCAATGCCAGTAGTGATGCTCGTGCATTTCCGGCGATAGTGGATGCTATTCAGAAAGCCGATATTTCGTTTCGTGTCAGTGGAAAGATTTATAAGATTCTGGTTAAAGAAGGGGATGGTGTAAAAAAAGGCCAGATACTCGCCGAGCTTGATCCTACTGATTTTGAAATAAAACTTAAAGATCGTCAGGCCAGTTATGACACCGCTAAAGCTAACTATGAGCGTGCTAAAACACTGGTAAAAAAAGGTGCTATTTCAAAAGTTGATCATGACAATCTTCGTGCAAAATTCCACACTGCCAAGGCTAATTTAGACGCTGCCAGACAGGATTTAACCTATACCCGATTAAGGGCAAGCTTCGATGGCATTATTGCCAAACGTCATGTGGAAAATTTTGAAGAGGTTATTTTGTCGCAAACAATATATTCGCTGGAAGATGTTTCTGCGCTAAAACTTAAGATTGATGTTCCAGAAAACATTATGATTCTCATTGACAAGAGTCGCAAAGGTGAGCGTGATTTACATGCCATTTTTGAAAATATTCCTAAAAAGAAATTCCCGCTTGTTTTTTTGGAAGTTAGTAGTAAGGCTGATCCAAAAACGAAAACATTCAAAGCCACTTTTAAAATGCAGACCCCGGATGGCTACAATGTTTTGCCGGGTATGACGGCTACTGTTTTTGCAGAAATGTTCGCCAACGAGTCAAACTCGGAATTCATGATTAGTTTGCCCGTTTCGGCGGTTATCTCAAATAATGAAAAGCAGGCAACTGTCTGGATAGTTGATGAAAAAACTATGACCGTAAATCCGCGAACCGTAACGCCGGGTTTAATGGTGGGTAATGTCATGCAGGTTGAGGGGGTGAACCTCGGTGAGCGAGTAGTCATAGCTGGAGCATCTTTTTTACGAAATGATATGAAAGTTACTCTATTGAAGACTGGCGAGCAGGCTAAGTAATCTTTCTATAAAAATAACTCTAAATAATACTAGGGGCTGTTAATCTTTCAGATGTTAGGCTGATGTTGAGAAAATTTTAGCCCTGACAAGGCATTTTTACGTATCAATGCACTCCATTGATAGTAAAAAATAACGCAGACAGGGCTAAGGTTAGCCAAAATCAGATAATAGATGAAAGATCAACAGCCCTAGGGATAGCAGATGAACATTGCAGAATATTCGGTGACTAAAAAAGTTACCACCTGGCTTTTAATTATACTAATGCTCGGTGGTGGTGCCATTGCATTACAGAGCATCAGTCGACTGGAAGACCCTGAGTTCACGATTAAAGATGCGAAGGTTTACACTCTTTACCCTGGTGCTACGCCGCAGGAAGTAGAGCGTGAGGTTACTTACCACATTGAAAATGCCGTGCAGCAATTGCAGCAACTTAAGCGGGTCGAATCCATATCGCAAAATGGTTTTTCTGAAGTTACGGTTAAAATTAAAGATAAGTATAAAAAATCTGATTTTCCAAATATCTGGGATGAGCTGCGCCGAAAAATAACGGATGCACAATCTTTATTGCCTCCGGGTGCAAAAACTTCAGTAGTATTTGATGATTATGGCGATGTGTTCGGGCTGTTTTATGCGCTAACCGGTGATGATTATACATATCGGGAATTAAAAGATTATGCCGATATTTTAAAAGAGCAACTGTTACTTGTTCCTGGGGTTAGAAAAATCACCATTGATGGTGTTCAAAAAGAAGTGGCTTATCTTGAAGTTTCTCGTGCCACTATGGCCAAGCTGGGAATATCAAATTTACAGTTTCATCGTGTCTTAAAATCACAAAACCTGGTCTCTGATTCAGGTAATGTGCGTGTAGGTGATGAATATATTCGTATCAATCCTACTGGTCAACTTCACTCGGTTCATGAGATAGGCGAACTATTAATTAGCGGCAATAACGATACGCTAGTACGGATAAAAGATATTGCCACGGTGAGGCGTGGCTATGAAGAAGTGCCGACAAAATATAATTTCTATAATGGGACGCCGGCATTAACACTCGGCATATCCATACTGCCGGGTGAAAATGTGGTGGCCGTTGGTGAGCGTCTGGATAGTAGGCTTGCCGAATTGCAGTCAGTTACCCCGATCGGCATGCAACTTAATGCTATTTATGATCAGCCGGCTATTGTTGATAAATCAGTCCGCGGTTTCATTATTAATGTGGTGCTGGCACTGCTTATCGTTATTGTAGTATTGCTGTTTTTCATGGGCTTACGCACGGGGCTTATTATTGGCGCAATTTTGCTGATTACCGTCTCTGCCACCGTCTGGTTTATGAATTTCTACGCCATTGATCTGCAACGTATTTCACTGGGTGCACTGATTATTGCACTGGGCATGCTAGTTGATAATGCCATTGTTGTCGCTGAAGGCATGCTGGTGAGAATTAAGCGCGGTGAAGATGGAATAAAAGCGGCGCGCGAAGTGGTGGGTTCAACTATGTGGCCCTTATTGGGTGGCACGCTGGTTGGCATTGTGGCTTTTGCTGCCATTGGCCTGTCTGAGGATGCGACTGGCGAATTTGCAAATTCGCTGTTCTGGGTAATTCTGATTTCTTTGCTATTGTCCTGGTTTACGGCAGTGACCATGACCCCGTTATTATGTGTGCAGTTTTTAAAAGCGGATAAACCCGGTGAGGAGCAGACCGATCCTTATGCGGGTTTTCTATTTGTTAAATACCGGAATTTTTTAAGTACGGCGATTCAATTTCGCTGGTTCACTATATCGATAGTGATGGCCATGTTTGTTTCCGCATTGTTTGGTTTTGGCTATGTTAAGCAAAGTTTTTTTCCGGATTCAAACACACCCATGTTTTTCTTTGATCTGTGGAATGTTGAAGGTGATGATATCCGCAAGACGCGGGATGACATTCTTAAAATCGATAATTATCTACACAGCCTTGATGGTGTTGCCAGTACCGCATCTTTTGTGGGCGGTGGGGCAACCCGTTTTACCCTGGTCTATTCACCCGAGTCACCCACCAGTGCTTACGGGCAGATTATTATTAATACCGATAGTAAAGAAGATATACCGCGTATTTCGAAATTATTACTGGACTATAGCGCGAGTAACTTTCCGAATTCAGAGCCAAAAATAAAGGCGTTGCGTATCGGTCCTGGGCGTGATGCCAAAATTGAGGTAAGACTCAGTGGGCCTGATCCGGTTGTGTTGAGAAATTTATCTCAACAGGTTCAGGAAATTATGGCCGCTGATGGTGGCGCGATTAATGTACGTGATGACTGGCGGCAACCGGTAAAAGTAATACGCCCCATTTATAATGAAAAAGCTGCACGTCAGCTGGGCATAACCCGTGAAGATGTCAGTCGGGCGATGCTGACAGCCTTTGACGGCCAGCAGGTTGGTTTATTTAAAGATGGGATTCGTTTATTACCCATCATTATGTTGCCGCCCGAAGTAGAACGAAGGGATGTCAGTTCGATACGCGATATCACGGTGTATAGTCCCCTGCTCAGAAATAGTGTCCCGGTCGGTCAGGTCGTCTCTGATTTTAAAGTAGAATGGGCCGATGCAAAAATAAGAAAACGCAATCGCATTTATACCATCACGCCCTCATGTGATCCGGGGCAGGAACTGGCAACCATATTACTGGGTCGTCTTATGCCACAAATTGATGCCCTGTCATTACCTCCGGGTTATTCTCTTGAGTGGGGAGGGGAATATGAAGATTCAAGAGATGCGAATAATGCGATTAACTCGTCATTGCCTTCGGGCTTCCTGATTATGATCATCATTGTAATATTACTATTCGGGAAAATACGTCAGCCGCTAATCATCTGGTTAACAGTACCCCTGGCGATCATCGGCATTACCGCCGGTCTGCTAAGTATGAATGTGGCCTTTGGCTTTATGGGGTTGCTGGGCGCGCTCAGCCTGGTTGGTCTGTTGATTAAAAATGCTATTGTGCTGATTGACGAAATCGATATGCAGATTGAAAGCGGTAAACAATCTTATACTGCTATTCTCGACTCTTCTGTTTCCAGAATGCGCCCGGTAATGATGGCGGCCAGTACGACTATCTTAGGTATGGCTCCTTTATTAAGCGATGTCTTCTTTCTGGACATGGCTGTCGTCATTATGTTTGGTTTAGGCTTTGCGTCGGTGTTAACGCTGATTGTGGTGCCGGTGCTTTATGCTATCTTTTTTAATATTAAAGTTAATGCTAAAGCTTGAGCTGCCTTCAATATAAAAAAGATAAAAAAAGATCTCGAACCGCACGACTGCATGGACGCAGAAGTTAGATCAACGCAGGAGCAGTTGCCGAGAGGACGCAGAGAAAATAATTATTGTAACGTCTTATACCCCCTCTCCCCTTAGGCTGTCTTATATTATAACCTTCTGCGTGGGAACGCATACGGTGGTGACAAGGTGACGCGAGATATGGATTCCTACGGAGACCGTGGGAACCAGAAACAATAAATAAGTCCCGAGTAGATTCCAGTAAAGTGAGAGGGGCATCTCAAAACACAAGGCTCATACTGCGCGCGTTTATTTTTTTCCAAAAAAATTCAAAATAGTTTGAACCTTTTTAGACCTCTCCAGTCAGAGTTACCGTGCAGCAACGCATAGTTCCCACACCCTCCCTGGTGGGAATTGCAAACACCCCGGTCCCCAATGCCGGGTTATTTGACCCCGAAAGGCAATCCCCAAGCTTTCGGGGTTTTTTTATGCCGGCAGGAGTTGCCTGAATAATAGCCAACTTATTTGCTCAAGTTTTGCAATATTTAACAGTTCGAGGGCTGCAATATGCGTTAGGTAACCTAAGCTTTAGTTACTGCAAGCCGTTGCCCTTCAACGGCTATTGCTGATGTTTATTGACCCCGGATTAACCCACCCTACATCCCTGAAATCAATCCGGGGTTTTTTTTAAGCTTTATTATCCTGTTTAGCCATTTCCAGCCACTGCATGAGAATAATTCGGGCTTCTTCAACGCCTTGTTTTTTCAGGGAGGAGAATAATTGAATGCTGACCAGAGGATAATCTTCCAGCATTTTTTCTACTTTCAGCAGACTGCTTTTTGCTGGCCCACGTTTGAGCTTGTCGGCCTTGGTGAGCAGAATGTGAACCGGCATTTTCGCATGCCGGCACCAGTTCAGCATCTGCTGATCAAATTCGGTGAGAGGATGGCGCACGTCCATGAGTAACACCAGCCCCTGCAGGGATTTTCGCGAGTGCAGGTACTCGGTCATAGCCTGTCCCCATTTCTGCTTAACGTGCCTCGGAACCTTGGCATAGCCATAACCGGGCAAATCCACCAGTCGGTTCTGCTCATCCAGTTCAAAAAAGACTAAATGCTGGGTGCGGCCGGGCGTTTTACTGGTGCGAGCAAGAGACTTGCGGCCAGTAATGGCATTTAGGGCACTGGATTTGCCCGCATTTGAGCGACCGGCAAAAGCAATTTCGGCACCGGCGTCAGTGGGGGCCTGGCTGGGTTTAGGTACGCTAATGAGAAAATTTATGGTTGAAAATGGGTTTTGCACATTTATTCCGAGGTTTATGGGTTGATTGCAGATTTTTTGATATACGTCAAATACCGGAGTGAGATATAATCCTGCCGCTTGATCCAATGGCAGGCTTCTTGTATAAAAGCCGCGCCTGACATAGTGATCGGGCATGGAAAACTGATTCTAACGTGACCTGTTGCGTTGTGCTAGAAACAGTGATTAAAAAAATATTTTGCAGTCACGTTTTATGACGCTATTACCGCTTTGAATATATAAAGAATTTTAGGAGATCCAAATGAAAAACCTTATAATCGCCACTGCCGCTACTGTTGCTTTGATGGCATCTGTAACAACTGCACAGGCTGATGGCCAGAAAACTTACCAGACCGCTTGTTTCGCATGCCACGGCACGGGTGCTGCCGGTGCTCCTAAAATTGGTGACAAGGCTGCCTGGGCACCGCGTATTGCCCAGGGCATGGCTACACTGGAAAAACATGCCCTGCATGGTTTCAAGGGCAAAAAAGGCGTGATGCCCGCTAAAGGTGGTCGTGCTGATCTGAGTGATGACGATGTAAAAGCCGCTGTTGCCCACATGGTGAGTCAGTCCAAATAAATCTGGCTAGCCAGATTTAGTGCAAGACTTCGATTTTATATTTAAACTCAACCTTGGTTAAAACACATGAAGTTCAAAATTCTGTTTTCATTGATGCTCTTATCTGTTGTTGTCTCTGGCACCAGTCAGGCTGCCGGAAATGCCGAAGCTGGTAAAACGAAAGCGCAGGTTTGTTTTAGTTGTCACGGTATGAATGGTGATGGCAATACTAACCCGCCCTGGCCTGCATTGGCCGGACAGCATGCCTCGTATATCGTCAAGCAACTGGCTGATTTCAAAAGCGGAGCCCGTATGGAGCCGCTGATGATTGCGCAGGTGGCAAGCCTGAGTGAAGCCGACATGGCTGATTTGGGTGCGTTTTTCGCGGCACAGAAAGTGAAAACAGGAAAGGGCGACGAATCCAAAGCTGAGCTGGGTGGAAAGCTCTACCGTGGTGGAAATAAAGCAACCGGTGTTGCAGCATGTATGGCCTGTCATGGGCCAACGGGTGCAGGTAACCCGGCAGCGAAGTTTCCCCTGTTGAGCGGGCAGAATACCGCCTATGTTGTCAAAGCTTTGAATGATTTTCGAAGTGGGTCACGTAAAAATGACACTGGTAATATGATGCGGGGAGTCGCAGCTAAAATGACCGATAAGGAAATTGAAGCTGTGTCTGCATTTATTACCGGTTTGCACTAAACCCAGGCCGTGATGTTGCTGTTTGACAATTAAGCAGTCGCATCGACAGACGGGTAAGAGAAAGGGCGGTATGATTACCGCCCTTTTTTTATGTCCACACATTATTAAGGAACCTCTGAACCATAATGTGGTCATTTTCTACTATTGATTTTAGTTTTATATTATCTGGAGAGTAACTATGCAAAATGGTCTTCGCACCTTATTGGCTTTGGTCATGGTGTTTGTCTTTTTATCCGCGGCCTCAGCACGTAATTATGACGAGGGCATTGAATATAAGCGCCTGAAATCACCGGTACCGACTCAGGTTGAATCTGGCAAGGTCGAGGTGGTGGAACTCTTCTGGTACGGTTGTCCGCATTGCTTTCGTCTGGAGCCTGATTTGCACAAATGGCTGAAGAATAAACCGGAGAATGTTGAATTCATCCGGATCCCTGCGATTTTTAACAAAACCTGGGAATTGCATGCCAAGGCCTATTACACCGCTGATTTTCTCGGTGTCATGGATAAAATTCACAAGCCCCTGTTTGATGCCATGCACCTGAAAAAACAGCGTCTAGGTACGGCGGCTGAGATAAGGGAATTCTTTATTAAGCAGGGCGTGTCGGCCAAAGATTTTGATAGCGTATTCAAATCCTTTGGGGTGGATGCCAAGGTACGCCGGGCGAAAACATTGTCAAAACAATATGGCATCAGCGGCGTTCCGGCAGTGATCGTCAATGGAAAATATTTGACCGATGGCCCGATGGCGGGTGGTCGTAAGGGTATGATTGATGTTATGAATTACCTGATTAAAAAGGAATCGGCAAAATAGCTTATATTATTGTAAATGGTCTGATTTAAAGAATATTACGCTTAGGCCGATAGGCACTCCATAAGTGGTACGGGCACAGAACTTTTCGGCTCTGTGCCCTTGCCAGAAAACACGGACGCAAAGGAGGAAGACCCGCATGAAGGCAGCTGAACTCTTCATTAAATGTCTTGAGAACGAAGGGGTAGAATATATTTTTGGTATTCCAGGTGAGGAAAATCTGGATGTCATGGATGCCTTGCTGGAATCACCGATCAAGTTTGTCACCACACGGCATGAACAAGGCGCAGCGTTTATGGCCGATGTCTATGGACGGTTAACCGGTAAAGCCGGGGTCTGTCTGGCAACGCTGGGACCGGGGGCAACCAATCTGGTCACCGGGGTGGCCGATGCGAATATGGATCATGCGCCACTGGTGGCCATTGCTGGTCAGGCCAGCACTCATCGCTTACACAAAGAATCTCATCAGGTGCTGGATTTACAGCTGATCTTCCAGCCGATCACCAAATACTCATCTCGACTGCTGACCCCGAATATTATCAGCGAAGTGGTGCGTAAGGCTTTCAAAGTCGCACAAACAGAAAAAACCGGCGCCTGTTTCATCGAGTTCCCGGAAAATATCGCTGAAATGGAAGTGGACGACGTGCCGCTTGCGGTTAAGCAGCCAGCGAGTCCTGAGCCACCAGGTGAAAAAGTGGAGCAGGCCGCACATGTTATTTCCAATGCTAAAAACCCGATCATCCTCGCCGGTAACGGCGTAGTCCGCAATAAGGCCTGGGCACAGCTGGCGGATTTTGCCGAACGTCTGCGCATCCCGGTTGCAAATACTTTTATGGCCAAGGGACTGATCCCCTTTAAACATCCCATGGCACTGGGTAGTGCAGGATTGCAGGCGAATGACTATATTAGTTGTGGCTTCAGCAAGGCCGATGTGATTATATGTATTGGCTATGATCTGGTGGAATATCACCCTTATCTCTGGCATCCGAGTAAAGATCGCACCATTATTCATATTGATCAGTCCCCGGCTGAGGTCGATGCTTATTATCCGGTGAGTGTTGGCGTGGTGGGCGACATTAAACATTCCCTACTGAGAATTATGGAAGTCGCTTCACCGGCCACCGGAAATACCATGCGTGCTCTGCGCGAAGCCCTGATTGAAGATATGAACAGCTTCAAAGATGACAACAGTGTGCCGATGAAGCCGCAGAAAATCATCTGGGATTTACGCACGGCGATGGCGCTGGAAGACATTGCCATCTCCGATGTGGGCGCGCATAAGATGTGGATGTCGCGCATGTTTCGCTGCGAACTGCCAAACACCTGTCTGATTTCCAATGGCTTTGCGAGTATGGGTATTGCGGTTCCTGGCGCGATTGGTGCAAAACTAGCTTATCCCGATCGAAAAATCGTGGCGGTAACTGGTGACGCCGGGTTCATGATGAACTCACAGGAAATCGAAACCGCACTGCGTTTAAAGACTCCGATTGTGATCTTGATCTGGACTGACAGTGCCTACGGCTTGATCGAGTGGAAACAGATGAATCAGTTTGGACGTAAGTCCAATATCGACTTCACCAATCCAGATTTTGTGATGTATGCAGAATCATTTGGAGCCAAAGGCTACCGCATCGAACGGGGTGAAGATTTATTACCGACCCTGAAAAAAGCACTGGCAGACAATACCGTGAGTGTGATTGATTGCCCGGTTGATTATAGTGAGAATCTTAAATTAACCAGCAAGCTGGGTGAGATGGTCTGCCCGATTTAAGACTGATACGGCTGTAGGTT
>VAPK010449523.1_pt1 | contig 19132 bp, 16 predicted proteins | sample 3395031 | NCBI WGS metagenome assembly VAPK01 (sample SAMN08290443, study PRJNA428436) | hydrothermal vent metagenome | isolation source: Deep-sea hydrothermal vent chimney 1 | place: Pacific Ocean: Juan De Fuca Ridge
GCTTTAAAACATCCTTTTTTGTTTGCTTCATCTACACTTTTGGTATGATACGCTTTTATAGATTCCGAGAAAATTATTTCGCTTAAAAGCACTTCATTTATATACGAAAAAGAATGGTCGACTAAAACTGGCTTTGTTAATATTTCAATAGACTTATTTAGTCGCTCTTTTGGAGAGTTAATATTTGTAGTTGCAAAAGCAAGTCGATATTCTGTCCAAGTCCAATACCAACTTGTAAGATAAACTAATAACACGTGTTTGCTTTTAAAATAGCGATATACAGAACTTTCAGGAGAATTTATCAATACACCAAGTTTCTTGAATGTGAAAGCCTCAAAACCAACCTCACTAATAAGCTCAATACTTTTTGAAATAATGCTTTGACCTAACTCTGAAGAATTAGGGTTTTTAGAGTATAACTCTGAGCTTATTTCTATTTGTAAATTTAAATTCTTCATATTACTTGCAAATATAATAGTATTACTATCGGTTTTGCAAATTTTATTGTGTTTTTTTTATATTTGTTTACATAGACTTAACATTCAACTACTTTTTTCTTGTTTTCTTTGTAGCGTCAAAAATTAACAACTATGATAACATTAAGAAATGCATTTTTTGTAGTATCACTTTTTACCTATCTTTTTGCAACCGCTCAAGAAGAAAAGAAAGAGAATTCTTTTTCATTTAAGTGGGATAACGGATTTAAACTAGAAAATGAAGATAAAAGTTTAAAATTCAAATTTGGTGGTCGTATTATGGTTGATCATGCTTTCTTTTCTCAAAATAACAGCTTAGATACTGCTTTTGGAGAATTATCAACTAAAAACGGAACTGAAATTAGACGATCAAGACTTTTCTTTTCAGGTACATTATTTAAGAATGTTATTTTTAAATTAGATTTAGGTTTTGAAGGAGGTATTGTTGCTTTTAAAGACATGTATGTAGGCTTAAAAGATATTCCTTTAATTGGAAATGTTAGAGTTGGTAATGTAAAAGAACCTTTACGTTTAGAAATGCTAACCAGTAGTAAATATATTACTTTCATGGAACGATCATTAATTAGTGATTTTGCTCCAACACGTAATAACGGTATCATACTATTTAATGAATTTGCTAACAAAAAAGTAGGTTTTCAAGCAGGTTTATTTAGAAATGCTGATGGTAAAACTGCAAATGATAAAAAAGCTAATGATGGTTATGTTTTTACAGGTAGAATTACAGGTTTACCTATAAATGACAAAGAGAACAAACAATTATTACACTTAGGTGTTGGTTATAGCCACAGAAAACCTGACACAAAAGAGTACAAAGTATCTTCTAGACCCGAAGCACATTTAAGCAGTCAAAAATATATTTCTACAGATGCTATTGATAATGTTGACAATATCAACCTATTAAATTTAGAGGCTGCATTTGTAACAGGCTCTTTATCTTTTCAAGGAGAGTACCTTTCTGCTAAGGTAAATGCCAATGAAAACTATAATTTTTCAAGTTATTACGGACAAGTAAGTTACTTTTTAACTGGAGAAAATAAAAAATTTAAAAGCTCTTATGGAGGATTAAATCGTGTAAAGCCTCAACATAATTTTGGAAATGGTGGTGCTGGTGCATGGGAAATTGCTTTGCGGTATTCTAATGCTGACTTAACTAACGAAGATGTTTTAGGTGGAGAACAAGCTGATATCACTTTAGGTGTAAACTGGTATTTAAATCCATCAACTAGAATTATGCTAAACAATGTTTTGGCAGATATAAAGGATAAAGGGAAAGCGAACATTTTTCAAGTACGTTTTCAAATAGATTTTTAAACAGACAGTGTCTAATTATGTAAATCATTTAATTGTTAACCTTTACATAACATTCAACTAAATAATTAGTAACATTTTTGTAAAACAAAATTTACAGCATGGATAATATTTACTTTTTAATGGTCGTTGCTTTAGCAGTCTTAGCTATAGCAGATTTAGTAGTAGGCGTTAGTAATGACGCAGTAAATTTTTTAAACTCGGCAATAGGCTCTAAAGCTATATCTTTTAGAACCATTATGATTGTTGCCAGTTTAGGTATCGCCTTTGGTGCTGTCTTTTCAAGTGGTATGATGGAGGTTGCCCGTAAAGGAATCTTTAATCCTAGCATGTTTATGTTTAGTGATATCATGATTATCTTTATGGCAGTAATGATAACCGATATCTTACTCCTTGATTTCTTTAACACACTCGGCATGCCAACCTCAACTACAGTGTCCATTGTATTTGAATTGTTAGGAGCTGCTGTTGCAATGGCTTTGATTAAAATTAGTATAATTGATGGTGATTTTTCTAATGTAACTGATTATATTAACACGGCTAAAGCTGGAGAAATTATTTTTGGTATTTTACTCTCTGTTGTTGTCGCATTTTCTGTAGGTGCCTTTGTGCAGTACATTTCACGTCTATTACTCTCTTTTAACTTTGAGAAAAAAGCAAATTGGGTAGGTGCATTATTTGGAGGCGTAGCTTTAACAGCTATGGTTTACTTTATCTTAATGAAAGGAATTAAAGGTGCTGATATTGCAAAACAAAGTTTAGATATTCTTGGCGGTGCAACCATTAAAGAGTTCTTAGAAAATAATGTATTATCTATTGTAGCCGTTAGTTTTGTAATTTGGTCTGTACTCTCTTATCTATTTATAAGTATTCTAAAAACAAATATTTATAAGCTCATTATTATTGTAGGTACTTTTGCTTTGGCATTGGCATTTGCAGGAAATGATTTGGTGAACTTTATTGGTGTACCCATTGCTGCATGGCAATCATTTGAAGCCTTTATGGATCCTGCCATTAATATCAATGGATTAGCAGCTAATGAATTTGCTATGGATGTATTGGGTAAAAAAGTACCAACACCAACATTGCTTCTATTAGCCGCAGGCTTGATAATGGTATTGACCTTATGGTTTTCTAGTAAAGCAAAAGGTGTAGTTAAAACATCCTTAGATTTAGCCAGTCAAGGAGAAACTAAAGAACGTTTTGAGCCCAACTTTATCTCAAGATTTTTGGTTAGAGGTGCTATTTTAATTTCTAAATATACAAATACCATATTACCCCAATCTTTAAATACTAAAATTGAAAAGCAGTTTGAAAAACCTGTTATTGAATTGGTAAAAGGGAAGACACATGAACTCCCTGCTTTTGATATGGTACGTGCTGCTGTAAATTTAATGGTAGCTGGGGTTTTAATCTCTATTGCAACATCTTATAAATTACCATTATCTACAACTTATGTTACTTTTATGGTTGCTATGGGTACTTCTTTAGCTGATAGAGCTTGGGGAAGTGAAAGTGCTGTATATAGAGTGGCTGGCGTTTTAAATGTTATTGGCGGGTGGTTTGGAACTGCAATCACTGCATTTGCAGCCGCAGCATTAGTTGCTTATTTAATTCATTTAGGCGGGGCAACTGTAATTGCCATACTGTTATTACTTGTGGTTGCTATATTAATTAGAAACTATATGAGTCATCATAAAAAGTCTCAAGAAACAAAAGCTGAAGATAGTTTAAGTAAGGCGGAAAGTAATTCTATACAAGGTGTAATTGAGGAAAGTGCTGATAATATTTCTAAAGTATTGAAAAGAGTTGGTAAAATAAATAAAAACACCGTAAATGGGCTCATAAATGAAGATTTATCGAGTCTTAAAAAAGCAAAAGGGACTGTTGTAAAATTAGAAAGTGAAATAGAAGATTTACAAAATAATATTTTCTATTTTATTAAAGATTTAGACGATTCTTATTTAGGAGCAAGTAAGTTTTATATTGATGTTATTGGTACGATACAAGATGTAACACAATCTGCTAGTTTTATTGCTAAAGTGAGTCATAAACATGTATATAATAATCATAAAGCATTAAAGAAAAATCAAGCTGAAGAATTGCTTAGCATTAATGATAAACTACTCACCTTGTTTAGTAGAATTAGAGAAGTTTTTGATTCGCGTACCTTTGATGAAATTTTTCCAGATATTATTGATGCTAAAAAAATGTTGCTACAGGAAGTAGAAGGTGCGATTCAAAAACAAGTAGAACGTACACGATTAAAAGAAACTACAAGTCCTAAGAATACAACCTTATATTTTAGTCTATTGCTAGAAACTAAAGATTTAATCAAAGCAAATATGGAAATTCTGAACCTGTATTATGATGAGCATGAACGTTCTAAAACACTTCTAGATTCTGAATAATTTAGATTGATAATCAAATAGAAAAGGCATTTCGTTTAAAAACAAAATGCCTTTTTTGATTTCCTTTCAATTTCTAAATTCGTTTGTTATGAATTGAGATGTCAAAAATTTCTTGAACCTCTAAAACCAATAGTCCTTTTACAATACGGTTTGGATGAATCTCTGCTATCCAATCTGTTGCTGCATTAAAATCTTCTCCTTGAGTTAAGTATGTTGTATTGGCTTTGATTTGATAGCCTCTGAGTCCAATCCAAAAGGTAAGTGCTGCTTTGGGATTTTGTTGAATATTTGACCGTGTTTTATCAAAAAAATAATCAATCAACCAAATTTTATTGTCAACTACTTTTACCGATGAAACAGGTACAACATTAAGCTCATTATTTACCACAGTAGCCAATGCTTTGGCTTCTGCAAAGAGTAGTATTTGTTCAACGTCCTGTGGTAAATTCATAGTTTAAAAAAATAAATCCCAAACAACTAATAATATTATCAGTTGTTTGGGATTTGGAATTTGTCCCGAAACTTCGGGATTAGAACTTATTAAAGTTTATCCTTCACAACTCAAGCATTCTTTCTTTTGCTTAAATTTCTGTGCAGCATTCATACTGTGTTGGTAGTACATTGATTTCATTCCTAATTTCCATGCTGTTGTATAAATTTTATTTACATCTTTAATAGGCATATCTGGGTGTACCATTACGTTAACCGATTGCCCTTGGTCAATATGATTTTGTCGTGTTGCTGCTTGATAGACAATAGCCATTTGATCTATTTCTGGATAGGTTTTAAATACTTCTCTTTCGTTTTCTGAAAGAAAGTCTAAATGTTGTACAGAACCATCATAATCGCGAATGCTTTTCCAAACTTCATTGGTGTTTTGTCCTTTTTCTTCTAAAAGTGCTACTAAAAACGGATTTTTAATGGTTGTTTTAATCTTAGCAATATCTTTTACATAACTATTTGACCAAATTGGCTCAATACCTTGTGATACTTGTCCTAAAATAAAGGCTGAAGATGTGGTTGGAGCAATAGCATTCAGGGTAGTATTACGTCTACCATATCCTTTTAAAACTTCTGGCTCACCTAATAAAGTTGCCAATTCTTCTGAAGCCTTATAAGACCTTTCTTTAATTGTCTTGAAAATTTCATTATTCAATGTATAAGCTTCTTCACTATCAAATGAAAGCATTTTTGATTGTAATAATGAATGCCATCCTAAGGCACCTAAACCTAAAGCTCTATTTTCTTTTGCAAAATTATAGGCTTTTTCCATAAAGGTGAATGTTAATTGGTCATCACGGTCAGAAGAATCTTTAAAGACTTCTAACTTGGTAATAAACTCATCCATCACGGCGTCTAAGAAATACGTTAATGTCTCTACAGCATCCGTATCTTTCCATTGGTCATAATGCAATAAGTTTATAGAAGACAAACAACATACAAAAGACCATCTTTCGTCAGAAGGCAACATAATTTCTGTACACAAATTACTTGCATAAATCTCTTTGTTTTTATCCTTGTATACATCAACCGTTCCTTTATTTGCATTGTCTTTAAATAGAATATAAGGATATCCTATTTCTCCTCTACGTTGTAATACTTTAGCCCAAATAGCTCTTTTATCATTATCACCATCAATCATTTCTTGCATCCATTGATCACCAACCGTAACACCATGCGTTAATTCTTGAATAGGATTTCCTTCTGTACCCAATTCTAAAAATTCTTTGATATCTGGATGATCTATAGGCAAATACGGTGCAAAACGACCACGTCTTACAGAGCCTTGACTCACTACATCAACCATTTTTTCAAAAAGTTGCATGATATGAACGGCACCTGAAGAGGATCCGTTATTTTTTACCTCAGCACCTCTATGACGAAGTTTACCAAAATAACCCGAAGTACCACCTCCTAATTTAGACATCATCCCTACTTCTGATTGGGTATATAAAATATCACCCATATCATCTGCAATATGCGAACCAAAACAACTAATAGGCAAACCACGCCTTTTACCAAAATTTGACCAAACTGGTGATGCTAATGAATAATAGCCTTCTGCCATATAGCCATAAAACTTATCGGCAAAACCTTTAATTTTTAAAATGCTTTCTGCATGTGCTGCAATTTCTCTAATACGTTCTTCTGGAGTTGTATCGCCAGTAAGATAGCCTGATTCAAGAAATTTACGACTGTTGTCTGTCAACCATTTTATTTCTGGTTGCTCTGGTTTTTTCATTTCTTTTATAGCATCTTCTCTTGCTTGAATTAAGCGTTCGGCATCAGTTAAATTTTGGGTTGTAGTTTGGTTGTTCATTTTTTAAAATAGGTCGTCACTGGTTATACTTTTGGTTCTTTTACTATAGTTGATTGAGCGTTTTACAAAGAAATCTCCGTGTTTTGTACCGATAATTTCATCGTCAAACCATTCAGTTTGTGCTAATAATTTTTGATCGATATCGAATATTTTATCTATGCCAATACTTTCTAATGAATTGTTAAATCGGTTTTTAATAAATTCATTAATTACATCTTTTGGTAAAAAGTCTAATTCTCCTTTTTCGAAAATCCAATCCACAATTTTACTTTCTGATTCAAAGGATTCTTTACATAGCTCTTGAACCTTTGCATTGTATTCATCATCAAACCATGTTGGGTTCTCTTTTTTAATAATATTGATAATATCAATACCAAAATCACCGTGTATTTGTTCTTCTTTTGAGGTTGCTTCAACAACATTAGAAATACCTTTCAACATATTTTTATGTTTGTTGAAAGCCATAATGATTAAAAATTGTGAAAAGAGAGAAACATGTTCTATAAAAAGAGAAAACAACAAAATTGATTCTGAGTATTCCTTTATATCTTCACTTTTTGCATTTTTTACAGCGGTTTCTAAATATTGAACTCGCCTCATAATGACAGGTTTCTTTTTCAGGTTTTTAAATTCATTATTCAAGCCTAATACCTCTAATAAATGTGAATAGGCATCATGGTGACGGACTTCACTTTCTGCAAAAGTTGCTCCTACTGAGCCTATTTCTGGCTTAGGCATTCTATCATAAATATTTCCCCAAAAAGTTTTTACAGCAACTTCAATCTGCGAAATAGCAAGCATTGTATTCTTGATTGCGTTTCGCTCTAATTCAGTTAATTGTGTTTTGAAATCTTGAATATCACTGGTGAAATTGAACTCTGTATGAATCCAATACGAATGCCGAATAGCATCTACATAGTCGTTCAATTCTGGATACTCATATGGTTTTAAATTGATACGTTTTTCAAAAATATTTGTTTCTCTATTTCTGGTTTGTTCGTCTCTATATAAGATATAGGCTTTCGCTACATCATGAAACTTACTATCCATTAATTTATACTCAACGATATCTTGTACTTCTTCTACGGTTGGTATATAATTTGCATCTTTTAGTTTTCGTTCTAATAAAGTACCTATAACAATTTTAGAAATACCGATAGCATCTTCTTTAGTACCATGATCAACAGACAACATAGCTTTTTCAATAGCACTAGTGATCTTGTCTAAATCAAAAAGGTCTGTCTCGTAATCTCTTTTTATGATTTCTGTTATTTTCATCTGTTACTATTTGTTTTTAACGACTATTCGTCTAACGTGGATACTTTTGCTGTCAATAAAGTCTTAAAATTGGCATTTTTCGAGAAAATTACTGTTGAACTTTCTAGAGAAAATCAAATTTTCAGCCCTTAAATCGAGCTTCAAACTGTTACCTTTTTGCTTTTGATATTTGTACTATAAATTTGGGTAATTCTTACTCAAAAATTTGAGGTGGAATTGATATTACAAAGATTGTTTTTTTTAATGAAAAATGAAAATCATACTTATCCACAAAACAAGGCAAGTTTTTAACAAAATGAAAAAAAACAGGTTTTTTCTTGACATTAACTTATTGTTCAAAATACTTGCTGTCAGATATTTAACAAAAACAGACTCTTTGTGTCGTTGATGTTTATTGACTTTTTTGAATTCTGCCTAAAAACAAAAAAAGAGCCAATAAAAATTGGCTCTTTTTTTGTTTTATAAATTATCTTTTTTAGACTAAAAATATTTTTTGAATTTTACATCTATTTATTTGCAACTTTAGCATAAATAAAACGGTGTCTACACTACTATAACTCAAATAAAATACCTCCACCCAAAACTACTTGACTGAGATTACTTACGGTGTACTTTAATTCGACAAAAGCACTTAATTGATCAGAAAAGTACCATCTACCACCGCCGCCAACATTTAAACCTAAAGCATTACCTGTATTTCCTGATAATTCTAAAAGGTTATTTTGTTTAAATCCGTTTTTATAGCTTGAATAATTCAAACCCGCCAAAGGATACACCTTTAATTCATCCGTCATAATTTCAATAATATACTGTCCATTTACATCAAAGGCTAGTAAATTATTTTTGTAACCAGAAATAGTGCTTCCGTTAAAATAGGATACACTAGGAGATATTACTATATCCTCCATAATTTCAAATTCTCCTTTTACTATTAGTCCTGGAGCGTCAATTCCTTCATTGAATCCTGCACCAACACCAACTGATAATTGAGCATTTATTGTAGAAATACTAGCTATTAAAGTGATAGCTAAAGCAATTTTTTTTATTGTATTCATCTGTTTAAGTTTTAAATTTATTTAAACAGCTAAGATATAAATTTTACGTTTTATGGTTCTTAAAAAAAGAATAAAATTTATTTGTTTACATTTTTAGTTTTCACACAACAATTACTAATTGATATTTTTAAACCATTCTTCAAATTTTTTACCTAACATAGGCACTGATTTTTCTTTTCCGTTTGCTGCGTTAATAATTCCAACAATCCATAAAAATAGTAATAGAAAGAATCCTAAAAACCCTATAATCCATCCTAATATTGGGATAATCATTATAAAAGATAAAGAAAATCCGAAAAGGGCTAAGCCTAAAGATTGCCTGATATGAAAACTTGCAAAAGATTCTTTTTTTTCATTATTCATTACAAAAGCAATGATTAATCCTATAAAGGTTAAATAAGAAATAATCGCAATCGTTTTACCGCTATTTGTATATTCTTGTCCTTGTAGTGTATTGTTTTCCATGATTTTAAATTTTTATTCGTGTTCTTTTTTTAGTTTTCTAATTTTTTAATTTGTAGTTGTTTTACATGCTCCCAAAGTTTTTCGGGTTTCATATCTGAGGCTTTAGCTTCTACTAAGAATCTTTTTGCTATTACACTTCTTAATTCTGATTCTTCGCCTAGCTCAGAATTTTTATAGGTTACCATAACTTTTTGCTTATCAAAAATTTCTGTACGCATATAGCCTGTATTGTCTTCACTTTCTATATTCGCATTTTCTGCCATTAAATACATTGATATTGCTGCAGAGCCTACGTCTGCTCCGTCAATAACCGTAATGTTAATTTCTTTTTTTTTAACATTTTTAAAAGTTAAATTCACCATACTTATACCCATCTGCTTGTTGATTTTAAATGCTGTACGTTTAAAATCTCCCATAGTTTCTGGTAACCAACTTTTAATCTGTGAACTTGTTGTTGGTTTTAATTTTGACAACCTTTCAATATTGTCTTTTACATCTTCAGATCCTTTTAATACTTCTTGAACGCCTTCAAAGCCTTGCTTTACTTCTTTTGCACTCTCAACAGCCTCTTTAAATTTATTAATCGGATTGTCTTCTTTTTTACATGCTATTACCAATAGTAGTAACATTGTGATGGTGATTAGTTTTTTCATAATTCTATTTATTTATTAGTTTTTGAACTTCAAGTTTTTGAATATAGTTCCACAATTCTTCTGGTTTTATATTAAGCCCTGTAGCATTCACAACAATTCTATCATTCACTTTATAGAGCAATTTTGTTGTGTTTTCTTCTTCATTATATTGTGCTACATAGGGTTTGGGTCGTTTGTCTTTATTTTCTCCATATTCCACCTCCATAGCATAGACATTATTGGTCATTAATAAATCTATTGCATTTTCAGCACAATCTATTACATAGATTTCTATGTCTCTTTTTTGATGCTCATTAGAAAAGACTAAATGTATATTATTCTTGTTTGTTTCATTTTTAGGAGGATTGCCATATTCTATAGATGTTAATGGAAGGTCTACTAGCTTTTTAGGTGCCCAATTTGTAAATACTTCTTTTGTAATTGGTGTTGTATAAAACAGTTTCTTTATTAACAATATCTCATCATCACTTGTCATTTTATTTATATACCATTTAATACCTGCATCTGTAAAATTCACTTTTGCATAGGTGATTTCTTTTGGTATTACTTTAGAAAACTCATCTTTAGTATATTGCTGGGTTTGTTCAATGGTTTCTTTAATTAAATTCCATCCTTTTGTAATTGGAATTTTCGCGGTTCTTTTCAATTCAATATTATAAATACCTGCAAAATCACTTTGCTCACATTCTAAATCGAAATTAATATCTTGATCTATATTGTAAAAAGAGTATTTACTTCCTGTCATATATTTAAGGTAGCCGTCTGATGTTAAATTATTAAAGTTTTCTTCATCAGAAACTGGAATTAAGGTGGCTACTGTAATGCCGTACAACTTAATTCCGATTTCATATTTTTGAGAATAAACATCTTCATATTTTGTTTCATATGAGGTGTCTCCCTTGCATTGAGACATTTCGAACATACTTTCTAATGACGCTGAACCCATATTTATTTCTTTATAAATGGATTTGAGATTGATATCAGGTAGATTAAATTGAATAGAGCCATCTTTAGCTATTTTACCAATAAATGTTTCTTCTCTGTTGTATTGAAGAAACGAAAGTTGCAATTCGTTTTTGGTATAATCTAGCTCTCCAGTAATTTTATTTTCAACTTTGGGTAGGCTTAAGTTTTGTTCTGATGGTGATTCAATACTAGCTTCTATCCTTGTTATTGATGCTGACGTCTGCTCCATTTGAGCAACAACTTGCTCTTTTTCTTGAGATTTACAAGAAATCAATGCAAATAACACAATGCTCAGTAGTTTTAGTTTAGTTCTCATAATTGAGTGTTTATACTCTTTAGTATTCATTCAATGTAGAATGTTAACATAAAAATTAAAAAAATAACTAATAAGTACTAATTTGCAATTTATATTTTTACAATTTTAGTAGATAGTATTCTATTTTCTTCCTGTATTTTTATAAAATACATTCCGTTGTTGAAATTTGATAAGTCAATTTGTAGTTGATTGTTTTCTATAGGGAATTGACGCTTATAAATTATCTTTCCTGTACTATCATAGATAAAAACTTGTGATACATTATTGTTCTTCAATTTCAAATTAAGCACTCCGCTTGTTGGGTTAGGATACATAGCAATACTTTCTTTTGACAATTCTTGAGTACCAAGAACTGTTGTGTTTTCATAGACTTTTGCGTGTCCACTCCACACTCCTGCTGTTCCTCCGTGAGATGACCCTATAACAATCACAGATCCGTCTGCATTTGAATCTAAACTCCCTGTTTCGGGAATAAAATCACCTACTCTTATCCATTTATTAGTGTTTTTTTGATAAAAGAATTGTAAAACAATACTAGAAAAACCAACTGTAACACGAGAACCATCTGCATTAATACTAACATTAGCGAGCCCCCTTTCAGCAGCAATAAGATCTTGACCTATTTGAGTCCAAGTACCATTGTTGTTTTGATAAATACGTGCCTTTTTAGAAAAACCTCCAACTGCAACAGTAGAACCATTTGCACTTAAACTAACTGAAAAACCTGTATAATCTTCTATTACATTTCCTTTGATCGCATTTCCTATTTTAGACCATGCTCCATTATTAAACTCAAACACATAAACCTCACCTACAGTATTATTATTAAAAGGAACTCCAATAGCTACTATAGTTCCATCTGCACTTAGGCTAACTGACCCGCCTAATCTATCTTCTTCATTTTGTCCGTGAATTGTATTTCCTATGAGTGACCAAGCTCCGTTATTATTTTGGTAAATACTTACGCTACCTGAATAATGCATCCCATTGTAGCTATTATTTTGAGCACCAATAGCTACAATAGAGCCGTCAGCACTCAAACTAACTGAAAAACCTGAAAGATCTCCTAATTGTACTCCGTTTACCACATCATCACTCAAGCCTCCATCAATATCATTTCCTATTTGTGTCCAAACATCATTCGTATTCTTAAATATACGTACATGACCTGAGCCAACAGCATTTCCATCATTGTATGGTGCTCCAATGGCAATTATAGAACCATCTGCACTTAAACTAACTGATGCCCCAAAATAATCTGCTACTGCCTCTCCTTCAATATCAGCTCCTATTTGTGTCCAAACACCATTATTTTGTCTATATACTTGTACATACCCCTTATATGTTGTAGTGGTGCTAAGTTCATGTGGTGCTCCTACTGCCATAACTAAACCGTCTGCACTAATACTTACAGATGAACCTAGAAAATCTCTTCCCACTTTTCCTTCAATAGTTTGACCTAATTGTGTCCACTGTGCTTGCAATGTAATACTTGATGTTACTAAAGCAAAAAGTAAAACTATCGTTTTAAATACCTTTTGTTTTCTGTCTATTTTGACTTCTTGAATTTTTAATACTGTTTTCATAATTTGAATTTTAGGAAACTAATTTCATAAATAATATTTGATTATTGTTCTAGCTTTGTATAACCTGTTGGTTATAGTTTATAGTTTGTCTCGATTTGATTTAAAATGTTAACCTCTATACCAGAAGTTATATTTAATAGTTTAACTATATTTATTTTTTACATTGGGTGTTGGGTCATTTTCTTTAATACGCATGCTGCATTTTTTTTCTATACTTATTACATTTTCTATTGCAGTGATATAAATAATGTCTGGCACATACCTCTTAGAGCCACTATCACCAGCCCTACTTTGCAGACTGCCTGTTCTTAATTCTAGCTTGATATTGCCTAAAAGACCTTTTTGATTGATTTTTATATTTCCTGAAAACTGTTCCCAATCTGTCATTGTTATGTTACCTTTTCTGTATTTTATCAACCGTGTTGCTGTGCCTACAAAAAAAGCTCCTTTTTGAAAAAATAAATAAACAGCATAACCTAAAGCTCCAAACCCAATGCTTATAAAAACACCAAAAAAGATGAGAAGTTGTTTGTTTATATTCGTTTTTAGAATTGCTATTACCTCTTGAAAAGAGGCTGCTGAAAAGTTAAATGTAACACCTTGAAAATACCCTTTTAAGGTAGGATACAAGCCAATACTCAAAATAGCTAGCCAAAACAACCCGAAAAAAAAATATTTTATAACAATATTATTGGGCAATTTTTTACCTGCCTTTACTACAAAATCGACTTCTTCTGAATCTATAATTGTTCTTAATTCATTAGGAACTGTTGTAATGGTCATTTAGGAGTGGTTTTTTGTTAATAATCAATGAGATAATTGCATTATTTCTTTAACCTTTCACCCTCTTTTGAGGGCAAAAGGATTCCCATTGTTTAGGGAAAAAAGGGAAACTAATTCAAATACTATTTTAAGATGCTACTCTGTTTTTTCTTTCCAAATAGATAGGCTACCGAAACGCCTAAAACTCTATTTTTAAGTACTGTGTCATCATCTTCTCCAATATTTGATAAACCTAAATTATATGTTATTCCTAATTGGATAGCTTTTAATTCTATTCCTATACCCGCAGTTAAACCGAAGTCAAATTTCTTTAGGTGGTCGTTTTCACCTGATCCAAAACTAACATCCCTAATTTCTGAGTCAGTTTCACCATCTTCTATAAATTCGTTTTTTAAGGTTCCGCTTAAACCCATACCAAAGTAGGAACCAAAGGTTCCGAAAACTTTTGTATTACTAACATTAAGGCTTGTCTTTACGGCTAAAGGTATGTCAAGATAAAATGTATTTAGATCTATCCTTTCTAACTCAGCACCATCTTCTACTTCAAAAAAACCTTTTTTAGTTGTAAATATCAATCCTGATTCAATAGAGAATGTTTTATTTATTTGAAATTCTACAATAGGACCTACATGAAATCCAACCTGAGATTTTATTTTAATTTCACCATTGGCATTCTCAACACTAACAAACATTTTAGATGAATTTACACCAGCTTTTACACCAAATATTTGTGCAAAAGATACATTACCAATAATAAATACTAATATTACAATACTTAATTTAACTCTGTTTTTCATTTTTATTTTTTAATAATTCAATTTTTTAGCTTTAAACTGTCCTTCGGTTACTTCAACAATATTTTTATTGTCAATTTCATCTCTAGTCATCAGCATCCCTTTAAAACTGAACGTGCCTTCCATATACGTATCTGTTTCTTTAGTGATTGTAAATTTTCCTTTAGGGCTTTGATTTGTATCACCTCCAAAAAGGGCAGTAGTCATCCAATTTAGTTCTTTGCCATCTTCTTCTTTCGTTATGGCATAGCTTATTTTCTGATCTTCAGTCAAGTCTATATTGGTTTTACGATTTACTATTGCCAATTGTATTTTATAGCCTGAATTTCCGTCTTCAGTTATTAAATTTTCCATAACCAATTCACTTACCTCAGCTTTGATAAGCATTACATCACTAGTACTGCTATAGTTAAAAACGTTGCCATTACGCGTTATTTTTGCTGTTACATACGTGTCGTCTTTAGCACTTAAGATTGGTGTGTCTTTACCTTTAACAGATTTGTCTTTTTTACCACAGCTAACAAGAGTTACACTTAAAAATAAGCTTAGCATGATTTTAAAAATTGTTTTGTTCATCATATTGTGTTTTTATGGGTACTTATCTAGTTTCTATTTTACAAATATGGAATGTGTCTCTGCATGATTTAAGCCATCGGTTAGGTCTGTAGCTATTCCATTCTTCCAAAGTTTTGCAACCCTTTTAGTCCCATTGTATTCAGTACCTACTACATAAACATCATCTCCACTCACAACTACAGATTTTGCAGATGCATCATTTGAGCCATCAGTTAGGTTAGTAGCTGTGCCATTTTTCCAAACTGTTGCAACTTTATTTGTTCCATTACTTTGATAACCTGCCACATAAACATCGGCTTGTTGTGGGGTAAGTTGTGGTGCGTCATCATCATTACTACAACTAAATATGTTAATTGTTATAAATAAAATTAAGCTTGCTTGTATTATTCTTTTTAATGTGTTTTTCATGGTTTTTATGTTTTTTGCCTGCAGGCTGCAGGCTAATTTCTCTTTAGTCTTTTGATTTTTTGAAATGTTAACATTATTTATAAAAAAAAAGAGGTTGTATTTAACACAACCTCTTTAAAAAAATAATTCACTAAAAACAATTATACTTAGATGCTTTTTTATCTTATCTTTTTACCACTTGCTTGGTAGTCATTTTATTTTGTGCTTTTATTTTCACCAAGTAAATGCCTGTTGTTAAATTAGAAAAATCTATACTAAAATTTGACTGTAATGGTTTTTCATCTTTAAGCAATTGTCCTAATTGATTGTAAACCCTTATTTGTGTAATTTCTTCGTTGGTCTTTATATTTAACACATTGTTTACAGGATTTGGATACACTACCAAGTCTTCAATTTCATTTTCTGAAACGGCTAAAGCAATAGCCGTTTCAGCGTTTATAAAACCTTCTGAAACTATAATGTTTCCTGCATTTAATTCTTGAATACTTACTTCGCCAATAGTATACAGTAGTTGCTTGCCATTTACCAACACACTTGCACCACCACTGTCTATACTAAATTTTTCTATTTGCTGTGCATTTACTATACAAGTAAAAAACAAAGCACTTATTACTAATTGCTTTATCATTTTAATTGTTTTTAGTTAGTGTTTGTATGGTTTGGTTTTTTTCTAATGTTTCTAAACGACTTAGCAAACCTTGAAAACTTTCTTCTTGTTTTACTAAAGCAGTATCTTGTACGTTTATAGTGCTTTTTAAAGTCTCTATTTGAGTCTGTTGTTCTTTAATAGCATTGATTAAAACAGGTATTAACTCGGTATAATTTACCGCTAATGTTTTTTGCTCATTGTCTTGTTGGCTTACCAATTCTTTAATAATAGACTGTACTTCTTGTGCAATTAAACCTAGTGATTTATGTGTTTGAGTTCTGTCTTTCCAGTTATAGATTTTAGGTTGTAATTGTAAGACTTCTTTTAAGCCATAAGGTAAAATTGCAATGTCTTTTTTAAGCCTACGGTCACTACTGTGTACCACTGCACCACCAACAAATACATTACCACCATCTCTTTGTAAATATAATGGTGATGCATTACCGTTATTACGAGCCATAATTTCGTCGGTATCAAAAACAAGGTTATTTTCACCATTATTACCAATCATTACAAAGCCTGAGTTTAAGCCTGCTAAACTAGCATCGGTACCTGGGTATACTGTAAATGCATTACTACGACTACTAATAGCATTATTTGTGCCATTACCTATCATAAAAAGTTTTTTTGCTGAACCATTATAGTTGTATCTACCTATAGCTAATGAACCTCTGCTTTGTGCGACTGTTCCCTCACCCATTGCGGTAGAAGCCCATCCTGAGGCTGTTGTAGAACGGCCCATTGAGGTAGCAGATTCTCCTGAGGCTGTTGTAAAACGGCCCATTGCGGTAGCAACCTCTCCTGAGGCAACTGTTGCATAACCCATTGCGGTAGAACTTAACCCTTTTGCTTCTGTACTAAAATTCATTGCAGTAGAAAAAGAACCTGATGCTTTTGATTGAGCTCCCATTGCAGTAGAAATGTTTCCTATTGCTTTGGTTTGGGTGCCCATTGCAATTGAAGAATGTCCTAAAGCGGTTGTATTCCTCCCCATTGCTGTAGAATACTCTCCTGAGGCTTTTGTTTCCAATCCCATTGCTGTAGAATTCTTTTTTGATGCTTTTGTCTTCTCTCCTATGGCAACAGAATGATCTGCTGAAGCTATTGAGGATAAACCCATTGCTATAGAATAATCTCCTGAGGCGGTTGTATTCTCTCCTATTGCTATAGACCTCTCTCCTGAGGCTACTGTACTTTTTCCCATTGCAGTAGAATTTTCTCCTGACGCTATTGTTAAAGCCCCCATTGCGGTTGAAGAATGTCCTGATGCGGTTGTTGAAATTCCCATTGCTGTTGAAAAAGCTCCTGTTGCTCCATGCGTTGTTGAGTTTGAATTACTTTGACTTAAATCAACTGCATTGTTACCTATATCTCCATAAATACTGGGGGATTTCCCAATGAAACGCCAACCTGTTTTGCCGTTTTGGCTAATTTTTTCTAAACCAGATACATTAGTAGCTGTAGTAGCTGTAGCAGCGTGTTTGGCATAGGGTACGGCTAAAAACTCAGTGGTTCCCATATCAGTTAAACCACTACCTGTATTTATTTGTACATTTAAAAAATGTGTGTCACTTGCCCAATCTATCGTATTAAAATCACCATTTATTACTGTTCCTTTGCCAATGGTAAGCATGATAAGTCCATTAGCATCAGTAGTTGGGTTATGTTGTTCTTGATAAGTGGAGTTTGCATTGGCTAAAATATCAAATTTCACTACAATAAGTTGGTTGGCTACTGGGTTACCAGCATTGTCTCTAATTAATGCCTTGTAATTAATACCTTGTTGTGCAAAACTTATTATTGTTATAAATAATGCTACGAATGTAATTTTTGTTTTCATAATTATATTATTTTCTCTTTAGTCTTTTGTGAAATTAAAATGTTAACATTTTTAGATGAGATTCTCTACTTACTGCAGACAAGTTCGTCGCTCTCTTTGTCGTTTCTCTGAATGACAAACCAATATTATTTATAAAAAATAAGATCAGTTGTGAGCTCCTCCTTTTAAATAAAGGGATTTGGTTACGTTTTTTGGTGTGGACAGAGGGGTTATCAATCTCCCCTTTCTTCGCTCAGCCTACATTTATTCAATACTTAAACCTATTGAAATAAGCGAATTCATTCCCCTCTTCATCTGAAGAGGGGAGCTTTACTTGTAGTTTAATGACAAACCACTATTATTTAAACTCTCATTGGTTTTCTTTGGTCTTTGGTGTAAAATAAAATGTTACTATTATTTATGAGAAACTGAAATAAGTTCAGTTTTAAACTTAAAAAAACCCTTAATCTTTTAAAAGATTAAGGGTTACAACAACTAACTCAAATACTATTTTACCTATTGGGTTTAAGACATGAATTTTATTTTCTTATTTTAAAGCTCCCTTCGGTAAATTGTTTTGTCGTTTCATTAACTTTGTTAAGACCTATAAATTCAAATTCTGCTTTTATATATTTATCCGTGCTTTCTAGTATGGTCATTGTACTGTTTGTCCCATCTGCAATCCATTCTCCGTTTTGCCCATCAATTTTATACGTAATTAAAAAATTAGATGTGGGAGTGCCTATACCTATTGTTTCTAATTCATCTGTAGAAATACCAAAAGATAGGGCATTGCCATTTTCTCCTTTTGACATAATTGAGATAACTCCTACAGAATTTTGGTTGCTCCATACTGTAAATTCATTTTCGACACCATCTATTTTCACTTTAATAAACTGATTTACCATTCCAAAATCATCGTCGATAGCGTCTTTATCTTTATCACAACTAAATAGGCTAATGGTAAAGATTAAAATTAAGCTTGCTTGTGCTATTCTTTTTAATGTGTTTTTCATAATTTTTGTGTTTGTTTTTTCTTTAGTCTTTTGATTTTTTGAAATGTTAACAATAATTTCTTGAAACGAACTATCCTCGAGGCAGAGCCATAGAGAAGACCGTTGCAAGGTAAATTTCATTTTTCTCATTAAAAAAAAACTTATACATGTCTGATTGTCAGTATATAAAGTTGTATATTTGATTATGAAAATACACACACAACCTACTTTAGCAGATAGTATTTGCGATTTA
>VAPK010116840.1_pt1 | contig 19127 bp, 19 predicted proteins | sample 3395031 | NCBI WGS metagenome assembly VAPK01 (sample SAMN08290443, study PRJNA428436) | hydrothermal vent metagenome | isolation source: Deep-sea hydrothermal vent chimney 1 | place: Pacific Ocean: Juan De Fuca Ridge
ATAAAGAAATAAAAAAGTATACCAACCACGCTCCAAAAAATCTATCAAATAACGAAAACGACCGATTTTTACAAATTTCTATCATACCTAATAAGTAACTTTGTGGTTATTACTAACCATAATAAACTAGGATATGGACAAAGAAGTGGTTGCTTGGAAGAACAAAGGTCGAACAATAGATGTAAACGGTCATCAAGTATTTTACATAAAGGAAGGTAAGGGCCCCAACCTTTTAATACTTCACGGGTATCCTTTCAATACCTTCGAGTGGAAATCTATTTGGAAAAGTTTAGTAGAAAATTACACCGTTTTTACATTTGATTATTTGGGAATGGGATTTTCAGATAAACCCAAGAATCATGCGTATAGCTTTCATGAACATTGCGAAACAGTCAATTTTCTAATCGAGTTTTGGGATATTAAACAAACCCATATCCTGTCACATGATTTAGGAGTTAGTGTTGCGCAAGAATTGTTAGCTAGGGACTTAGCTTCACAGAACTCCTTTAAAATAGAGTCGTTGGTATTTATGAACGGTGGTTTGTTTATGGATAGCTACAAACCTAGAATGATTCAGCGATTGCTTTCACAATCTCCCAAGCCTATAGGAAAGTTGTTGAGCAAATTGCTCACTAAAAAGAAATTAGAAAAATCGATAAAACCAATTTTTGGTCCCAACACCCAGCCCACGAACCAACTCATAAATCAATTCTGGGATATTTTAAATTATAACGACGGCAAGTCAATCGCATATTTGATAGGGAGGCTGGTTTTTGACAAATTAAACCATCAAGAAAGATGGATAAGTGCAATGCAAAAGACGAAGGTTCCAATGTGTTTTATAAATGGGCCATTCGATCCTAATTCTGGTATTCATATGGCTAATCGATATAAAGAACTGATTCCCGACCCTAAAGTAAAGCTACTGGAGCAAGACATTGGACATTGGCCACAAATTGAAGACCCAAGCGGTGTTTTGTCATATTATCAAGAATTTAGACATGAGATTCATAAAAACACTTAATGGCAACTCTCCTGATTAAAAAAGTTTTCTCGAACTTGAGAATGTTTGAAATGAAATACGCCATATAACATTAGTTGTGTATAATCTAAAAATAAATAGTAATGATAAAAAAAACAGCAATAATATTTAGTGTAATTTTATATGCAATTGTAGTCCCTTTTTTGGACATCAATGAAACACATGTTTGGAATCCAGATTGGACGCCTCATGTTAGAATCCATGAAGTTTGGCAATTGATTACCAACTCAAGTATTGGAGTATTGTGCTTGTGGCTAGTTTGGTATAAAAAAGAAGTACAATTAAGCACTTTATTAAGTCTCATAGTTACGGGAGGGTTTTTATTAGCATTCTTCTTAAAAGATGGATATGATGGTTCTATGAAATATTTAGATGGAAGTGAAAAGACTATATTAGGAATTAATATTGGAATTTTAGGCTTTGGAATAGCGTTCTTATTTTTAATACTATCACACGTGTTGACAAAAACAAAAAAGACTACACACAACAAAGAACTGTGGTAAAAAACAACTAATATTTCATTATTTTTCAGGTAGTATTTTTAAAAGTCTGTAAATGAAAATAATTAATTTTAACTTTTTTAAACACATCTATATGACAAATCAAGAAATATTACGCAATGAATTTTCAAATCCCAAAGGGAATTTCCATACTTATATCTTTTGATCTAAAAAATCAAATAAATTTTATGCTGTTTTAATAGATATTGTATATTTGCTATGGCAAAGACAAATACAATTTGTTTTTAAATAGTTCTTTTTGACATTAGTGTGCAATTCGGTGAACAGCATGCAGTTAAAAGCGTTTAAAACGTTACAATATAGTGAGTTACAGAATTTTAGTTAATCCTCTCATCCCGATAACTATCCGGATCAGGAGGGTGAGGCTGTGTTCACGATTTGTATTTCAAATTTCAAACTTGTTTATTGTTTAAAGAATTAATCAGGAACATGTGACTCAATAGAACTCTATTGTAAAATTCTTTATCTTTAGTCCTATTAACAAACCAATTATGGTTCCTTTTTTCATGGAAACCCATAAAAAACTGGCAGATAATAACAAACCAATGAAATATATGAGATATGCAATTGTAAAAATTGCACTTATTGTTATTAGAATGAAAGAAAGCAACTAAATTGAAACCTAAGTAAAAAAAACATGAATGCATTTTCAAGTTTATTAGATTACATAAAAGAAAACAAAAAAAGAGAAGAAGTACCACAAGGATACTGCCCAAATTGCTGGGGAAGATTAGAGTATGGAGGTGAATTTTATAAGGCCATCAAACAAGAAGATATTGACCTAAATAATGTTGAAAAACATAAAGGTTGGATACAGACCTTAGCTAGTAAATATTTATATGGTATTGAGTTAAAAAAGAAAGGTAAAGAATGGGAATGTGAAACATGTAGTATTAAATACGAGCATGAATAGTTAATAGAGTATATTATTTGTGAGATTCTAAAAAATTAATTTCAATTTTTTTGTTAATCGTCCCGATAATTATAGGGATAATCTCGCTTTTCAGCCAACGCTTTGGCGTGGCAAGTGGGATCTTGGTTTTAAACCTCGAGCCTTGGGTCGATTCCTATTAATGGGTTTAGTCCGTCAGCTGACGGATGAGGTTTAATACCTTTTATTTTAGACCTAACCTTTGAATAATTATCCGTGCTGCTAGTTTGCTACCTTCAAGAGAAGGGTGAAAGCCATCTGTTCCATAATACGGGAAGTCACTCGATCCTTCCATATTGTGTTTCCATATTTCACCAACATTGCAGTTGATAGCATTATTTATATTAGCAGCATCTGTATAATTGCTTATAACTCCATCAAAAGTTTCGTAATAAGTAAGAGAGGGCCAAACCATAAAATAGGCAAGCTGTGTATCGATAGTACTACATAACTGTGCAATTCTTCCGCCATAATCAATTAAAGAAGCACGGCAGTAGGCTTGTGAAGATGGTCCTTGTTGAATGATCACGAAATCATAGAAATTACTACTAATTTGAGATTGTATCAACCCAACGTTCCAATGGTCTTCTAAACCAAAACCAGATCCTAATTCAGCAGTACAAGATATGGACAGCCCCATTTCTTTGCCACGATTTTTAACTAAAAGCGGTAGGTTATTTACAATAGTTAAACTGTTTCCAATAAATAACAACTGATAGTCTGCATTTGCATCAAATATTTCTTCTTCATTAATTTCGTCAATGTTATTTTCAACAAAATCAATATCATTTGAATTCTTTGAACAGGAGATCACCGTTAAAAGAAGAATACAAACTATTAATTTTCTCATTTGTTGCTATTTTTTAAATATAATAAAAAAATGATAAATTAAACTAAAGAACAAAAGCAGTCCGAATAACTTGTGATTTTCTAAATAAAATTGCCAGGCATTATTTGTTTTCCCTTATAAATAAAGTAACCAAGCCGTGATGTCACTCAATAAAGTGATAATATAAAATTCTGTATCTTTAACCCTGTTAACTAACTATTTATGTCTTTCTTCTTAAAAAAAAACGGACCTTTAAAATATAAACCATGAAAAAATTAATTGTATTGCTCATTTGTATTTTCTTATCATTTAGCATTAAATCGCAAAGTGTAATCGGAGCTTGGGAACTATATCACACTTCTGAAACCGGAGAGAAATTTAAAAGTGTTGTTATTTTTTCTGATGGATATCAAGTGTTAAGCACTTATGATACAAAAACAGGTAAATTTATTAGTTCTAATGGGGGAACATGGAAATTAGAAAGTGATACAATGACCGAAAAAGTAGAATTTGATACCAATAATTCAGAGCGTGTTGGTACAGAAGTGAGTTTTGATGTGTTTATAAATGATTCTATTATGGGAATCGTAGGTCGCGAAATGAAATTTAAAAGAATAGATAATGGTACACCTGGAAAATTACAGGGCGCCTGGTTAATGTCTGGTAGAATAAAAGATGGTGCAACACAATTAAGAGATACAAGCAGGCCAAGAAAAACGATGAAAATATTATCAGGATCTCGTTTTCAATGGATAGCTTATAATACAGAGACAAAAAAATTCATGGGAACCGGCGGTGGAACCTATACAACGGCAAACGGAGAATATACCGAAAAAATAGAATTTTTTTCCAGAGATGATTCCAAAGTAGGTACTCGTTTAAAATTTAATTATAGTTTAGATGATGGTAAATGGAATCACTGGGGCTTATCTAGTAAAGGTGACCCTATCAATGAAATATGGAGTGTAAGGGATTAATTTTACGCAATTTGATTAAAAGAAAATTGGTGTAACGGAACCTTATGATCAGTACAAAATCAATTTTTTGGGGCTCATTTGCAACACTTGCAACAGATAGGGAGATCGAATATATTCTTGTCTTCAACATTAATTACGGGAGCCTCTTGGGGTATTGGATCTGAGTTTTCAAAACAATTGGCTAAAAAACAATGAATAAATTTTTTTGGTAATTCTTTCTTGCACCATATGTGATCTAAAATGTGTGAATTGATAAAAACATATTTCAAAAACCAGGAAAATACTAATTTTGGAGAATAGCAAAAATATTTTTTAAAATTAGATAAATTTGGCTACTTTGGCTTGCTTAAGTAACTTGTAATAAATTTATCAAAATTGCATGGATCTCTTTTAAATATGAAGCATTATTTTTTTAATTTATTATTGATCTTATTTCCAATGGTAATGGTTGGTCAGGGATATTACAATTTAGAGAATTTTGGTAACCGCTCTTTATTGCTTAGCGGAAATGTAACAGGTAGTGTTGAAGATTTGGGTCTTACTTATTATAATCCTGCAAGAATTGCTCTGGTTGATAATCCAGTCTTTTCTATCAATGCCAAAGCATATCAGTATACGAATATCAATATAAAAAACGTATTTGGAAGAGACCAAAAATTGGGTGATTCAAATTTTAATGAGGTACCTAGTTTAGTGGCAGGTACTTTTAAAATAGAAAAATGGGAAAACCATCATTTTGCCTATGCATTTATTTCGAAGTTAAGAACAAGTTCAAGTATAAATTTTACCAAAGATATTGGAAAAGAAGAACTGGATGATGAATTTGAAGATATAGAAAGATTTACAACTACATTAAATCTTGAAAATAGAGAAACAGACGAATGGATTGGTGCGACCTGGGGAACAAAAATAAGGGATAACCTAAGTATAGGAGTTTCTGCGTTCGCATCTATATACAATTACAAGAATAAATTCGATCTTAAATATGCCCTTCTTGATATAAATCAAAGTGTAGATTCATATAATAATGAAATTTTTGTTCGCCAATCTTCCTATGGTTTGTTTTGGAAAGTTGGATTGGCATGGAAATTAAAAAAGTTTGATCTTGGTTTAAATATTGATTTGCCATATTTAGAAGTTTATAAAAGAGGTAGATTCAGGTTTCAGGAAATTTTAGCTGGTACAGATGATGACATATTTAAATTTGTTGATTTTAAGGATATTGATTCAAAACGTAAAGAACCGCTTGGAATTTCTATTGGAGCAAGTTTTCCCTTTAAAAAGAATAAGATTCATATGAAAATAGATTGGCATGGTGGCTTAAATGAATACGACCGATTAGTTATACCTCAAGTACTTGATGTAACAGAAGGAGTTTTTTTTAAGGAAGAGCGTAGAGCTGTTGTCAATTTCGGAATAGGGGGAGAATTTTATCTAGATGAAAAATGGAGTTTGTATGGTAGCTTTTCTACAGATTTTTCACCATTAAGAGAAAATTTAAATATTTTTGATGTTTCTGGGAATGAAGATAGTGATACAACTTTTGATGCTAATTTTTTTCATTTCGCTTTCGGTGTTGACTTAAAGTTAAAAAAGGTGCACCTTATCACAGGTATTACCTATGCAACAGGATCAGACAAATTTGATCAACCAATAGGTTTTTCAGATCCCAATATGCAACTTCCAGAAAATGAGGATTTTTCAAAAATAACAACAACCAGATGGCGATTTATAGTAGGATTAGAAATCCCTATATTTGGATATGATCTGGAGATTAAATAATACTTGCTCAGCCTAATAAACAAGGTTAAATTAACCAATAAGTCGGGAAAGAGATAAGCCCTTCGGGCTGACCTGTTTGTTATGATTCGAACAACATGACCAAACAGGTCGCTCCTCTGGAGCTCGAAGATCATTATACTAGCAGTTAAAAATAGTATGCCTTTCTAAGGCAGTTCAATCAATTTTTTTAATGGCATGTATTATCCAATATTAAAATGTCTGATTGAAACACTATCAAACTGATTAAACATTATTTACGTTAAATAAATTTTATTTTTTAAAAATCGTATAATTGCTTATAAACAAATATATCTTTCCCTCTTTAGGAGTATCTTTTTTTAATTCTTTTCTATCTATTTTAGCATTTTTCCCCATAAAATTAAGGGGTATGGTTAAGCGTTCTAATTCAAAACGAACTTCAACAGACTTTGGAAGTATATTTTTATCTTTTTCATAATGCAGAGAAATCAAATAAGTTCCATTCTTTTTAGTACTTATCTCAGCAACCTTAATTCTGTTTCTTTGTGTATCTAAATATAAAGTTGCTATTGAGAAATCGGCCTTTCTATCGTTGGGTATTATGTTTAAAACCTTAAGATCGATACCATCTATGTTTTCCGTACCTCGATATAACGTAATAAATTCATATTTAAACAATTCATTTAAAGAAAAATCCAGCCCCCGTTTTGGTAACATAACAAAATCATCAGAAGAAAATTTTAGATCCTTGCCTTTTGAATATGTTAAAGAAGCTTTTTTTCTTGGCATATTAATAAAGCTAATATCGGTTTCTAAATCGACATCAGCCGTATAGCTAACGATAGAATCTAATCTTTTTTTTATAAATAAGAGATCACTGTCAATTTCTTGAGAAAAAGACATATATGATAGTAAAACAAAGATAAATACCAGAATTCTATTTTTCATCCTATATCTCTTTTTTGAAATATTCTCACACCTATTATTAAGGTTATAAATATGTAGAAGCACAATATTAAAGTGTTCTGCAATATTTGCATCCATGGTATATCATAATAAAAAAAGTATTGCCAGGTATTGTTCAATTTTGGCAAGAACCAATTATTCATAGCTAAAAAAGGTGCGTCTATTTGTGACAATAGGTTAAAAATTATTAAGAATAAAGCTGCCACAATCCAGGTTTTTATAGATTCTTTAAAAATAATTCCCAAAGTTAAACTCAAAACCGAAAAGAATATCATAGTAAAGGTTCCCGAAGCAAATGCCAGTACCAGTCTTTGAAAGGCATCATTCGACTCAAAAAAGTTAAGTGTACTTAAATATACTACCAGGTCACCTTTCCCAAAAATTAAATAGGAAAAACTAAAAGAAGTTATGGCAAGTAGTAACACCACTACCATAGTAAAAACAATTCCGACAAGGTATTTTGACAGAATAAATTTCCATTTAGAAACAGGTTGCAAAAAAACAGCTTGCAGGGTTTTATCTTGATATTCGGTTGTAATACTCCCCGAGATTACAATCATTAAAATTAACGGAATATGAAACCAAAGTGAATTCAACAACATATAAGTTAACAAATTACCATTTAACAATTTTCCACTAAAGTAAAAAGTGTCTTTTAAGGTGCTTAAAAGTGCATCAAGTATTGCCCCACCCTGAAAATATGCAATTACATAAACTACCAATTCGATTAAAAATATTGCTCCCAGAGCATAAAATGTCCTCCGCTGCTTTCGTAGTTTGAAAAACTCTATGTATAATAGCAATTTCATAAAACAGGTTTATCAAATAAGGCTTCCATATCAACAAGTGGAATACAAGCGGTTATTTCTATTTTTTCCTGTAACAGGGTTTTTAGCAGGCCTGAAAGTTTTTCTTTTTCAATATGTACAATTACCTTATCATCTTCAAACGTCGTTTTATAACTACACAGAATTTTTGATTCTTTGATATTATTTGCAGTTATAGCATATTTTGTTTTATTTGTTGGTTCGTATATAGAAATAACTCCTTTTTTTATTACAAATAGAGTATCACATATTTTAAAAAGATGCTCTACAATATGTGAAGAGATAATTATAGCTATCTGTTCCTTAGAAGCAAGACTTAGTATTAGTTTTTTTAATGAAATAATACCCAACGGATCCAATCCCGAGAAAGGTTCATCTAGAATCAATACTTTTGGATCATTAAGCAAAGCAATAGCAATTCCAAGACGCTGTTTCATTCCTAACGAATAATTTTTTACAGGATCTTTTCTGTCAAAGCTTAATCCAACTTTTAATAATTGTCGCTCAACAAAGGCCTTATCAATTTTTAAGCCTTGAATAGACCCAAATACCTTTAAGTTGTCGTAAGCATTTAGGTAACTGTAAAGAGATGGTTTTTCTACAATACCACCGATAGGTTTGGCGTGCGAAGTATTAATTTTTACAGATCCTGAGTCAGCAGACAATAAACCCAATAATATTTTAAACAAAGTAGTTTTACCCGCCCCGTTTGCACCGACTAAACCGCATACTTCACCGGCTGAGCACTGTATGGAAACATCCTTTAAAACAGTAAGGTCGTTAAAGGATTTCAACAAATTTTTTGCCTCAACTATAATGTCTCCTGAAATGCCGATAATGATCTGAAATTAAATTTTGGGATATAATTTTTTTCTAAAAAGGTACGTGACCAAAAATATTTTTTAAATAAAAAGAGTTCATCTTTTACTATAAAATAGGGCACATAGTGATACCATTTGACACCTATTTTTTTGTAGTAATCTTTTATTTCGGCCTGTAAGCCTAATTCTTCAGCAGCTGTTTCTGCTGCCATTCTTTGGCATTTTGAACCCATGTATATTTTCGCAATTTTAGGTTGAAAACCATAGAGATATAATTGGTCTTTGGCTCTTTTATAATTTTGAAACCTTGACCAACCATCCATAAATACCAAAAAAATATGAATAAATGAAAAAAGAAAACACCAAAGCCAGAAAATAATAGCATACATCGTGTTGTGGTTCGATATCGCTTCTTGCAATTCAATACCATACCAAACAGATTCCATAATGAACAAAACTAATGACCAATATAATAGCCTGCCAACCCTAAAATAGGAATATAATAGACTAGGTTGTTCTGGCAACTGTTTCAAATTCATGGTTCAAATATATATAATTTATCTTTTAGTCTTTGCATTAATAGAAACACAATGCGAATGGTATTACGGCAAAATTTAAATTTCTGTGAATAATGTATTATAACCAATAAATGTTAATATAGAATTCAATATATTTTATGTTAAAATTCATTGTCAGTCAGAAGGTGTTAAGAAATAATTGTAATATTGTAGCAATAAAGATGATAAAAAACTCTCTTCATAGTAAAATAATGATACACAACTTAATGATGATGTGTTGTATTGCTATGGGTAGAGGTATATGAATATATATAAAATGTTAAATAAAATATATTAAAACCTCTCGTAACTGAGAGGTTTTTTTGTATAGAAAAAAATGATTTTTACAAAAGCACAACATACTACTGCTACTATTATGATGACTTGTTGTTTTAATTCTAAAACGAGAAGGTTGTTGTATATGTCTTAAATCTATAAAAATAGATAAGAAAACTAAAAAAGCCTTCCAATTCAGGAAGGCTTTTTGTATTTAAAAACGAACTATTAACATTAAAACTAAAAAAATGAAAAAAGAGTCAGGAAAATCAGTAAAAGAAATTACAGTACAAGAATTAAAGTTTCTATTCGATAATAATAGAAATTTTCAATTGATCGATGTAAGGGAACAATTTGAAAATGATATATCAAATATTGGAGGCGAACTAATACCTTTAGGAAAGATCAAATCGAACATAAATAGAATTGAAATAGATAAACAAGTTGTGATCTATTGCAGAAGTGGAAGAAGAAGCGCAAAAGCTATTCAACTTTTAGTAGAAGCTACTGGTCATGCTGAAATTTACAATTTAAAAGGAGGTATTTTGGCATGGGCTGAAGAAATTGATCAAACTGTATCCATACTTTTATAAAGCAAATACAAATTAAATAGAATATCTTAGAAAGATGACATTTGTCATGTTTTTATTAAAGTATACTGCTTAAATTTGAATGTTTTAAAATCCTTTTTAAAACGTTTTTGATTTTTTTAGTTAGTAGAAAAAAGAACCTGGGTGAGCCTTCATTCAGGTTTTTTTATTCGTGAGAATCTAAAAAATAAATTTTAATTTTTTAATTAGTCAAACCCGCTTTACCGGCTTAGCGAGCTAATTGAATTTTTCTGATAAGCGGTTTAAAAAATAACTCTGCGGATAAGAATTAATACCAAGATCAAAATACTTTTGTGCCAGATCCATTTTCTCTTTTCTAATATAGAACATAATTAAAATGTAGTAAGACTCCTCTTTTCCCCAGGAGGGAGAATTTGGTGATTTCACTTTTTTATTTTGCAAAGAAAGTGCCTTTAATAAGTAGGATTCAACTTTTTTACCACCCCCAAATGTTTCGGGTCTGTAAAAATCATTCGCACCAGCTACATAATGTGCCCTTATATTTTGACCGTCTAATTCTAAAGCTTTATCAATATCGTTCCCAGAACTTATTCCAACAAACATAGCTCTAAACCCCTTAAATTGTGTAGAAAATCCTTTAAGCATAGACAATAAAGCATAATCATCTGAATTTTTATCTTTTATTTCCGACATCCAATTTACTCCTTTATCTATCTCTTCTTCAGAAAGATCTTCATCTTCAATTTCTAAATAATAAGTTGCTTTGTAAAACTGTAAATAGGACATCCAGTAAAGTGTTAATTTCTCATTTTTATTATCATATAAAATTTTTAAGTTTTTGGCAATTTGGTTTAATTCAACTAAATTTTTTGAAACCATGTCTTTGGCAAAGGCATCTTTAATTTTAGATTGAATATCTTTTGGGAGATTGAATGACGAAATAACAATGCTCTTACTAGTCATTAATTTATTTTCCGCGAAAGCGAAATTCGTTTGAGATGTGATAAAAAAAGCCAATACAGTAATAATTCCTTTCATTATTTATAAATAACAGTTAAAAAATGATTCACAAATTTAATTAATATTTTAGATAAGAAAACATTTTGTAAATTTAACCTTGTTTCTTACTTAATAATCATATAAATAATCCTTTAACTCCTGCCTTATGAATTGTTTTAAGTTTATTTTAGAAAAAATTAGAGTGTACAAATTTTTAATAAATTTTGCCATTGTCTTTCTCTATATGTGGATTGGATATAGTCAGCCAAATGAAAATTTATCTGAGACAAATAATCCTAAAAATGAACTACCTCGCATTGCTATAGCAGGATTAGCTATAGAATCAAGTACTTTTTCCCCTGCTCTTACTCATGAAGATGACTTTCATGCCAGAACAGGAGATGATGTTTTTACTTTCTATCCGTTTTTATCGATTGATTCACTCGATCGAAAAAGGGCAATCTGGTTTCCAACTTTAAGAGCCCATGCATTACCAGGTGGAACCGTTACCAAAGAGGCTTATGAATCTCTAGTTAAAAAAACACTAGACTTACTTAAAGAAAATCTGCCTTATGATGGTCTGTTTTTTGATATTCATGGAGCCATGAGTGTTGTTGGTTTAGACGACCCGGAAGGTGATTTTATTATAAGAGTTCGAAAAGTTGTTGGTAAGAAAACCATCATTTCAACTTCTATGGATCTTCATGGTAATGTTTCCTGGCGATTGGCACAAAAATCAGACCTGATAACTTGCTATCGAATGGCACCTCATGAAGATGCTTTAGAATCTAAAAAAAGAGCAGTAGATAATCTTTTGGAAAGATTGGAAAAAGGCTACGGTAAACCTGCATATAAAGCCAGAATAGAAGTTCCAATCTTATTACCGGGAGAAAAAACAAGTACCAGAATAGACCCTGGAAAAAGCCTGTATGCAAAAGTTGCTCCGGCAGCCAATCAAAAAGGAATTGTTGATGCAGCAATATGGATAGGATATGCCTGGGCCGATGAACCACGTAATCATGCAGTGGTAATGGTAACAGGAGATGATAAAGAAAAAGTAATTGCATCTGCCGAAATGCTGGCAAAAAGTTTTTGGGACGCAAGATCCGATTTTGAATTTATTGCACCCACGGGTAGCTTGGATGAAATTCTCAATAAAGCTATTTTAAGTAAAGAACAGCCTTTTATGATAAGTGATATGGGTGATAACCCAACAGCAGGTGGGGCAGGAGATGTAACATGGACTTTGAACGAAATATTAACCAGACCGGAGTTTAAATCCGAAAACGGCCCATCACTTATTTATGCTTCTATTCCAGGTGAGGCATTTGTTGAAAAAGCAATTGAAGCTGGTATAGGAAACCAAGTTGATGGTTTTGCAGGTGCCGAAATTGATGATCGTTTTTCTCCACCCATTCATTTGACAGGAACGGTTATGGCTGTAAAAAATGGTGATTTACACGCCGAAAAAGAAGTAGTTGTAAAAATAGGGAGTGTTCATGTGATAGTTACAAAAAAGCGGAAACCCTATCACAAAGAAAGTGATTTTACCGACTTGGGATTAAATCCAAGAAAAACGGATATTGTAGTAGTAAAAATCGGCTATTTAGTACCCGAACTATATAATATGAGAGCAGATTGGATCATGGCACTAACTCCAGGTGGCGTAGATCAGGATCTTGAAAGACTAGGTTATAAGCGAATTAAGAGACCCATGTTTCCATTTGATAAAGATATAAAAGATCCCGATTTAAAAGCCAAGTTGATACCTTCTTCGGATGAATGATTTAATGATTTAATGATAGAATGTTATAATGATTGAAAGAAGGAATTTTATTTGGAACCAATCGCAAATAGTATTTCACTATCCACAAACAACTTTAAATCAACGGCAAACAGCAATTACATAAAGACAAGGTACATTGGAAATATTGTATATTGTTGTGATCAAAAATACTTGTAAAATAGATAGCTTATTAAATTAATCAAATGCAGACAGATCAGCTAAAACAATTAAATAAAAATCAGGATATTGAGAATAATAAAAAACTGTTTAAGAAATTCAACTATTTGAGAAATCTGATAGGTGAATTAAATAAAAGAGAATTACCTTCTAATATCAGCAAATCTATCAACAATAAAATTGAAGAAATCAACTCGTTTACTGGTTCAGACAAAGAGGTGATAAAACTCTTGAGAATAAATACTTCATTTATACTTAAATTAGTTGAAAAAAAATTAAAATTAGTCTTAAAAAACCATTATCGAACCCAATGGATGGCAATTGGATTATCAGCATTTGGAATTCCTTTTGGAGTTGTATTCGGAGCTGCATTAAAAAATATGGCGTTTATTGGAGTGGGAATTCCAATCGGAATGGCTATGGGTATAGGTATAGGAACTGCAAAAGATCAAAAAGCCTTTGATAATGGTAATCAATTGAACCTTGAAACAGAAATGTAATATGTGTAAAAGATTAGCAATTTGTTTTTTTCTTTTAGTTTTTATGAGCTCCTGTTCCGTTAAAAAGAAAGAAAAATTTGACCTAATTATTTTAAATGCACAAATTATAGATGTTGAAAACAATAAAGTTTCTTCTGGAAAATTGATTGGAATTAACAAAGATACCATCCAGCTCATTGCCGATATGATTCAAAGTAATAATTATGAATCGGATAATATTATCGAAGCAAACAACAAATTTATAATGCCCGGATTATGGGATAATCACGTACACTTTAGAGGAGGTGATTCATTAATTCAGGAAAATAAAAATTTACTACCCTTGTACCTAACTTATGGTATAACAACCATAAGAGATGCTGGTGGCGATATAACTCCCGCAGTAATAAATTGGCGTAATCAAATCAATTCAGGAAATTTAGACGGGCCAAATATTTTCACTTCCGGCCCTAAATTAGATGGTTCAAAACCAGCCTGGGAGGGTTCTATAAAAGTAGAAAATATTGACGACGTTCCATATGCTTTAGACTCATTACAAGCTATAGAAGTAGATTATGTAAAAATGTATGATGGTAGCTTGAGTAAAGAAATGTTTTATAAGATCATAGAAGAAGCTCAGATTCGAGGACTCAAAACTACAGGTCATATGCCTTTGACTGCCAATATTTTGGATGCTGTTGAACACGGATTAGATGGTTCTGAGCATTTGTATTATGTATTAAAAGCTTGTTCGCCTAAGGCGGATAGCCTGAGTAAACTCAATATTAATTATGGTATGATAAGTACCTTGGTTGATACCTATGACTCAAAATTAGCGGAAAAAGTATATAAAAATTTAGCTAAAAATAAGGTATTTATAACACCAACTCTTTATATAGGTCATGTTTTAGCAGGTCTGTTAGAAACCGATCACAGCAACGATTCACTCTTGATTTATATGGGTGCGGGAATTCAAAAAACTTATCAAAGAAGAATTAATGCAGCAAAAAAGGCAAAGACTGCATCTAATGACAGCAGATCTAAAACAGAAAAAATGTTTTCAAAAATGGTTCTCCCCATGCAAAATGCTGGTGTGAATCTTATGGCAGGCTCAGATTGCGGAGCATATAATTCGTTTGTTTATCCGGGTGAATCACTGCATAGCGAGTTAAAACATTTGGTAATGGCGGGATTAAGTCCGCAACAGGCATTGATCACCTCCTTTATCAACGGACCTAAATTTTTCAACTTACAAGAACATTATGGAAGTGTCTCATCCGGCAAAGTAGCAGATCTTATTTTATTGGATAAAAATCCCTTAGAGAATATTGAAAATTTAAGCAGTATAAATATAGTGCTTACCAAAGGTACAGTGTATGAGAAAAGTGCATTGAATAACATGTTGAGAAAAAGTAAACAAAATGAGAATTGATTTTGACAGAGACGAATAATAAAATTCAACCAAAATAACTATGAAAGCAGCTGTGTTTGAGGCCTTCAAGGGAGGTATATTCATTCAAAATGTTAAAGATCCCATTCCAAAGAACGATGGAGTTGTTATAAAGGTATTGGCAACAGGTTTATGCAGAAGTGATTGGCATGGATGGATGGGTCATGATGCAGATATTGAATTACCCCATGTACCGGGTCATGAGTTTTCGGGAATTATAGAAGCTACTGGAAAGCACGTCAAAAATTTTAAGATTGGTGATAGGGTAACAGTACCTTTTGTTTGTGGATGTGGAAATTGTGAACAATGCACCTCAGGAAATCATCAGGTCTGCGACAATCAATCACAGCCCGGTTTTACCCATTGGGGTTCTTTTGCCGAGTATGTTGCCATTGATTATGCAGATACCAATCTTGTAAAATTGCCCGATGAGATCAATAATATCACTGCCGCCGCTTTGGGATGTCGTTTTATTACTTCTTTTCGAGCGATTGTTGATCAAGGTCAAGTTTCTGGTGGTCAGTTTGTTGCAATTCATGGCTGTGGTGGTGTGGGCTTATCGGCTATTATGATAGCCAATGCTTTGGGTGCCCAGGTTATTGCCGTTGATATCAATAATGAAACTTTGGCTTTCGCCGAAGAGCTTGGCGCTGTTGCAACAATAAATGCATCTAGAAATGATGATATTGTAGAACAAATAAAAACACTTACAAAAGGAGGAGCTCATGTTTCTGTCGACGCACTCGGTAGTTCAATAACCTGTTTTAATTCGGTTGCCAATTTAAGAAAAAGAGGTAAGCATATTCAGGTTGGTTTAATGACAGGAAACCACCGTCATCCTAAAATTCCAATGGATCTGGTAATAACCAATGAATTGGAAATAATAGGAAGTCACGGAATGCAAGCCTATAAATATAAAGACATGCTTGAAATGATAAAAACCGGTAAATTGAAACCTGAAAAACTAATAAAAAAAACGATAACGCTTCAAGAGGCAACCCTGGCTTTACCAAATATGAATAATTTTGATAATAGCGGTATTTGGGTGATAGACTCTTTTAGGTAGTAGAATAATATATTAATATAAAATAATTTTAAAATGAGTAGTACCATAAAAAGCCAACGCCTGTTTTCTCTGGATGCCTTAAGAGGCTTTGACATGTTCTGGATAATGGGAGCAGAAGAAATATTTCACAATATGTCGAAAATTACAGGTTCACCATTTTGGAATGCGATGTCAAATCAATTCGACCACCCTGATTGGCACGGTTTTGCCGCATACGATCTTATATTTCCCTTATTCTTGTTTCTTGCCGGGGTTGCTACGCCATACTCAATTGGAAAACAGTTAGAAAAAGGAAAAAGTAGAAAAACACTCTTAATTCGTGTTATTAAAAGAGGCTTTATTTTGGTCCTGCTGGGGGTTATTTACAATAACGGACTGGAAATAATGCCTCTCGATGAAATTCGATTCCCCAGTGTTTTAGGGCGCATCGGACTGGCTTATATGTTTGCAAACATTATTTATTTGTACACCAAACAACGCGGACAAATAATATGGTTTGTTTCTATACTATTAGGTTATTGGCTTTTAATATTATTTAACTCTGCTCCCGGTTTTGCTATGGGTGATCTAACCATGGAGGGTAATATTGTATCTTATTTAGATCGTATAATACTGCCAGGTAAACTATATCTTGGTATTCACGACCCTGAAGGGTTGATCTCTACAATCCCTGCTATATCTACTGCATTATTGGGTATATACACCGGTAATCTATTAAAAAATACAACAGTAGAAAAGAAAAAACAAACAGCTTTAAAAATGCTAATTCTAGGGATTATTCTTTTGGTATTAGCCCAAATTTGGAATATGTATTTCCCAATTAATAAAAACCTATGGACCAGCTCTTTTGTTTTACAATGTGGTGGAATAAGCCTTTTACTCATGTCTCTTTTCTATTATATTATTGATATTTTAGGATATGTAAAATGGGCCTTTTTCTTTAAGGTAATAGGTATGAATTCAATCTTGATCTACATGTCGGGTGGATTTATTAATTGGTCTTATACCACAGATGCTTTATTTAAATGGTTGGGTCAATTTGTTGGCGAACCTTATAATGCAGTAGTAATGGTATTTTGTTATCTGGCAGTACAATGGGCATTTTTATATGTATTGTATCAAAAAAAGATATTTTTAAAAGTATAGCTCCTGCAAGTTATCCTGCAAGGTTTCCAAAACCTGGCAGGTATATTTGCACTCAACGATTTTTTTTCAAAACCTTAAGCCTGCGGGCGGTTAGGAAGGGTTTCCAAAACATGTCAGGTATTGTTTTTTACCCAACCAGTCAGTCATTCATTTCCCCCTACTCATTATTTATTTGTACATTTATTGACCTAATCAACCACACATGAAAAATATAGACAGACGACAGTGGCTAAGAACCGCAGGACTTTCAGGGAGTTTTCTCTTTTTAGGAGGCCTCAATGTTCCGGCAATGGAACTCACTGCAAGACCATTATACCCGGATAAATTAATTCAACTCAACGCAAATGAAAACCCCTACGGGCCATCTCAAAAGGTACGTGAAACAATTACAAATACCTTTGATAAGGCATGCAGATACCCATTTAGAGATTTATCTAGTCTCGTTAAAAGTATAGCCGAAAAAGAAGGCGTGACCAAAGATCATATAGTGGTTTGTGGAGGTTCTACCGAAGGTTTAACGGCAGCAGGATTAATTTATGGCAGAGATGGTGGAGAGATCATTGCTGGCGATCCTACCTTTCAAACGATGATGAGGTATGGCAAAGGCTTTGGCGCTTATATCCATCGAGTACCGGTAAATGATAAAATGGAATTGGATCTAGATGCTTTTGCAAAAAGAATAACAAGTAAAACCAGGCTGATCTATCTTTGTAATCCCAATAATCCAACAGGAACTATTATTGAAAAAAACAAGCTAAAAGATTTCTGTACGACTTATGACGATAAGGCGGTTATATTTAGTGATGAAGCTTATTATGATTTTATTACTGAACCAGACTATCCTTCTATGATAGAGTTGGTTAAAGAAGGAAGAAATATCATTGTGTCTAAAACTTTTTCTAAGGTTTTCGGTATGGCCGGATTAAGAGTTGGCTATTTAATCGCAAGACCCGATATAGCAAAAAGGCTAAAGGCTGGTGTGATGGCAAATACTAATATTTTGGCTATTGAAGCGGCTAAAGAAGCTTTAAAGGATGATGATTTTTACAAATTTAGTATTGCAAAGAATAAAGAGGCTAAAGATCATATTTACAATACATTAAATGATTTGAATTTGGAATATGTAAAATCACATACTAATTTTGTTTTCTTTAAAACAAACAGGCATATCGATGAAATGATCGACTTGATGAAAAAAGAGAATATTCAAATCGGCCGACCTTTTCCACCTTTGTACAATTGGGCAAGAATAAGTACTGGCACCATGGAAGAAATGGAACTATTTGGAAATGCTTTAAAGAAAGTAATGGGTTAATTGAAATGATTGAATGAAATAAGTATTAATCGGTCGACGCTTTTAGGGATTATCAAACTCATAACTCATTATACATCTCTCATTTTGAAAGAATTAATAATGAAAAATTCCTGTTTTTAATTTATTTTACTATATTTACTCCATTACTAACTAAATGCTTACTCCTCATCTTTAAAAAGCATATAAAATTATTTAATTTAAGATATTGGCTGCATTTTATAACTAAATAGAGCTTATATAAAGGTTTATTGCAAGGATTTAGTGGTACTAAATAATCAAATCTATTCTATTGCAAAATGAAACAAACCCACATTAAGTTTTCTATACAAACTATTTTCTTTTTCTTATTTCTTTTACTCATTTCTTGTAATAAACACAAAGAAGCACCACCTTTTCCATATAACGAAAATGAATATGCACAACCCAAAACAAAAAGCTTTGAGTTCTCTGAACCCGATACTTTGCAATGGGTTACCACCAAGTTAAAAACTTTACCCATAAAAAAATTCTCCTGGGATAAAACTCCTTCCAAACCTTTTGATATTGGTTTGCCCTATAAATTAAAGGAGCCTTTGCCTTCAAAGCCTTTTGATTGGAATGGTTTGACAAGTACTCCCTTTAGTCTGGAC
>VAPK010292868.1_pt1 | contig 19126 bp, 16 predicted proteins | sample 3395031 | NCBI WGS metagenome assembly VAPK01 (sample SAMN08290443, study PRJNA428436) | hydrothermal vent metagenome | isolation source: Deep-sea hydrothermal vent chimney 1 | place: Pacific Ocean: Juan De Fuca Ridge
AGAAGCTATACTCGATAAAATAGCTCTTTGTTGGCTGATTTTTCTATATACAAGGACAGATAGCAATTTGCTTAAATAGCTAACGGATTTTTGACTTTTTCATTGAGTAATGCAAAATCCAGCACATCAAGCATGTTCCCTACAAACTGGAAATTAAGTCCGTCAATATAACGTTCGGGAATTTCTAAAATATCATTTTCATTTTCTGCCGAAAGAAGAATGGTATTGATATTTGCCCTTTTGGCTGCAAGGATCTTTTCTTTGATTCCGCCCACAGGAAGTACTTTTCCCCGCAAGGTAATTTCGCCCGTCATGGCCAGTTTGGCTTTCACTTTCCGTTGTGTAAAAGCCGATGCCAGCGCTGTAAGCATGGTAACGCCTGCGGAAGGACCATCTTTTGGTGTTGCCCCTTCAGGAACATGAATATGAACATTCCACTCATCGAAAACATCAGGACTAATATCCAAATAAGAAGCATGCGATTTCAAATATTCGTACGCCAGCGACGCCGATTCCTTCATCACATCTCCCAGATTACCTGTAAGTTTCAGATGGCCTTTCCCTTTGCTTAAACTCACTTCCACAAATAGGATCTCTCCGCCTACGCGAGTCCACGCCAATCCAGTAACCACGCCCGCCACTTCGTTATTGACCAGGCTATCTCTTTGAATACGTGGTATTCCTAAAATGGATGTCAAATCTTCCGGTTTTACCTTTGAATCATATGCTTCATCCATGGCGATAAATTTTGCCCGGTTTCTGATGACCTTGGCAATTTGTTTCTCAAGCAAACGGACTCCGGCTTCGCGTGTATAATTCTGAATAATAGATTCTATGGTTTTCTTTGGGAAACTCAATTGTGATTTCTTAATTCCATTCTCTTTGAATTCTTTAGGAATTAGATGTTTTTTAGCGATTTCCAGCTTTTCTTCCATCAGATAGCCACTCAAATCAATGACTTCCATACGATCCTGCAAAGCAGGATGAACTGTTGAAAGTGTGTTGGCAGTGGCAATGAACATTACTTTCGAGAGATCGTATTCCAACTCCAGAAAATTGTCGTAGAATGTATTGTTTTGTTCAGGATCAAGAATTTCAAGCAAAGCTGATTGCGGGTCACCACTAAAATGCTTTCCGCCTACTTTATCGATCTCATCCAACATAAAGACGGGATTGGATGACTGTACTTTTTTCAGGCTTTGAATAATTCGGCCCGGCATGGCGCCGATGTAAGTTTTACGATGTCCGCGAAGTTCTGATTCATCACTCAATCCGCCCAGAGACATCCGGACATATTTGCGCTGCAATGCACGGGCAATGGATTTTCCAAGAGAAGTCTTTCCAACCCCTGGAGGGCCAACGAAGCAAAGAATCGGCGCTTTCATATCGTTTTTAAGCTTCAGTACCGCAAGGTATTCTATGATGCGTTCCTTAATTTTTTCCAATCCGAAATGGTCGGTATCAAGGACTTTCATTGCATGTTTCAGATCAAGATTGTCTTTGGTATACTCTTCCCAAGGTAGATCGGCCAGCAATTCAAGATAGTTGAGCTGAATGGAATATTCTGCAGCGTTGGGATTCATCCGTTGCAAACGCGAGAGTGATTCCTGAAAAGTATTATCCACCTCTTTCGACCATTTTTTGGCAGCTGCTTTTTCTGTAAGCCGCAGGATCTCCTGTTCATGCGGGCTTCCTCCCAGTTCTTCCTGAATGGTCTTCAGTTGCTGGTTCAGAAGGAAATCACGCTGTTGTTTGTCCATATCGACCTTCACCTTTTTTTGGATCTGGTTTTTCAGCTCCAGTAACTGCAATTCTTTGGTAAGTATTTCCAGAATTTTATGAGAACGGTCTTCTATGTTAGTCATCTCCAACAACATCTGTTTCTCATCGCTGGAAACATTCAGATTGGAAGAAACAAAATTCACCAAAAAGACAGCGCTTTCAATATTGTTGATGGCAAAAGCAGCATCCGTGGGAATCGATGGCGACTTGTCGATGATTTGAACCGACAAATCTTTGATACTGGATATCAACGCATTAAAATTATCAGTATCCGGTGTTTTCGCCTTGGGTTCGTAAGTTTTAACTTTTGCGAAAAAATAAGGCTCATTACGAAGCACTTCCAAAATTTCAAATCGTTTTTTCCCCTGAATGATCGCGGTAGTATTACCATCGGGCATTTGCAATATTTTGATAATCCTGGCAACCGTCCCAACGCGGTTCATATCTTCTGCCACCGGATCGTCAATATCAGCTTCTTTTTGAGCAACTACACCGATCATGTTATTTCCTTTGTAGGCATCGCGTAGCAGTTTTATCGATTTATCGCGGCCGGCAGTAATAGGGATCACTACCCCTGGAAAAAGAACAGTGTTGCGAACAGGCAAAATAGGCAATTCCTCAGGGATCTCTTCTTCATTCATCATTTGCTCATCTTCTGCAGAAAGCAAAGGGAAAAACTCAGTATCGGGGTTTATTATTTCTTGTAATGAAAATATATTATCCATAGTCATCCTCACAGTCAAAATGTCAGCCTTTGAAAAAACTTGCAGGCATCTATATTATTATTAATTTATTAAGTTGCTGATATCCTTAACTCTAAACAAAACAGCTTTCGAAAAAGAATATTGTATTTAAAAGAGAAACAATTAGCGCACCATAAAATTTGCAGTATAACAATTTGTCAGTAGGATGCTTTAATATCTTTTAAATCAAGGTTATTTTAATACGGAGATACATCTTATTTTTTGTTCAGGAATTGTCTGTCCTGAAATGCTGATTTGTTTTTAATTCGAGAATTCGCGGCAACAAATTCAGTTGTATGTTCAAAAAAGCCCCTAATGCACGAATTGAATACGAATCGATTAGCAATTTCTTACTGTGTTGTAGAACATCAACCGGGATTTTAATCCTTATCGGGAAAAGTCAATTTATAAATGTGGGTCAGAATATTTTTTTCGACGTCATCGAGAACCTTTTGCCGCCTATTAAAAACAGCCGTTGCAACCTGAAATGCTTTATCAAGTTTGAACTGGTTCATTCCCTGTTTGCCGCCCCAGGAAAAAGAAGGGACAAAGTTTCGAAGATATCCTTCACCAAAAACATTGGTATTTACACCTACGACCGTACCTGTATTAAACATGGTGTTGATTCCGCACTTTGAATGATCACCCATCATCAGGCCGCAAAACTGTTGTCCGGTATTTTCAAAACGTTTTGTGACATAAGACCATAACTTCACAAAATCGTAGGTATTTTTCAGATTGGAAACGTTGGTATCCGCTCCCAGATTACACCATTCCCCGATGACAGAATTTCCCAAAAATCCATCGTGCGCTTTGTTGGAATAACCAAAAATTACTGAGTTACTGATTTCCCCACCCACTTTTGAATAGGGGCCAATGGTAGTCCCATCGTATATTTTGGCATCCATTTTTATCTGGGAATGTTCGCACAACGCAAAAGGCCCCCTGATTTTAGCACCTTCCATTACATGGGAATCCTTACCAAGATAAACAGGGCCATTTTGGGTATTGAGAAATGCGAATTCCGTTTGCGCACCTTCTTCCAAAAAGATCAGAGAAGGATCTCCGTTCACAAAATTAGTTGGGCTCAACGGTTGTGATTTCCTGCCCTTGGTCAACATTTCGAAATCCTGTCTGAGCGCCTGATGGTTTTTGGCATAAATATCCCATAAGTTTACTACCTGATGTACTGTTCCCTGGTATTCAAAACTCTTTTCAGGAGTAAGTTCTCTTTTTTCAACTTTTTGAGCAGTCAGAAAAAGTGCTATTGTTACTTCTCCACTTTTCAAGGATTCACCCGCTTTTAAATTATTCATCTTATCAACAAGCTGAATATCAGGAATTACAGAACCATTGATCAGAATGTTTTCATCTTCAGTTACCAGAGGAAATTTTTTCGAAAGGTAATCCTGTGTAAGGGTTGAAGTTTTTTGCTTCAGCAAAAACTCCCATTTTTCCCTGATGGTCAGAATGCCAATCCGGATATCAGCCACAGGCCTGGTGAATGTAAATGGCAGCAAGCAGTCTCTTTGCGCCCCGTCGTATAAGATAAAATTCATGCGGGTTTCTTTTGATTCAGGATTGCTAAAATACTAATTTCCCACGGTAAAAAATCACTTCCTTATTTTCTCAAACCAATAAACCCCCGCCGTATCCGACAGGGGTTTATTCCTTACAATTGTTTCTGTTCGATTATTTCTTGTTTTCCTGAAATTTTTTGTAGCGATTGCGGAATTTATCCACACGTCCTGCTGTATCAACGAGTTTCATCTTACCGGTAAAGAATGGATGAGATTTATGGGAAATTTCCAATTTTACCAAAGGATACTCGTTACCGTCTTCCCAGGTAATTGTTTCTTTAGTATTAACGGTCGACCGGGTAATAAACGCGTAATCGTTAGACATGTCTTTGAAAACAACAAGTCTGTAGTTTTTGGGATGAATATCTTTTTTCATTTTTCTAATTTTTCCTGTTCCATTTTGGGGGTGCAAAAATAAGCAGTTTCCAATTATTTTCCTAACTTTTGTAAAACTTTTTCGCACGGCAGGTTCAAGTCACAAAACCTTAAACCCTATCCACTTACAAATTGATGAGAAATTCCATCGTATCAACACCATCGGCATAATCCCACAAATCAGGCTGTTGGCTTCCGCCGAGTTGAATTACTTTGGGAAGGAATGTCGCCTGCGACATGATGCACTGAATTTGTTCACTTCGAACCATCAGGCTATTCCGTAAAGCATCTTCGGAAGAATAATATTCATAATTAAGCACGCCTACCGGGGAAGATATTTGTTCGTCTTCTACCAGCAATAGGTTTCCTGTATCAAAATGTTGACGGCCATTGATGAGATAAATGGCCTTGTTGTACTCGTAATTGTTAAAGTATTTGTGACGTTGAGAAATTTCAGTACGCTTTGACAACACATTTAACAAAGGTTCAAAATCATAACCTTCCGGTACAAATATTTTGGAAACATTCCTGCAACCCAGACCAAAATAGAGAAAAACATCATTTGAAAGTGCCTCCAGTTCTGCTTGGTTTTCATTCCCGCTAAGGACAGCAATTCCATTTCTGTTTTTGCGGATTATATTCGGGTATTTTCCGAAATAATACTCGAAATAACGCGAAGTATTGTTGCTTCCGGTAGCAATTATGGCAGCAAAATTTTGCAGACGACTGCTGGTAAATGAAACATAAGGTTCAAAAGCCGGTTCCAGACTTAGTAGCAAATCTGCTATGGCGGGCAAAAGTTTGCTGTCGTCAGAAGATAACCGTGCCAGAATCTTATGACCGCTCATCAAAACACTAAGAAAATCATGAAAGCCCACAGCCGGAATATTTCCAGCCATGGCCACACCTACGGTTTTCGCAGTTGAAAGAGTATCCAAAGGATATTCGGAAACCCATTTTCTCAGTTTTTCTTCCTGCAAACTTTCACCCAATGCCAAAAGCGCATTGCGAACCATCCCTTCATCAAACCATCCATTGTAATTCCTTGCTGATGCTGCTTCTGCCTTGAGTGCTTCTATTTTAGCCGTCTGATCTTCTGAGAATTTCGCACTTTCTTCATTTCCAAAAGCCGAACGAAGTGCAATTCCCATATTCACGAAAGCCTGAAGTCTCTTCTCTAAATCCATTTCCTGTAATTTTTGGCAAAAATAACATCATTTAAAAAGCAACAGATTAAAAACTGGTCTGATTCTCTGGTTTAACTTTCTTACAATGTGTATCCCAGATAAACACCAATCATTTTGTTGTGTGACTGGTCGCTGGCAGACTGAAACTGTGTAACTCCTACATTCAAACGAAGATCGAAAGTAACAAAATGTTTTCCAACAGGCTGAATCAATCCAACTCCAATAATTCCGCTGAGCTGAGCGCGGTGTTGGCCGGAGGTGATGTCTGTGGTTGTTTTGGTTCCATTGCTGTCAACTTCTTTGTTGGCATCCAGCAGGTAAGAAAAAGCAGGACCAATATTCAAATGAACGGTCATTTTTGTATGATACGTTTTCCCAAAGGAAAAATCATAAAGTACCGGAACACTCAGATAATTGAATTTCTGGGTAATCCCCGAACCATGCGTTCCTTCCTCTTCATAATTGAGCTCGGTTTCCAACATCATATTCTTGTTCAGGTTGTAACTTCCGGTCAGGCCGAAATGTCCACCAACAAGGATGTTGCTGTTGTCATAATATTCTGCAACGCCGGATTGTACGGCGAAATTGGCACCGGCTTTTACACCGTAATGAAATTTCTGGGCCTGGGCAGGAATACTGAATGCTAAGGCTGAAGCCACTAACAAAACAATCATTTTTAAATTTTTCATCTTTTTTTGTTTTAAAAATTTATACATACTACTCATATCAAATTTGATACCACTTTTTGACCATTTATGTTTTTTATTCTAATTTGGTATTATATTTCATATGAAACATCCAATGATCAGGATGAGAAGAAACGCAAATATTTTACAATATTCCTTTCTGGAAAGGGTTTTCAAATATAAATAAGAGAAAATGATGGTTGGAAACAGATTAATCAATAATAGACCATTATTGTTTTATCGTTCATAATTCCAATTTCAATTCTGACATTTTTGCAGAAAATATACCGGAAAATATCGCCAAACCTTGAAAAGCAGTCCGTTGTCAGGCATGACAAAAAAGGAAAAATGGAGATGCTGTCTGCTTTCTCACAAATCAAAAAAAAGGCAGCAAACCACTGTCTGCCGCCTTCCTCACTAAATTTCAGGTCTATTTTTTAAATTCAGCCCGAATACGTTTTTTATCGATTTTTCCCACTGAAGTCTTGGGAATGGCAGTTACAATATCAATGCGGGAAGGGATAGCCCATTTTTTAATAACGCCCTTATCAACAAACTGTTGCATATAAGTCTTAAGTGCTTCCGGTTTGATCTCTGCATCTTCTTTCAACACAACAAGAGCATAAGGCCGTTCGGACCATTTGGCATCCGGGATTCCCACTACAGCCACCTCAGACACATTTTTGTTCTTGCTAATCAGATTTTCAATTTCCAGTGAAGAAATCCATTCTCCACCCGTTTTGATGACATCTTTAATCCGATCGGTGATAGTGAAATAATTATATTCTCCAACAAAAGCCACATCTCCGGTATGCAAATAACCGCCTTTCCAGAGATCCTTGCTTCGTTCTTCTTCCTTATAATAAGATTGTGTCAGCCACGGCGACCGGCATACAATTTCTCCCACCGATTCACCGTCAGCAGGCAATGGTTTCATCCGTTCGTCCACTACTTTCATTTCCACCAAAGGAATGGGAATACCGGTTTTAGTTCTGATGGCGACCTGCTTATCAATCGCCATATCCTTTTGTTTATCATCCAAATAGGTAAGGGAAAGAATGGGGCAGGTTTCTGACATACCGTAGCCTGTAATGACATCAATACCCAATTCCAAAGCAGCTCTGGCAAGGCCGGAAGGAAGGGCTGAACCACCAATTACAACTTTCCAATGACTCAAATCCACTGCTTTGGCAACGGGACTCGAAACTAGCATGTGCAAAATAGTTGGAACGCAGTGAGAGAAAGTGACTTTTTCGGTCAGTAACAGACGAAGAAGCATTTCAGGCTCATAACGGCCCGGATAAACCTGTTTTACACCAAGCAAAGTGGCTATGAATGGCACACCCCACGCATGAACATGAAACATGGGCGTAATCGGCATATAAACATCGCCCGAACGAAAACGGCACACAGCATCATAGCTTCCGAAAGAGACGGCTCCAGCCAGCGTGTGAAGAACCAGTTGCCGATGGGTGAAATAAACCGCTTTCGGATTACCGGTAGTCCCTGTTGTATAAAACATGGACGCGACTGAATTCTCATCAAAATCAACAAATTCATAAAGGTCACTTGCCTGGGACAGCAGCTCTTCATAGCGGCCAGAAGTGGGAAAGCCTATTTCCGGAAATGTTTCATTATCGCTCATTAAAACACAGGGCATTGAAGTATTCAATGTACTTTTTATTCCCCGAAGCAATGGTAAAAAATCTGTATTTGAGAAAACAATTTTGTCCTCAGCATGGTTCATGGTATAAAGAACCTGGTCTGGCGAAAGCCTGTAGTTCACCGTGTGCAAAACCGCTCCTATCATTGGAACCGCGAAGAAAAGCTCAAGGTAACGCGGTGTGTCATATTCCAAAACTGCTACCGTGTCACCCGCCTGAATACCGAGTGTTTCTAGTACGTTGGCCAGCTTCCGGACTCTTTTATTCAGTTCAAAATAGTTATAACGTGAAATATCGCGGTAAATGATTTCATTTTCCGGATTGTACTTAAGGGAGTCGTTTAGAATCCGTTTGATCAGCAACGGATAAGCAAATGCTTCGTCCGCCGCAGGCAAAATCTTTGTTTTAAGCATGACGGTAAATATTAAGATTATAAATTTATGTCAACAAAATAAGAATCAACTAGGTATTGCATCCTTCAACGCATTTTTTCCCTTATTCTTTGCCTAGTTACTGAACTAAAATTCATGTGTTTTATTAGAATCGTTCAATAACAGATTACCAATCCTCTGAAAAACAGGAATGCGAATTCCATTTCCACAGAGACGCCAACAAATATAGAAAATTATATTTGAGTCCGGTCTAAAAAGGTTACTTACCTGAACGAAGATCAGTTTACGAAAAGGGTTAAACGTTAAAAATTCTGTTGAAATTTCTCCTGTATATTATCAAGGCAAAGATTCCCGATACTGCCTTCATGTGTATATTGAACATTTTTATCAGGTTTGAAACTTCCTTCTAAAATCTCTTTACCAATCTTCTGATAAGCATCACGGAACGACATGCCTTCCATAACCAGTTTATTGGCGGCTTCCGCGCTGTAGAGATAGTCATAAATTTCGTTATCAAGAACATGCTCATTGATTTTTACCTGTTGAAGCATAAAATCGCAGATCGCCAGATTTTCTTTCAAAACTTCCACTGAAGGCAACAAACTCTCTTTTAGTAATTGAAAATCACGATGATAGCCACTGGTTAAATTATTGGTCAGCAATGTGATCTCCGCAGGAAGGTTTTGGATTTTGTTGCTTTTGGCGCGCATCAATTCAAAAACATCCGGATTTTGTTTGTGCGGCATGATGCTGGACCCGGTGGTCAACTCCTTGGGGAAACCCAGAAAATTAAAATTGGGGCTCATAAACAGGCAAACATCAGAAGCCATTTTTGACAAGGTTCCCGATAAAGAAGCCATAGCGTATGACAGCGTTTTTTCCAGTTTGCCCCGGCTCATCTGCGCCGCCACCACATTGTATTTCAGCGCTGCAAATCCTAACAATTCGGTTGTGTAGGTTCGGTCAATAGGAAAACCGGTCCCATATCCCGCTGCAGACCCCAAAGGATTTTGATCGGCAATTTTTGCCGCAGCATTCAGCATAATCAGGTCATCAATCAGACTTTCCGCATAAGCGGAAAACCACAACCCGAAAGAAGAAGGCATAGCTACCTGCATATGCGTGTAACCCGGAATCAATACGTCTTTGTATTTTTCGCTTAAAGAGATTAATGTATCAAACAGACGCTCCAGCAAATCTTTGATTAAGCCAATCTCTTCTTTGACATAAAGATGTAAATCAACCAAAATCTGATCGTTACGGGAACGGGCAGTATGGATTTTTTTTCCGGCTTCGCCGATACGTTTTGTCAGTTCAAACTCGATTTTGCTGTGTACATCTTCAAATTCTTCTTCGATCACGAAAGTCCCGACATCCACGGTTTTCTGAATTTCTTCCAGCCCGATCAATATCTGTTTGAGTTCTTCATCTGTCAAAATACCAATCTTATTGAGCATTTTGGCATGGGCGATGTTTCCCAACAAATCGTATTTGGCCAGTTTCAGGTCATGCACCCGGTCGTTTCCCGCAGTGTATTGTTCCACAATACTTTCTGTAGCATATCCTTTATCCCAGAGTTTCATGGTCAGTGTATTATAAGATTTCACTAAAAATTTTCACAAATAAATCGATGGCTTCATCAATTTCAGACAGATAAATAAATTCGTCGGCGCTGTGGGAACGGCGAGAATCTCCCGGACCCATTTTCAGCGAAGGACACGACAAAACAGATTGATCCGATAATGTGGGCGAACCGTAAGTTTCCCGCCCATACTTCACTCCTGCCCTAACAATTGGATGATCGATTTCAATGGAAGATGCGTTCAGGTTAAAAGACCGGACAACCATTTTACTTTTGGTATGGGCATCGACAAACTCAAATATTTCTTTATTTTTATAAAGATCGTTTACACGAATATCCACCACAAAATGGCAGACGCCCGGGACGACGTTGTGTTGCTGCCCGGCGTCAATTTGTGTGACCGTCATTTTCACTTTTCCAAGAACTTCAGAAACCTTTGGAAAGTAATAATTTCTGATCCAGCGGATGTCATCCAAGGCATTATAGATTGCATTTTCAGTATTTTCATGCGCCGCATGACCCGGTTTCCCGGGAGCATATCCATCCAAAACGAGAAGTCCTTTTTCGGCCACCGCCATTTGCATTCCGGTAGGTTCGCCGACAATGGCAAAATCAATTTCGGGCAACTCTTTTAACAGATTGTTCAAACCATTGGGCCCCGAGCTTTCCTCTTCTGCCGTGGCAGCAACTATCATATTGTATTTTAAATCTTTATGCTGATAGTAATAAACGAACAAGCTTAGCAGCGAAATCAAGGGGCCACCGGCATCATTACTTCCCAGACCGAAGAGTTTATCTTCCAAAACTATCGACAAAAACGGATCACGCGTGTATGCAGTGTTTGGTTTTACTGTGTCGTGGTGCGAATTAAGCAAGATAATAGGTTTTGAATTATCAAAATGTTTGTTCTTCGCCCAAACGTTGTTGCCGGAAGTGAAAAAATCCACACCGTTTTGTTTTAGCCAATTCTGAATAATCAGGCTGGTTTGATCTTCTTCTCCGGAAAAAGAAGGAGTTTGGATCAACTGTTGAAGTAATTCTATCGCGTTATTTTGTAGCTCTTTCAATTTCATCTGTTTATTTATTGAATTTTGTTCTCCTGTTTTATCACGGGCTAAAGCCCGTGATAACTGATCTGTTTAACATCTACATAAGCCCTACAAAACCAATTTAGTACACAATTCTTCTGTTCCATTAATAATTCCTGCATCACCGATGACCACGCTGGAAACATCATTTTTTAAGGCGTCAAAAGCCATTTGTAATTTGGGAAGCATGCCGGAATGCACCCGTTTTTCTTCCAACAAATTTTTGTAAAGCTCCAAATCCAAAACAGGTATCACAGATTGTGAATCTTCTACGTCCTGTAGGACACCTTTTTTCTCAAAACAAAAGACCAGTTCTGTTTCATAATATTCGCTCATAGCGATAGCCAGCGTAGAAGCGACAGTATCGGCATTGGTATTGAGCAACTGTCCTGTACGATCGTGGGTAATGGCGCAAAAAACAGGAGTCAGCCCTTGCTTCAAAAAGCCATCAATAACTTCGGAATTTACGATTTGCACGTCTCCCACGAAACCGAAATCAACATTTCCAACCGCTCTTTTTTTAGAAATAACAGCATTGGCATCGGCACCAGTAAGCCCCAATGCATTGCAATTTAAAGACTGAAGATTAGCAACGATCTTTTTATTGATCAACCCGGCATAAATCATGGTTACCAGATCAATATCTTGGGCAGTCGTAATTCTTCTTCCGGCAGACATTTTGGTTTCCAGACCCAATTTCCGACTCATTTCAGTGGCCAGTTTTCCGCCACCGTGGACTAAAATCATATTTCCATCAATCTCAGCAAAATCTTTCAACGCCTTATTCAGACTTTCCGTTTCATCAATAATGTTTCCGCCAATTTTTACAATCTTCAGTTTGCTTTTCATCAAATAAAATATTTTGTTGTTCAGGACAATACACGCTTCATCGCATCCAGGAAAACATCTACATGCTCTTTTTCAAGGACCAAGGGTGGCAAGATTCGAAGCAAATTCGGATTGGAAGAAGATCCCGTGAAAATATGATGCTGATACAACAATTTCTCCCGGATTTCTTTCACTGGAAAATTAAATTCCACGCCAAGCATCAGGCCTTTCCCTTTTAATTTTTTAATCTTCGGAGTTTCTTTTAACTGCTCTGTAAGATAGTTGCTAATAGAATTAACGTTTTCCAGAATAGCTTCTTTTTCCATGACTTCCAACACAGCAAGGCTCGCTACACAGGCCAGTGGGTTGCCGCCGAAAGTGGTTCCCAGCATACCCGGTTTGGCTTTTATATCAGGATGGATCAAAATCCCGCCGATAGGAAATCCGTTGCCCATTCCTTTGGCCATGGAAATAATATCAGGCTGAATACCGGCATGTTGATGAGCAAAGAACTTTCCGGTGCGGCCAAAACCGCTCTGGACTTCATCAAGAATCAAAACAATGCCCAGATTCTTACAAATCAGTGAAAGCAATTTCAAGTAAGATTCTGTGGGCGCATCCAGACCGCCGACTCCCTGAATACCTTCAATAATAACAGCGCCGACATCCTGCTTACTGATAGCATTATACAGTTGTTCCTCATTGTTCAAATCCAAATAAACTACCGGGAAATTATCCTGATTCAAGGGCGAAGAAAGATTTGGGTTGTCGGTTACATTCAAAGCTGCCGATGTTCTTCCATGAAAGCTTCCTTTAAAAGCGATGACTTTCTTTTTCCCAGTATGAAAAGAAGCTAGTTTCAAGGCATTTTCATTGGCTTCAGCCCCGGAATTGCACAAAAACAGTTTATAATCATCATAACCACTGAAAGAAACCAGCTTCTGAGCCAACTCTTCCTGAACAGGCATATGCACTGAATTGGAATAAAAACCAATGTTATCAAGCTGTTTTTTGAGTTTTGAAACATATTCAGGATGTCCGTGCCCGATGGAAATCACGCCGTGCCCGCCATAAAAATCGAGATAACGATTGCCTTCCTCATCCCACAGAGAAGCACCTTTTGCTTTTTCAATGGTTACATTAAATCTTGGATATACATCAAATAAACTTGTCATTTTTTTGTTAATTTATTTTGAATCAACACTTTTCTTGATACTTGAAATCATTTCGTACGAAGCCGACAATCCCCTGATCAATGCCGAGCTTAGGCCTTTGTGTTCCATTTCATTGAGGCCACGAATGGTACATCCCATCGGGGTTGTCACTTTATCAATTTCGCGTTCGGGGTGTGCTTCCGAATTTTCAGCAAGAATACTCGCGGCGCCCAAACTTGCCTGAACAGCAATATATTTGGCTTCATCAGCATCAAATCCCATTTGTATTCCACCCTGCATGGTGGCACGAATCAACCTCAACCAGAAAGCAATTCCACTGGCTCCCAGCACCGTGGCCGCGCGCATCAGATTATCATCGATGGCAAGTGTTTTCCCGAGGCAATTAAATATTTCTTTCGCCACATCCACGCTTTGTTGGTCGCTGTCGGAACTCAGACAAGTCATGGACTGGCCCACAGCAATGGCGGTATTGGGCATGGCACGGACAATCCGGGCACCACTCCCCAATTGATCATGAAGATCTTTCAATGTCATGCCGGTAATGGTTGAAATGACAATTTTTTCCTTTAAAACATCCTTAATCTGAACGGCAACTTTTGGAAATTGCCCGGGCTGAACACAGACAATAACGACGTCTGAATTTTCTGTAGCCAGCACATTATCTGTTGTAAAAGATATCTGTTCACCGGAAACGGGCAATACTTCTGGCATCTTTCTTTTGGTAGCAACAATTTGAAGGCCTTCCTGTAAAGAAGAATCAAGCAGCCCTTTGATAATGGCCAGCCCAAGATTTCCCGCTCCTATCACCGCTATTTTTGTTTTGTCAAATTCTTTCATTTTAAAAATAATTTGGTTTGAACATCAGTCCTGCGTCAGGTGTAAAGTCGAACATTAAATTCATATTTTCCACCGCCTGTCCGGCAGCCCCTTTTAATAAATTATCAATTGCAGAAGTTATAAGCACTTTATTTTCATGCTTTTCTACATGGATCAGGCAATAATTGGTATTCACAACCTGTTTCAGATGAATGGCCTTGTCGCTGACATAAGCAAAGGTTTTGTCCTTGTAAAATGTTTTGTAAAGCGCTAATAATTCATCTTCGGAAAGATCACTATTTGTATAGATACTGACCAATATTCCACGTGTAAAATTTCCCCTTACAGGAATAAAATTCAGCCTGCTTTTCTGACCGTTTCCGAAGGATGCCAATGTTTGTCGAATCTCACCCAAATGTTGATGCGTGAATGGTTTGTAAACTGAAATATTATCATTGCGCCAGCTAAAATGTGTTGTTTCCGTCATCGATTGTCCCGCTCCTGTGGAACCGGTAATTCCGTGGACATGAACATCATCCTGTAACAGGTCTTGTGCAGCCAACGGCAACAATCCCAATTGAATGGCAGTAGCAAAACATCCGGGATTGGCAATATTCTGAGCCTGCTCAATGAGTTCCTTATTCATTTCCACCAAACCGTACACAAATTTTTTATCCTGAAAAACAGCATATTCCTTTAACCGGAAATCGTTGCTCAGGTCAATGATCTTTGTATTTTTCGAAAACTTATTTTCGCCAAGAAACTTAGTCGAATTCCCATGCCCGAGGCACAAAAAAACTACATCTACATCTGGGTTTATTTTATCATCAAACATCATTTCAGGATTTAAAAAAAGATCCTGATGCACGTCCATAACTGTGTTACCGGCCTGTGAATGGCTGTAAACAAAATCGATGTTCACCTCCGGATGGCGGATCAGTATCCGGATCAATTCACCAGCCACATACCCCGTTCCGCCTACAATTCCAGCTTTTATCATTTTTTCCCGTTTACACTTTGATAAATATTAATTGAATTAGACAGGATTTTGGTAAAACCTTTGATATCATCCCCTGTCCATGCTTTATTGATTTCTCCGTAATCACCAAAACCGGAAACCATCAAATCATGATCAGATTTTATGCCCTGTACTTCAAAGCGATAGGGAAACAAGGTCACTTTTACATTACCGGAAACATTTTTCTGTGTATCCTGCAAAAAGTTTTCAATATTTCTCATTACCGGTTCAAAATATTGGGCTTCGTGGACAAACATTCCGTACCAGTTGGCCAGTTGTTCTTTCCAGTAAAGCTGCCATCTGGTCAAAGTATGTTTTTCCAGCGTGTGATGTGCTTTGATGATGATTCCTGCGGCGGCAGCTTCAAAACCGATTCTTCCTTTAATGCCGATGATGGTATCACCGGTGTGCATGTCTCTTCCGATGGCATATTTCCCGGCTATCTGTTCAATTTCCTGAATCGCTTTTACAGGCGCTATTTTCTTCCCCTTCAGGGCACAAATTTCACCTTTCTCAAATTCGATTTCAATAACCTGCGGATTGCTTTCCCTCAGTTGACTTGGAAATGCGCTTTCCGGCAATGGTTTGTGAGAAGTCAGTGTTTCAGCACCGCCGATGCTGGTTCCCCAAAGTCCCTTGTTCAATGAATATTTGGCTTTAGTCCAATCCTGTTTCATTCCTGCTGTAGCCAGATAATCAATTTCTTCAAGTCTCGAAAGTTTTTGATCCCGTACCGGGGTCAGGATGTCCAGATCAGGAGCTACCAGTTTAAAAATTAAATCAAAACGGATTTGATCGTTGCCGGCTCCTGTACTTCCGTGAGCAATATATTTTGCCCCGATGGTTTGTGCATATTCCGCCAAAGCAATGGCCTGATAAATTCGCTCAGCACTAACAGACAGCGGATATGTATTATTTCTCAGAACATTACCAAATATCAGATACTTGACGATATTGTCATAAAAAGCCTGTGTCCCTTCAATAGTCTTATGATTTTTTGAGCCCAGCGACAAAGCCCGGTTTTCAATCACTTCCAATTCTTTTTCTGAAAAACCGCCCGTATTCACAATCGCTGTGTGCACTTCAAGATTTTTTTTGAGCTGTAAATATCTGACACAATATGAAGTGTCCAGTCCGCCGCTAAAGGCCAATAATACTTTTTCTTTTGTCATTTCTTTAAAATTTTGTTGATTCTTGGATACAAATTTCCTTTAGGAAGAAATACTTTTTTTTGCTGAGCAAGAAACTTTTTAAACTGCTCCCACGACTGAGATGACTTTGTTTTTTCGCTCTGTTGTTTTGAATTGTTTTGGGGAATACAGACCATTCCCGTGCAAAGGCACATTTTTCTTTCGGTACGCATCAGAATATCGTAATTGGAGCAGCTCTGGCAGCCTTTCCAGAATTTTGCATCAGTTGTGAGTTCTGAGAAGGTCACCGGTTTATAACCAAGTTTCGAGTTGATCTTCATGACAGCCAGGCTGGTCGTGATACCAAAGATTTTTGCATCAGGGAATTTCTTTCTGGAAAGTTCGAAAATGGCAGTCTTTATTTTCTTTGCCAGTCCTGTTTTTCGGTAATCCGGATGAATAATCAATCCTGAGTTAGCCACGAACTTTTCGTTATCCCAACTTTCTATATAGCAAAACCCAACGACCTTTTCCCCGTCAAGGGCTATCACGGATTTTCCTTCATCAATTTTAGCCTGGATATATTCCAGTTTCCGTTTTGAGATGCCTGTTCCCCTCAACTGGGCAGCTTCTTCTATCATGTTACAGATTGTAACAGCAAATTTTTCGTGGCTGTGATTGGCCACGGATATTACTACTTGCATATGTAAAAAAATTTCTAAAGAATTAGAAACTAAGTGAACTAATAAGATGTATGTGAAAAGGCAGGGTACGGAACCCCGCAGAAAAAATTAAACCCCGAAGGGGGGCCTAAACCTTAATTCGAAAGCAATAGCAACACCAAACACAACAGGACGCTGTGTGTTCAATAAGATGTATGTGTTTTCTTGCTTCATATCGGGGACAAATATATACTTTTTTTTAAATATCAAAATTTATGTATCCTTTTTTAATCCTTTGTTTGACAACAGGCACAGCCATAAGAAATGGATTTCCTTTTTGCAAACGTTTTCAGGTGAGACTACGTTATCGAAGTTGTCTAAAGTAAAAAGATGGCGATATAACGAACTCAAAAAAGTGACTTCGCTATCCCCTGGTCCCAAAAGGGGGAAATCTTTCCGCATGGTTTTCAGTCTAATAAAAGTATGCCTCAGCACACCCCTTTTGGGGGCAGGAGCGCGATGGGCTGCAATTCGAATCTTTTTTTAAATTACAACCAGATTTGTTAAATATCACTGGAAAAGGTTTAATAAAAGACAGGAATTCTACCTTTTAATAATTATATTTGCAAGGTCAAAAAAATTCTACCCAAAAAATTGAAAACAATTCTAAACCATGAAATTAAATCATATAGGTTTGAATATTTCTGATGAATCGGAAATAGACCATTTTTATACCAGTATTTTAAAATTCTGGCCAAACCGCAATTTTGAAATTACCGATGAGCTTTCGCGTGAAGTTTTCCAACACAAAGGAATTGCCCGTGTCTTTACCATACGAAATGCTGATATGGTTTTTGAATTATTCCTTACGAGTGAAACACAATCGACTGTTTTTCAGCATATTTGCCTAGAAGTACATAATCGTGATCACGTAGCAGAAAAAGCCAAAGCTTACGGATATCCTGTCATACGGATAAAAAAGGAACCTTACGATATGCTTTTTATTAAAGACAAAGCCGGAAATATATTTGAATTAAAAACCCATCAAGGTGAACGCCAGCCCTAATTGTTTACTGGTCATTTCATAAATAAAAGCCTATGTATCAGTATCTTTTCGGGCCAGTACCATCGCGTCGTTTGGGAATGTCGTTAGGGGTTGATTTGGTTCCACATAAAATATGTTCGCTGAATTGCGTTTATTGTGAATGCGGAAGCACAACAGGGCTTACCCTTGAAAGAAAAGAATACGTCGCCTACGAAGATGTAACAAAAGAAATAGAACATTATTTAGCTAATAACCCTGCTCCAGATTACATTACTTTTTCTGGTTCCGGCGAACCAACACTGAACGTACGTATCGGAGATATTTTAAAATTTATCAAAAGCAAAAATGCTAATATTCCTGTGGCAGTATTGACCAATGCAACATTGTTTTACGATCCGGAAGTCAGAATGGGTTTGCTGGAGGCAGATGTTGTTTTACCTTCGCTGGATGCAGCTGAAAGTTTAGCTTTTCTTAAAATCAACCGTCCTTCACAAAGTTTGAATATTGAAAAATATGTTCAGGGGCTGGTGGATTTCAGAAAAGAATTCAAAGGTAAAATCTGGCTGGAGGTGCTTATTCTTCCGGGATTTAATGATGATGCAAAAAATCTGGAAGCGCTGAAAGAAGCTTTTCTGAAAATAAATCCGGATGAAATTCAGCTAAATACGCTGGACAGACCTGGCACTATTGAAAATATCAGAGCAGCGACCCGTAAAGAATTGCAGAATATTGTAAATTTTTGGGACCTTGACAAGGTTAAAATTATTGCTGCAGCTCCAAACCGGAAAAAGATCATTTCCTACCGGGCCGATATGGAGTCTGCCATTCTGGAAACCATAAAGCGAAGACCTTGCACACTGGAAGATCTGCATAAAATTTTGGGGCTTCACAGAAATGAGATCAACAAGTACCTGGACGTTTTGGAAAACGAGGGGAAAATTAGTTCCGCAAAAGAAAAAAGAGGCCTGTTTTACAAAATCGCGGACCTTTCCTAACAAATTAAAACTCTAGTAAATAGAATAGTTTACAACAAAAAGGGGAAATTATTAAAAAAAATTGTTCAGTTCAAATAATGTTACTATTTTTGCAGCCCGAAAATTAGAAAAAAAATACTATGTATCTATCTGTTGAAAAGAAAAAAGAGATTTTAGGAAAGTATGGGAAGAACGAATTCGATACAGGATCTGCAGAAGGACAAATTGCTCTTTTCAGTTTCCGTATCAACCATCTGACCGGACACTTAAAAAGAAACAAAAAGGATGTTTTCACTCAGCGTTCGCTGGTTCGTTTGGTTGGAAAACGCAGAAGGCTGCTCGATTATTTGAAAGAAAAAGACATTGAAAGATATCGTTCCATAATTAAGCAACTTGGTC
>VAPK010294984.1_pt1 | contig 19119 bp, 20 predicted proteins | sample 3395031 | NCBI WGS metagenome assembly VAPK01 (sample SAMN08290443, study PRJNA428436) | hydrothermal vent metagenome | isolation source: Deep-sea hydrothermal vent chimney 1 | place: Pacific Ocean: Juan De Fuca Ridge
CCGGGTTTTTTTATCTGTTGACCCAGTGAATTTAGAATCCCTCAAACTCTGCATGTTCATTTTTGTAGTTGAAAACATTCTCCATTCGGTAAAGACGTGAAAATAAATTTTAATTTCGAGCGTTATTTCACCAATTAATCGCCTGTTGCCCGTGAAGCACAAATATCTTTTATTCCTGTTTCAATTGCTGCCGATGGTTTTGGTCGCGCAGCAGAATGGACAATATGCGTTTACCTTTATGGAACAGCCGGTTTCTGCGCGAACGGTGGCACTGGGTGGCGACCTTGCTGCTATTTACGATAACGACATCACTCTGGGATTTATAAATCCGTCGCTTATCAATGATCAGATGAATAACGAAATGGCGCTTTCTTATGTCAATTTCTTTGCCGGAGTAAATTATGGACTGGCGCAATATTCCAGAACTTTTAACCAGGCAGGAAGTTTTCTTGCAAGTATTCAGTACATGGATTATGGAAAGTTCGATTATGCAAATCCTGATGGAACACGAAGTGGAACTTTTGGCGCTGCAGATTATGCACTTACCGTTGGGTGGGGTCGTGAACTTGGGCCCAATTTCTCCGTTGGCGCATCCGCTAAACTGATCTATTCTTATTATGAAACATATAAAGCCTACGGAATTGGGGTAGATGTTGCAGGAACATACCGGAATGACAATGGCTGGGTTTTTTCCCTTGTGGCCTCAAATATTGGTACTCAGCTTAAGGGCTATGTTTCAGGAGTAACTTCTCCGCTGCCTTTTGATTTGCACTGGGCACTTTCCAAACGGTTGGAACACATTCCTTTAAGGTTGTGCCTCGTTGTGGACCATTTGGAGAAATGGAACCTGAGTATGGCAGATTCGTTAAACCCTGCGGGAGGCATTGATCCGCTCACCGGAAAACCTGTTCAGCTGACCGGCATGGCGAATTTCAGCGATAAGCTGATGCGTCATTTTATTTTTGGGAGTGAACTTTATTTGGGGAAAAATCTGACTTTGCGGCTTGGTTATAATTACTTGCGTAGAAAGGAGTTGAGTATCAATCAAAAACTTGGTTTGGTAGGATTTAGTTGGGGGATCGGGATAAGAATCTCTCATTTCCAGATCAATTATGCACGAACAACCTATCATCTGGCAGGTTCGCCCAATTATTTCACATTAACAACATCGCTTGATTCATTCGGACATGGAAGATACAGGTAAAATGAAAATGCCTGAACAAAATCATTTATCTCTTCATTTTCAGCTCTCCCTTTTTAAATCTCCTCAGTGCTTTGATGATATTGCCTTCGGGCGGGATGATATTTTCATTTTTCCAAAAGTTGGTATCGCTACCGGAAACCATATCAGAAAAAATACGATTGGGTTTAATGGTTTGGGAAGTTTCAAATCTTATGGGGCGCTTATTTTCAATGTCTGTACTGATCATTTCGAATGTCACGCTGTAGCGTGAAGCCAGCCATTTGTTTTTTCGTTTGACTTTTAAACCAATATTCCCAAGGATATGATGAATATAATACTTCCCATTTAAGTTCTGATAGGAAACTTCATAGCTGTTTTCTATTGGATATGTTTTAAAGTTCTTAATACTTTTCACAACGAAAAGATTTCTAAGCTTCTTCAGTGATTTTTTGGAATACCCGAAACGAATTTGAAGAATGGCAAGAGATTCTGCATCAATAAATACTTCCCCTTCAAATTCTGTTTCTTCCTGTTTGTCGATTGGAGTAAACCGGATAACATAAGCCAGTTTTCCATCCACAAATTCCATATTGATCAGGTCATAATGGTATTTATTATTGTTTAGCAGGATGAATTTCAATGGGTCTCTGATAATGTCCAAATTTAAAACAGCTTCAATACCCCCTTTTAGTTTAAACATTACGGTATCTCGCGATCTGATATCATTGTATTTTTTTTCCCTGACCACCTTCACTTCATCATGAAACAGAGTCGGCCGCATGGGGCGTTTATAAATATCCAGAATGGCTTCCGTGTAAGACATGTATTTATTATCGCGTTTGACAATTTCCCTGTAAAAAGAACGCATGATATAAGGCCCATTAAAATAATTATCAGGAATTTTTAAGATGGCTTTCCGTACCAGTTCCGAAGCGGACGTATTTCTGATGAGTATCTCGGGAAGCGAAACTGGTCGCTCGTCCATTTTATAAGAATTATAGTCTTTGATTTCGGAAATAAGTATTTCATTAAGAAAATAACCGAGATGACTAATTACCATCGTATCATGTTTATATTTTGCCGGGATCTTAAATACAAACACTCCATCCTGATTACTGATAACACCAATGCTTTTGTGCAAAATACTTACCGATGTGTAAGGTAAGGGCCTTCCGGTGTTCCTGTCAACAATTTTTCCAGTAACGGTTTTTGCCTTTTGGATATTAATGGGAGTAAACCCGGAAGTATCGGTTTTTTCATAAATAATCAGTTGATTATCGATGATTCGGTAATAAATGAGCGGTCGTTTGAATAAACTGTCAAGAACAATGGTCAATGGAATAGAGTCGAAAGTTGCAGTTATCTTTTTCTGACAGGGGATAAGATTTGAATTGTAGGTAAAATCCAAATGAATTTTCTTTTCAAGAATTCTAAGCGCTGAATCAACAGAAATGTCTTTGAACCTGACCGAAACACTTTGGTAAAGCGGGTTTTGTTGCGCAGATAAAGTGCCTCCGATCAGAAAAATAAGTATCATGGAGACTGAAAATTTTTTAAAGAAAACCATAAAACATCTTAGTTAACAGCACTTAATACGATTTTATCATTATTTTGGGTTGATTTAAGATGAAAAGTGAGGCACAGCGACTGAATAATTGTTTTCAGACTAACCTGATTATAGGTTGATGTTAGACGCAATTGTCCTATTGAATCCGAATCTAACAGAATGTGAGTAGTATAAGCATGACTTAAAGTTTCAACAACATTTTTGAGTTCTGCATTTTTAAACTGAAACTTCTTGGTTTGCCATGAAAGATAGTTTTTACCAGGAGCTTGTGCTTTTTCAGCTTTTCCGGCTTCCATCATTCCGAATTCACCTTTCTTCAAAAATACCCTGTCTTTTCGGTTATGGATGGATGCAAGGCTTACAATACCTGTCTTGACCAGTACTTCCACACGATCATGGTCGAAAGGGGCAAGGACATTAAAAGAAGTTCCCAATACCCTGATCCGTGCCGATCTGGTTTCGACAATAAAAGGCTTGATCGGGTTCTTGGTTACCTTAAAGAATGCTTCACCAATTAAAGTCACCCTCCGGTTTTTTGTACCAAAACTTTTTGGATAAGTCAAACTACTGTTGCCGTTTAAGTAAGCAATGGAACCATCAGGAAGAATCAACTGGCGTTGGAAAGAGGCAGTTTCTACCTTCCTCACTTTTACGTTTATCAACTGTTGAATTCCCCAGGCAAGTCCTAAAAGAATAACCATGATTGCGGCAATCCTAACGGTCCATGATGAAAAAAATGAAGGTTTCAGATCAGGGATCTCCTCTTGCTCAATTTTGTTGAGCAGACCCGACCAGGCTTTATCAGTCTTTTTGCTGTACAGATACCCGGTTTTTTTCAGAAAGTCGTTTTGTAGTTCCATCTTATTGAATGTTCGATGTCTGTGTTTTAAGATATTAGTTTAAAGTGTAATCCTTCAGGTTTTTCCTGAAATATTGAAGTGCCTTGGTGATATTTGATTCCACTGTTTTCAGTGAAATGGATAATTCTTCAGCGATCTCTTTATATTTCAAACCTTGTATCCGGTTCATTTTAAATATCTGCCTCTGTCTTTCCGGAAGTTCTTCCATCAGTTCAAAAAACGCACGGTTCAGTTCTTCGTATTTTAATATTTCTACCGGATCAATATCCTGACTGGGTTGATTTAAAGAGTATTGGATGTAGTTCTCAGTGAGCTTCCCCCGTTTTAATATTTGAAGGCTGTTGTGAAAAACCGATTGATACAGATAAGCTGAAATAGAATGTTTTATATTTAGTTTTTTCCTGTCTTTCCATAGCTTATAAAATAATTCCTGTATCACCTCTTCCGAATCAGCTTCTGATTTTGTGATTGTAATTGAATAGCTTAGCAGGGGTTCATAATGCAGTCTGAATAAGAATTCATAGGATTTTATGTCCCCCTGTCTGATGCTTTTCAATAAATATTTTTCAAACGCTTTCAACGGCTCCGAATTTTGTTCTCAGGATAAGAAATATTTCGATGCTAATTTAGTCAAAATATGAGTTATCAGTCATTTGCCGATCTTTTCAGTATCCTTTTAAATTTCCTAATAGCTGATTCGATAGACTGGTTGGGTTGAATGATATTGTATTTTCCCCAATAATTTTCGCTGGCAAAAGCATCTAATGATTCTGTGAAAATCTCGTTTTCTTTGAAACGTTCCTTGGGTTTAAATTTCACCACATTATTGTCTTTTCGGTCTGTAATGGCCATTTCAAAGGTGGTGGAATAAGTTGATGCAAATAGTTTTCTCTTCCATTTGGTTTTAAAAGAGGCTTCTCCTTTTGCATAGTTGAAATACCATTTTCCGTTTTGTTCTTTGTACTTAACCATATAATCAGCGGAGAGCGGCGTCACTTTAACCCCGGCCGGTTTCTTCCTGATAAACAATTGAGCAGCTTCTTCAGGGTTACTTAAATCCAGCCGGAATTCAGCATAAGCCAGTGCATAAGTGCCCACTTCAATATAATATTTCCCGAAGTATTGAGGAATACCTATTTTACTGATAGGACTAAAGGTAATTACGTAAAAAACCTTGTTATCGATTTTCACTTCGCTTTCCAGGCTGAAATGATATTTATAGATCATTTCAGGGTTTAGCAGGACATAAGGATTTTTGATAATGTCAAGCATAAGTGGTGTGGTAGGCCCTCCCTGAAGTTTAAAGAGAAGCGTATCCATTCTTTTAACATTGTTGCCCATTCGGCCGATAGCAACCCGCACCTGGTCATTGGAAAATCCTTTATAAGATGCTTTATAAATTTTTACAACAGCCTCTGCTAATGATACATAAGAATTTCTTTTTTTAATGGATTCACGATAGAAGCCTGTCATCTGATTTGGCTTTGACGAATAGTTCTGTCCCACATTTTCCAGTACTTTATGAATAATTTGATCGACCGGACCGGGTCTGATATAGACCTGGTTGAGTGCCACTGAAACAGGTTCCATATAAAGATCATTTGTCTTATGCTTCAGTTCGGAGAGAGGAACAATAAGGTTTTTATAACCCAAGTGAGAAATAACGATGTTCTTGGCATCGCTGTTTTTAGCTACCTTCAGGGTGAATTCGCCCTGGTTGTTGGAAATAGTAGAAACATTCCCTCTCTGTAAAAAAATGCTCGCGTAGGAAATACTTTCGTGTGAATTGTTATCCATCACGCGCCCATTAAATACTTTATAAGAAAGAGTGTCCACGTCAGAATTGCCGCGTGTCAAAGGCAATGCACTCAAGGATGTTGAAAAAGTAACCCCTAAAAGTGCAATGCTCATTAGAATAAAGGCCATAGCCCTGGAAATTTTGTTTTTCATAGCGCATAATTTTAAGATGAACAAAAACATTTTGCTTTTTCTATTAAGATGATCGAAAAGAGTTTTACCCTACCTTTATATTTCTTTTTTTTTTAATTTGCACTCATGTCATCTTGTACACTTTATTAGAAGAATTGTAAATTTCGATGACGTATAAGTATTAATTATTGTGAAAATTGATTTTGTAAAAACCTTATCCTATGAAAAAACTTTATCCTTTTTTGATCATGATTTTATTTTTTTTGTTGCTCTATGGACCCATTCAGGCACAATGGGTAAAGATGACTAGCCCCTTTTTTGAGAATATTAGTTGTTTGGCAGCAAATGAGACAGACGTATTTGCAGGAACCCCTTATGGTGTCTTTTGGTCATCTGACAATGGTGCAAATTGGAAGTCTATTGGTCCGGCAGAAGGAGTAGATGCTTTGGGATTGTCGGGACAAAATTTGTTTACAAGTACATCTTCTGGTTTGTATTTATCTACTTATGATGGAGATAAATGGACTGTAGTGAAGACAAATTTTCCTAGTAATGAGATTGCTATTGCATTAAAAAGTTTAGGGTCTCGTATTTATGCAGGAACAAAATCTGGAAGTGTTTTTTTATCAACAGATGAGGGGAAAGATTGGTCCTCGGTCAATAATGGTATTGATGGTACTGTTCAAACCTTTGCTGTTATTGATACCACCCTTTTTGCAGGATCCACCGATGGTCTCTACGTTAATATCTCTGATACGGCCTGGGATAAGATTGATAGTGGATTAAATGATTCCAATGTGAAAGCACTGACTTCTTCAGGCTCAAATATTTATGCGCTGGCTGGGTATAATGTATATCGTTCAACAGATGGAGGTAAAAGTTGGAGTAAAGTTAATAATAGTAAGATATTCGTATTTGGCTCTAAGATCGCAGCCATAGGATCAAACCTTTTTGTTGGTAGTAGCTCGTTCGGCCTTTTTATGTCTACTGATGGTGGTAAAACATGGGCAAATGAAAATAAAGAAATGCCAGATCAATGGGTTAAGGCCTTCGCAGTTTCAGGAAATAACCTTTATCTCGGGACAGATATAGATGGGGTTTTTCTGTCAACGAATAAAGGAGCAAGTTGGAACCCTGTAAATCATGGATTGCCAACGAATAATATTACATCAATGATGAGTATAGAAGCTCTGGGGGCATCTGATTCTACAATCTTTGCTGGTACGCAGATTGGTGTTTATCGTTCTGTCGACAGTGCTAAAAGTTGGACAAAACTTGAAAATGGATTACTGGATCCTCAAGTTGAAACAATAGTTGTCTATGGTAAAACCATTTATGTAGGGACTTATTCAAAAGGCATTTTTGAATCAAACGATAATGGAGATAGTTGGACTCAAATTAATAATGGATTAACTAATTACGAAGTAATGGCAATATTGTCGACTGGAAATGAACTTTATGCTGGTACGTATGGTTCCGGTGTGTTCAAATCAACCGATGGCGGAGAAATCTGGACGGCAATTAATAGCGGGATGAGTTATACAAACGTTATTTCGTTGGCAAAATCGGGTACAGATCTTTTTGCCGGGACTGCGTATAAAGGTGTTTTTCTTTCCACTGATGATGGGAAAAGCTGGACAACAATCAACTCAGGACTCACCAAATTAGATATTAACAGCCTTGTTTTTTATACTGACAAACTTTTTGCGGGAGTCTATAATGGAGGCGTGTTTCAGGCTGTCAGCAACGGGACGGATTGGAAGTGGATGCCTATTGATTCAGGGTTGGTTTATAATACTATTTATAAACTTATTCCACTTGGCAAAAGTCTTTTTGCAGAAACTCAATTTGGCATGTGTATGCTACCCAGTTACGGATCAAGTTGGATCGAAATAGATGACGGCCTTAGTTATCCATATCCTATTGCGTTTGCAATTTCCAATACGAGCCTCTATGTCGGTTTGATGGAGTGGAACGATGAGATATGGCGACGTCCAATATCACAGTTGGTTACGGGTGTGAATAAATTTTCCGATAACCTTTCTCAAGCGTTAAGTTTATTTAAAAATTACCCCAATCCATTTTATGATAAGACTGTAATCGAATATAAACTTCCGGTCAAAGGTACTGTAGATCTTTCTATTTTCAATTCAAAAGGGCAAAAGGTTGCTACTCTTGTTAATGACGAATCGCAAACTGTCGGAACTCATAAAGTAAGCTGGAATGGTGGAAATTTACCCAAAGGAACTTATTTTTACCGTTTAACAGAAAAGGGTTCCAGGAACATTACGGAAGCAAAAGCTATGGTACTGATGAAATAGATACTGCATCGGTTTTGGAAAATAGAACCACAACCATAGATGCTTTTCCTCCCACATATTTTGTATTTTTATTTCCTGAAAGTTGATAAGAAGCTATGAACCTTTCCCATCTCATTTTAAGCAATTTCAAGAATTATACGGATGCCGACCTGAATTTTAGTGAGAAGATCAATTGCCTGGTCGGTGGAAATGGCGCCGGAAAAACCAATGTGTTGGATGGCATTTATTATCTTTCGTTCTGCAAAAGCTATTTCAACTCCATCGATTCTCAGAACATTAATCATGATGCGGAATTTTTTGCATTGCATGGGTTTTATGATGTTCAAAACGAGCACGAAGACAAGATCAGCTGCATTCAGAAAAGAAACCACAAAAAGCAATTTCGTTACAATACAAAAGATTACGACCGATTGGCCGATCACATTGGCAAAATACCGCTGGTGATGATCTCTCCTTACGACCGGGATCTGATCAATGAAGGAAGCGAGACGCGCAGGAAATATATTGACGGGGTTATTTCGCAGTTTGATAAGTTTTATTTGAATGATCTCCTGGAATACAACAAAGCGCTGTTGCAGAGGAATGTTTTGCTGAAGAATTTTGCAGAGAAACATTTTTTCGATGAGCTTTCACTGAGTGTTTGGGATGAGAAATTGGTTACACTTGGGGAAAGTCTTCATGAAAAAAGAAAAGATTTCCTAAAAGATTTTAATCCTTTGTTTGAAGAATATTACCGCTATTTATCCGGTGGAAATGAACAAGTGGAAGTGGTTTATTCCTCCCAGTTGGAACAAAGTGGGTTAGGAGACCTCTTGAAAGAATCGCTGCAGAGAGACCGCATGGTTCGTTATACAACTCAAGGCATTCATAAAGACGATTTAATCTTTCTGATTGATAGTTTTCCGGTTAAGAAGTTTGGTTCTCAGGGGCAGCAAAAGTCTTTTGTAGTAGCCATTAAACTGGCTCAATTTGAATATACCAGGTTGCAAAAGGGGTTTAAGCCCATTCTTTTGTTTGACGATATTTTCGATAAGCTGGATGACAACCGTGTTTCCCAGATTGTAGAGTTGGTGAGCCAGGAGAATTTTGGTCAGGTTTTTATCACTGATACCCAACATCATCGGATCAAATCAATTTTTGAAAGAATAAAAATCGATCACAAAATATTTTTTGTGGAAAAAGGTACAGCGCGCGAAGCAGATGATTAAAAGAAAAAACGAATACAGTCTGAAAGATGTTATTGAGGAATTGATCAATTCATATCACCTGAGTGGGAAACTTAAGGAAACGAGAATTATCAATTCGTGGGAAAAAGTAGTTGGAGGTATTTTCGCCAAACATACTACCAATCTTTCCATTAAAAACGGCATTCTTTATGTAAAGCTGGATTCTTCCGTTCTACGCAGCGAGTTGGCGATGGCTCGCTCCAAGCTGGTTGACATGCTCAACAAAGAAGTGGGCGAAAAAGTAATAGAGGACATTATCTTTCGATAGTATCCTCTATTACTTTTATAGGTCTCAAAATTAGTTAAAACTATGCACCTTAGCGGATTTCGCTTTTGCTTCTAAAAATATTAAAAAGATAAATGTCGAATAATGATTAACGATGTATAATTTTTGAAGCAAATATGACATCTAATGTATTGTAACTATCTAATTGTTACATGCTTTCACAAAATCTCAAATCATTAATCCTTGTTCGATATTCTAAATGCTTCTTTCCGCGAAAGCGAAATCTTACCGATACAGTGTAGCTTTTAAAACAGTAGCATTTCCAACCATATCATGAACCACAAGGCGGAATTCATTTTTACCTTTCTTCAGGTAACTGTCGAAATGATAAATCAGCAATTTCTTTTTGGGGAGATATTCCATTAAAATCCAATGCCCGTTGAGCGTAGGACGATAGTCTTTAATTCCCGTCTGTAAATCGTCAATCATAACTTTCAGGGTTTTCTGTCCCTTCAAATGACTGACGTTTTTAAAATTCAACTCTTTCACCACCGGGGCAACCGTATCGACCATGATGGCATAACAACCGAGGGTGCGCACTTTAGTTTTTAACCAACCTTTTGAATATTTACCACCTACATAGTTGTATGCTTTAGATTTCCGGTCAGGTGCATAAGCTATGTACAGTCTTTTGTACAGCGGTTTGTCAGAGGCAGGCATTTTGATGGAAAGGTCAAAATATCTCTGTACGGGAACAAAGCGGGTTCCCATTGCATAAACTGGTGACAGCAAATGCTCCTTTTTAGGATATTTTCTCAGATGAAATACAAAAGAGCGGTAAAAACTTTCGATAGGAAAATTGAGCCTGATATGGGCTGTATTGATCTTTTCATTCCGGTTAAACCGAAATGAATGTCCGCTTACCTTCTTCCTTTTAACGGTCTTTTGTCCTTTACAATTCTTAATGGGAGCAGCCTGCACACTGAACTTGAAAATGGCTGTGTTTCCATAAATATCAGCTACCTCATATTTAAAATGATGGACTTTTTTGTCACGCAAATGGAATATTCCATCGTTTTGAACAGAAAAATAATTCGGCACACGGTTGTTGGTATCTACCTCAGTGCGGATCAGGTGGCGCTTGGTTTTTTCGTAATAATTATAATCGATCAGACTGTTTATATAGCGGGAGGTATAAAATGAAATTTTGTTCATTTCGATGCCCCACACCAATTTACCGTCTTTGTAAAGCTTCAAGCTGTAATCTCCGTCCCGGTTGGAAATATGATCCATTCCATCGTCAGACTGCAAACCCAATGAGAACGGACTTGAAACTTTGATCACAGGATGATTCCTGATATAACAGTTCTTTCCTGTACCGGAAACCAGGTAGATCGTAGTATCCAGAATATTTTTTTCACAGTTACCGGAATTTTTAGAGTATATCGCCAGCCTGTAAATTTTCGGATGTCGATGGTCAACAACGTGAATTCCCCGGAACAATAAAGGGTTTACCGGGTATTCGGATTTGGCTTCCCGCACTTCGAAATGCAGATGAGGTGCATCGGAATCGCCTGTATTACCTGAATAAGCAATCACCTCCCCTTTTTTCACTGAAAGTTTCCCTTTCGGTGGAAATGTCTCAACTGTAAACGACTGCCGTTTGTACTGAATACTCCTAACATATTTTTGCAACTGCCGATTAAACCGTTTCAGGTGCCCGTATACCGAAACATAGCCATCAGGATGTGTAATGTATAATGCATTCCCGTAACCCGTCAACGATACATTGATACGTGAAATATAACCACCGGCGACAGCATACACTTTCATTCCGGTCTTCTCTTGTGTTTTAATGTCGATACCGGAGTGAAGATGGTTAGCCCTCAGTTCGCCGAATGTTCCCGACAAGTGCAGCGGAAAACCCAACGGTGACCGAAAATGAGCATGGATCTTTTGTTGTTGTGCCTGTAGTGGCGAAAAATAAAAAATAAAAATCAAGAAGAACAGAAAATAAAAAAAATTACAAGGTTTCCGTAAAAAAGTTTTTATCATAATAGTCTCAAATCTAATTAAGAGCGTGGCCAAATCCTCACAGCAAAATTAAAAAAATTGTACATACGCAACCCTATCAAAATTGTCGCATCAGCATTGCTTCCCGGAGCTGGAAATTCATGGGAATTTTATGAAAGCTTGTGACTGATTTTATTAACTTTGCGTGTTTTCTGAAGCCGGGAAACCAGTTGTTCCAGGTAGGCTATCAGGAGATCTTAAGCCGGGCAAAAAGGCTATTTTATTGAAAAAATACGTTTTCCACGAATGGATGCAAGGAAATTTTAGAACGTAATAGAGAAACATTTTCAAATGCAAGAGAAGCACCTTACGGCAAAGAAAAATATACTATTCATCATCAATCCTATTTCCGGGGTAAGACGTGGCGGTAATTTAACAAAGAGTATTAAAAAACACATCAACACGGAAAGTTTCAATTACGAATTCAAATTCACCAAATATCCGGGACATGCCATTGAAATCAGCAGGGAAGCTGTTGAAAATAAAATAGACATCATTGTGGCCGTAGGCGGCGATGGCACCATCAACGAAGTCGCATCGCAGATGATTGGCAGTAAAGCCGTTTTGGGCATTGTACCGCTGGGTTCCGGCAATGGGCTGGCACGTCATCTGGGAATCCCGCGCCTGACACCTTCTGCACTAAAACTTATCAACGACTTTCAGGTTACCGATATCGATACGGCTTCCATCAACGGGAAATCATTTATCAGCATTGCAGGCGTAGGCTTCGATGCCAAAGTAGCCAAACTGTTTGCCAAAACCAGGCGCCGTGGATTTTTCACTTATGTGCATCTCATCACCAACCATTATCTTCCTTACAAACCCAAAAAATACACCATTGAATTCGACGATGGCAGAACCATCACCACAAGAGCATTGTTCATTAGTTTTGCCAATTCCAACCAGTTCGGATACAACACCACCATTGCTCCCAACGCGCAACTAAGAGACGGCCAGCTGGACCTTTGCATTGTTCAGAAACCTAACATCTTCACGCTTCCCCTCGTCGCCAACCTGATGCTGCTCCGCGCTATCGACAAATCGCAATATGTGGAAACCATCCGCGCTTCGCACTTTACGGTGCACCAGTCGCGAAACCGAATGGTGAACATTGACGGTGAAGCTGCCAAAATCGATAAGAAATTAGAAGTTAAGGTAAATCCACTTTCACTACAGGTAATCATCCCCGATCATGAAGTCAAATAAAAAAAATAACGGGATTATTTATTCCACCGATTCCGATTTCGTGTTTGAAAACGAAGAAGATGAAACCCCTGTTGTTCCACCGGAACGGCAGACACTTTACATCTTGCTGGATAAAAAACAAAGAAACGGCAAAAGAGTAACTCTTATCACCGGTTTTCAGGGACCGGAAAACACACTCAAAGAACTGGCTAAAGATCTCAAATTGCACTGCGGCGCAGGCGGTTCGTCCAAAGATGGCGAAATACTCATCCAGGGCGATTTCAGGCCAAAAGTTAAGGCTTTACTTGAAAAGAAAGGTTACAGAATTAAGAGTTCATAAAGTGCTTAAAGTTAAGTTTACTTCTACTAACTTCACAGATTTTATGAACTTTATCACACTTTAGGCACTTCCTTAAAACTTTTCCAGGTATTCAAAAATAGCTAAGAAATCCATCCTGCCCATTCCTTTTGCTTTTGCTCCTTCAAACAGCTCTTTTGCCACATTGGCGAGATACAACGGCTGGTTATTTTCATAAGCCGAAAGCGTAGCGAGGTGCAGGTCTTTGTGCATCCATTCCAGTGGAAACTGAACTTCATAATCTTCCTTTGAAATGGCGTTTATCTTGTTTTTGATGAAAGGCGGAGTAATAATCAATCCGGGCAGCGTTTCCAGCAGAAAATCCCTTGAGAGGCCCATCTTTTCTCCCAATAACACACCTTCGGAAAACAACGCCATCAAAATAAAGAGTCAATCCTTTTGGGGTTTAGAATAATTCCCTAATTTTACGGGACAATTAAAAACCAAGACCGAACAATAAAATCCTCTCATAAATAATTCACATTATGCAACCAAATTTAATGAAGAAACCCTGTCCGGTATGTAAAACGAAGATTCGGGCAGGCTTGTTTAACCACCGTGAAGAAATCATTCGTTGTCCAAACTGCGGCGCATTACTGATTGATAACCCAAAAAGAAAATTGGCCGGAATGCTAATCGGCATGACAGGTCTCGTCTTGTGGGCCATTCTCAGTTTATGGTTTGTGATTAATCTTCCATTATTATTTTTGCTCATCTTCATCCCGTTATTCATTTCGATGCTAATTTGGAACTTTTCCGTGATAAAAAAAGATTTAGCCATACGGAATAAACAGACAAATATGGTTTCTTATGTAAACAAATCAGACTGGGATGAGATTGTAAAGAATTCACCAGGCAAAGAAAATATCTTTGAAATCATTGAAGAGCTGTGATAATTTCTGTTGAAGCAGAATCGGGTTTGTAATGTGATGGCAAAGTTTGGGTTGCAAATCCAAACGAGCTGAGGATGCCTGCCTGCCGGACGTCAGGCTCTCTTCGTGCTCCATGCCATTTCTACATAGATTACAACAATAAAGTTGGTGTATTCAACTGAAAAGAAGCAATCTTTATAACAGAGATTCTAGATTTGTACAAACAAGCAGATTACAACGAAACTCTTACCCGTAGAGATTTCATCGACCCGTTTTTCAAAGTATTGGGCTGGGATGTGGACAACTCGCAGGGTTACGCAGAAACCTACCGGGAAGTTATTCACGAAGACCGTGTCAAAGTGGGGAAAGCCACCAAATATCCCGATTATTCTTTTCGTCTGCCCGGTGGCAAAAGGTTATTTTTTGTTGAAGCTAAAAAACCCAGCTTATTCGTGTTTGCAACCCGGATTTAAAAAGAGATTTGAAATTATTCCTTAATAAAATACAGGACTTTAATCTTACCATAATTTCTTTTCTTGGACTTTATTATTTTTACAAGTAATTGTTCAACGACCTTGTTCTGAAAACAAAGCTGAAACATGGATTTGATTAATACAAATGTCAGGTTAAGAAGGTTAGCTGTCACGGATAAGCAGGTAGTTGCCCGTTTGTGCAACAACAAAAATATCTGGGACTACCTACGTGATAGTTTTCCAATGCCCTATTCCGAAAAAGATGCAGAAGAATTCATTAGAATTTGCTTGGCTGAAAATCCTGCGGCGACCTTTGGCATAAATTACAAAGGTGATTTTGCCGGAGTGGTTGGACTTGTGAAACAGGGGAGATGTTTACAGATTAACTGCGGAACTGGGCTATTGGATCGGGGAACCTTACTGGGGTTTGGGAATCGCCACAAAAGCAGTCAATTTGATCATTCAATATGGATTTAACACGCTGGGATTGATGAGAATTTATTCTGGTGTTTTTGATTTCAACAAAGCGTCGCAGCACGTCCTTGAAAAAGCAGGCTTTCAACTGGATTGTATTCTTGAGAAAGCGGTTATTAAAAACGGGATTATTTGTGATGAGTATATGTACAGTATGGTAAAAGAATAGCGCGACTGAAGTTTTCATATAGCAAATCATCCAGAAAAAAAAATGGAACAGAAAGATTATATTTCATCTTTTAAAGGGATTGATGTCTCAAATCTTGAATTGCTGGCAGAAATCATTTACCGAACCGGTATCCGTTCCCCAAAAGGGGAAAAAGAAAGATGCCTGCAAAAAGCGTTGCAAATCTATGAACTGTGTAATGAAATGGGCCGAACTTTTTCATTCGATCGGAAAAGCAAGATGAATGACATCAGAAGCGTGTTGTAAATGCGTATGGTCACTTTTTCGACGGGAGGGTAAAACAAAATATACTTCCCTTGCCCGGCTTACTTTCAGCCCAGATGTTACCGCCGTGTTTCTCAACAAATTCCTTGCATATCAACAAACCCAGTCCCGTTCCTTTTTCGTTAAGCGTGCCCGGCCTGGAGTAACCATCATCAATACGAAACAGTTTTTCAAGATCACTCTTTTCCATACCTGTGCCATTGTCATTGACCTTGAACAGTATTTGTTTCTTATTTTGCTCTGCTGATATAACGATCTTACCTCCTACACCCGTGAACTTTATGGCATTAGATACCAGGTTTCTTAAGACAGTTTCAAACATGGCTTCGTCGGCATATACCTTGTCCCCTTCAGGGATTTCCTTTGTAATTAAGATTGATTTATGTATGGCGACATCTTTCAAGGTTTCTGTTGCCCTTTTGACCATTTTGCTAATGTTAATAATTTCAGGCTCAAACTTCACCTTGCCTATTTGGCTGCGCGCCCATTCCAACAAATTCAGCAGCAAATTAAACGTGCGTTCTGAAGATTTCTGTAGTAAATCCGCAAGTTCATCTATACCATCATAATCTTTTTCCCTGGTCTTTTCTACTAACAAATCGCTAAAACCCAATATTGCATTAAACGGACCTTTCAAGTCATGAGCAATAATGGAAAAGAATTTGTCCTTGGAAGCATTGAGTTCCCGCAAACGGATTTCGTTTTCCTTAAGCAAATCTTCTGATTTTTTACTTTCAGTAATATCGCGTACCACTACCTGTAAGAAGAAAGTGCCATCCACTTCAAAACGGTTCAAAACAACATCAGCATCAAAAAGGGTTCCATCCTTTGCCATATGTTTCCAATAAAAACGCTGTGGCTCGCCTTCAAAAGCAGCATCAATCATTTCTTTTGCTAACTTTTTAGAACTCTCTCCACCAGGCTGATACTCCGGGCTAAATTCCCAGGGTGTATGGCCTATGATATCTTCTTTCTTTTCACACTCAAAAATCTGTAATGTCATTTGATTACAATTCAGGAAAGTATCCTTGCTCATGGTAAAGATAGCATCGTTGGCGCTTTCAAAAAGAGTTCTATACCTGTTTTCTTCTTCTTTCAGTTCTCTTTCAGCCTTAAGTCGTTCCGTGATATCCTGGATTATAGCTAAATAGCCAATAATTTTTTCATCCTTTGCTGATTTAAGAGGAGTGACGGAGTAGTGTAAGTCTGTTTTCCCCCTTTTAGTTGTGTTGAATTGGTCTTGTCGCCTGATTTCATCAAAATCGAAATAAGCGTTATAATCAATTTGGCTTCCCTGCTGTAGTTGGTCAAGCAACTCATTGTTTAAACTCGTACCGTCATTAAGGTTTAGTCCTATGACATCCTCTTTATTGACAATTCCAAACATTTCCAAAGAAGTTTTATTGATGTCTATAAGATCGCCTTTGGCATCGTAAATATCAATACCCACAGGAGATTTCTCAAAAAATGTTCTGAATTTTTCTTCACTTTCCTGTAATTCACGTTCGGCCTTTCGCCTTTCCGTAATGTTCCTGTAACTCCATACACGTCCTATTACTTTTCCTTCAGCACGTTGAGGCTGAGAATATCTTTCAAATATTCGGCCATCTTTCAATTCCATGGAATCGTAAGAAATCCTGTCTTCGTTGCTGAATATCTCCTTATTTGCTTTTACAATACCATCCGGTTCTTTCAACTGGTCTTTAATAATTGACATCAACTTCTTGCCGTCATGCATCTCTAAAACAGATTCTGAGATTCTCCAAAGCTCGGCAAACTTGCAGTTGTAGTTTACAATTTCTCCTGACTTATCTAAAACAAGTATCCCGTCTTCGGTAGATTCCAAAGTAGCAGTTAATAACGAAACAGATTGTTCGAGTTCATCTTCGGCTCTTTTTCTTTCTATAACGTTGGCAACCTGACTGGCAATGGAATCAAGAAACTTGAGATGACCTTCATCATACATGTTTTCATTTTCATAATGCTGAAGGACCATAACGCCAATAGTTTTTGGAGAAACTCTTAAAGGAATTCCCACCCATGAAGGTGAGAATGAGCCCACCAGCTCAACTTCTCCTTCATCAACCAGTTGCTGAAACACCTTTGTAGGGATAAGCATTGACTTTCCTTTATGGAAAATATACGCAGTACAACTCTTTTCCAAAGGCGATGACCCTTCTGGTGGGTCATCGTACTTATCTACAAAATAAGGAAAGCTGAAAATGCCTTTCTCATGATCATACAGGGCAAAGTAAAAGTTTTCTGCGTAAAGTACTTTACCGATGGAAGTATGGATCAACTTAAGCAACTCAGCCAGGTTGGATGTGGTGGTCATACCTTCAGTGATTTCATATAATACCTGTTCCTGTAACTGAATTCTTGTACTTTTGGCAACGTAATGCAGCATAGGGCGGAAAACCAAAAAATAAAGTGCCGGGCCAATTAGAATGATCAAAAGAAAACTGTCGAACAATCCTGATATTTTGTCATTATTAATGGGTAAAATCTTTATTAAAACAGTAATACCAATATCAATAATTAAGATAATAAGAATTAATGAAATAACAAGTTTAACAGGAGACTTAAAGACTTCTTTGGTTATTTTGGAAGAATTACTTGAAGATGGTCTTTTCATTTTATTGCAGATTAAAAATCACGTAAGTTCATATCAACCGACGGATAAATTTCGATATTACGTGCCAGGGATATGCAGCAATTCTAATTCCACAAGCCGACTTAAAATAGCTTTCAAACCCCTGGCTGAAGTTTCAAATTTAATAAAGTCTCCTTTTCATTGATCACCTTTCCGGCAATATATTTGTTAGAATATTTTGGACTTACTGAATATGAATGTTTTATTAGGGATCAAAAGTATCAAATTATGTAACAACTATGATGTAACTATGTATTGTTGACAGGTCAATTCTCCTGGTAAGGTCCACAGTTTCAAAGATGAAGTATTTCCAGCATCTCTGTAAGGGCTGCTCCCACAACCGATTTAACGATAATTTTTTTGCGCTACTGTTTCCATATTAATTATTTTTTGAGATTTGTTCCAGTTCTGAAGCCAGCTTTTTGTTTTCATCGGTTAATGGTTCGCGCGGAACTTCATTCTTTTTCACATGCATGGCCTCTTTTAAAAGCTGGTTGTATATATCAGGACGGTCCAGATGGCCTGTGGCAACATAGTAAACAGCCTGCCATGAGAGTCCAGCCAATTTAGATACCTTTGAAATAACCCCCCTTGGAAGCAGGTGCCTGATTGATTCAGGGTGCTTTTTGGTTGTTGCAGCACACATTTTGTTTATATTTGTTTTTGTTTTAAATTATGATACCGCAAAAGTAAAGCAATATTTTACAATAATCAAATATTTTTTTACTATTTTTAAATATATTTTTTAATAATGGATTATATTACACAGAATATTAATGTGTTAATATCCAAGTCAGGTTTTAAAATCTCCGACTTAGCGAAAGAAATGGGAGTTACAAAGCAGACTGTTTATAACATAAAAAAGGGTCAGGTTACAATAGATAACCTGATAAAACTTTCTGAAATTTTAAAAGTCCCAATATCTGAATTTTTTAAAACACAGAAAAATCTTACTGACCCAGGTAAAGTGAATGAAAGTATTGAACCATATGAAACTAACAGTTATTTAATTAATATTTTAAACAATCAAATACAAATTAAAGACAAACAAATATCTGAGCTTATTAGTCATATTAAATGGATTGAAAGAAATTTTGAGCTGAGTAATGATTAGAAAAATATATAAACAAGATATTAGTGACGCTTGAAATTAATAATAGAAAACTTTAATAAACTACCCCGAGGCAGAGCCATCGAGGTATTAAAAGGAGTTTGCTTTGCAAACATTATTGTTTCCGACCCAGAGGGTCGGGGTATTAACCTATATC
>VAPK010585042.1_pt1 | contig 19097 bp, 20 predicted proteins | sample 3395031 | NCBI WGS metagenome assembly VAPK01 (sample SAMN08290443, study PRJNA428436) | hydrothermal vent metagenome | isolation source: Deep-sea hydrothermal vent chimney 1 | place: Pacific Ocean: Juan De Fuca Ridge
AATGGGATACTTATTGTTGGCGCCAGTACGACTATTGCAGAATATATGTTACCCGCCTTGTTAGGCGACTTTAAAACCAAATATCCTGACGTCAATTTGCGGCTGCGAGTATCCAATAGTGATGGCATCGTTGCGATGGTTGAGAATAATGTGATTGATTTGGGCGTCGTTGAAGCGGCGGTCACAAATAAAAATCTTGCTGTAGAATTGTGCCGTGTAGACCGGTTAGTTGCCGTAGTTCCACCGAACCATGAGTTAGCAGATAGAGAAATACTTGATATTCGTGATTTACTGAAATATCCGTATATATGCCGGGAGGAGGGTTCAGGTACGCGTGAAGTGATTCTTGCGTATTTAGGACAAGTCGGTATGTCGACAAGTGAATTAAATATCATCATGGAACTGGGTAGCCCGGAAGCACTTAAAGGCGCTGTAGAAGCCGGTATCGGCGTCACTATTATATCGCGTGCCACGCTTAACAAAGAACTGAAATTAGGGACTTTGGTTGCGATTGACCTCGATCCACCACTGGAACGCCCATTTTCTTTTGTGCATCAAAAACAGAAATTTCGACAACATACAGTGGAGAAACTGTTGGAATTTGCACGACAATATTGCGAAGACCATCCAACCCCAGAAAGTTGATACTGGCTTTAGTTAGATTTTAGTTAGATAATAATTGATTAGACAATATACATCCTTGCCACGACGTTTGAATGATGATCGTCACTGGCAACTCCGAATAAGAGATGAATAAGAGTGAAAAAAAATTAATTCGTCTGTATGAGGCATTAGCGCCAATTGAACGTGAGATGTTAAGCTCATATGCGGAGTTTTTGGTAGAGCGTACTACTAAAAATAAAACAATTGAAGAACCCATCGGCATCATACGTCCCCCGGAAGAAAGTATCGTTGTAGCGATTAAGCGTTTATCTGCATCTTATCCAATGTTGGATAAAAGCAAGTTACTTTCTGATGTGTCTGAAAAAGTAACGCAGCACGTTGTTTTTGGTCGTGAGGCGTCAGAAGTGATAGACGAACTTGAGGTTTTTTTTCAGCAAAATTATCGACAGTATGTAAATGAGAAAGAAGCTTCAGCGGGCAGTTCAGCGGAAAAATCAATTAATAATAGATTAATTAAAGAAAACGAAACAGATCCGGGTGACGTGTCTGACAACCCATTAAGAAACAAGGGAATTAAAGAATGAAGGACTTGTTCCAATCATGGTTTAAACGTACATTTGCCGATCCGCAGTTTGTGATACTTGCGGTAATACTTCTGTTTGGATTTGGCATAGTCATTTTCGCAGGGGGACTGTTGGCGCCGTTGCTTGCGAGTGTCGTTATTGCATATTTGCTTGAGGCGCTGGTGCGTGGATTACAACGCCTAAAAATTTCGCGTTTGGTTTCGGTATTTATCGTGTTTGTTGTTTTTATATTCGTGTTGATTCTATTGTTATTCGGATTCTTGCCACTGTTGTCTTCTCAGTTTGCGCAGCTAGTGCAGGAATTACCGAATATGTTAGGTCGCGGTCAGGAAGCGTTAAACAAATTGCCAGAAATGTATCCAGATTACGTCTCAGCCGAGCAGGTGAATGATGTTATTGCCGCAATAAGTAAAGAGCTACTAGGGCAGGGGCAAAAGATTTTATCATTATCAATTTCGTTCTTACCCGGTATCATCACCATTTTGATTTATCTGATTTTGGTTCCATTGCTGGTTTTTTTCCTTTTGAAGGATAAAGATCCGATTATAAAATGGGTCGCGGGATTTCTTCCACAGGAAAGGGGTTTGGCTTCCAAAGTGTGGGATGAAATGGACCAGCAAATTGGAAACTATGTTCGAGGTAAGTTTGTAGAAATTGTCATTGCGGGTGTGGTAACTTATATCGTGTTTGCATTAATGGGTTTGCAGTATGCATTCCTGCTTGCGGTGCTGGTTGGAATTTCAGTCATTGTTCCTTATCTTGGCGCAGCGGTGGTGACCATTCCGGTTATTGCGATTGCTTATTTTCAATGGGGCTGGTCTTCCGAATTTGCATACCTGGTTATTGCCCATGCTATTATTCAGGCGCTTGATGGTAATTTATTAGTGCCTATCTTGTTTTCAGAAGCGGTTAATTTACATCCCGTTGCCATCATAGTGGCAGTGCTGTTTTTTGGCGGTTTGTGGGGCGTGATTGGTGTGTTTTTTGCGATACCCCTGGCAACGTTGGTGAAGGCAGTGTTGACGGCATGGCCAACATCACCACCTGATGGGACATCTGGGGACGTTGACTCCAACTCTGGCTCTTCAAAGGAAGCGGCATAGGAGGAAAGTTAAGGAACGCTTATTATTTTAAGGCCTTTACTGCCGTCAGTACGTCATCAACGTGCCCATCGACTTTGACTTTTCGCCACTCTTGTGACAGAACACCTTTACTATCGATTAAAAAGGTACTTCGTTCAATACCACGTACTTTCTTACCATACATGTTTTTTAATTTCATAACATCAAATAGCTTACACAGTGTTTCATCCTCATCTGCGATCAAGTCAAACGGAAATTCTTGTTTTTCTTTAAATTTTTCATGAGATTTGATGCTGTCTCTGGATATGCCGAAAATGACTGCGCCAGCACGTTTGAATTTTAGATGCTGATCCCGGAAATCCTGACCTTCACGCGTACAACCGGGTGTGTTATCTCTGGGATAAAAATAGAGCACAATCATTTTTCCTTTTAGAGCAGCTAAATTAATGTTTTGTTCGCCTGTGGCGGGTAATTCAAACTTGGGAACGGTTTTTCCGATCGATGCTTTTTTGCTCATTTTGCCTCTATTTAACCCGCGAAATCAAATTAACAGGTATTGTACATCTAAATGGCGCTTCATCTTGTCATTAATCTCCTGCGCACGTACCATTCGAAACTTGGTATTATTCAAGGTAGATTCAGCAATCATTAGCGTTATTTGGCGTTAGGAGAAGATACATGTTTCACGGCAGTATGGTGGCCCTGATTACCCCTATGAACGGGGATGGGTCGCTTGATCAGGACGGTTTACAAAAGCTGGTTGAATTTCACGTTGAAAATGCTACTGACGCTATTGTTTCGGTGGGTACCACGGGAGAATCAGCAACCTTGGATGCGAAAGAACATTGTGAAGTGATTAGACAGACCGTTGAAATGGTTAACGGAAGAATTCCTGTCATTGCGGGTACCGGCGCAAATTCAACAACTGAAGCCATTTTTTTTACAAAATGCGCGATGTCTGCCGGTGCGGACGCGGCTTTGTTAGTGACACCTTACTATAATAAACCACCTCAGGAAGGTCTGTACCAGCATTACAAAGCCATTGCTGAGGCAGTTGCTATTCCACAGATTCTTTATAATGTACCTGGCAGGACCGCTTGCGATATGTTGCCAGAGACGGTAGAACGTTTGTCTCATATTTCAAATATTATTGGTATTAAAGAGGCGACTGGTAGCGTGCAACGATGCCGCGAAATATTAGACCGTTGCAGTGATCGAATTGAGGTCTACAGCGGCGACGATGCAACCGCAATGGAATTAATTTTATCTGGAGCAAAAGGGAATATTTCAGTTACCGCCAATATTGTACCCAGGGCGATGCATGATATGTGCGCTGCTGCACTGGCGGGTGACCGAACTGCGGCAGAAGAAATTAATAAGCAGCTCGCGCCACTAAATGAGGCACTTTTTACTGAATCTAATCCTATACCCGTAAAATGGGCTATTCATCGAATGGGGTTTATATCAACGGGTATTCGTTTGCCTCTTATTCCGTTGTCGAGTCATTTGGAGGAAACAGTTTTGCATGCAATGCGAAAGTCGGGTGTTAAAGTTTAATGAAAAATATATTTATTAGAAGTAAAAATCTTTCCTATGTTGACTTTGCTTATGTAGCTTCTTATATAGCTAAGGCAAGTTTGGCTGTGGCTTTTATTTTGTTGTCGCAAGCGTGTAGTAATCCGGCGCGACTTGTTTATGAAGAAAGTAGTTTTGGTATGCCGCTGGAAGTACCGCCAGATTTAACAAAACCATCCACTCAGGACGACTTGTCATTTTTGGATAGCGAGCCGGATAAAGGAATGGCGGCTAGTCTTGTTAAGAATAGCTCAGCCTGTCCATGCGAAGATACACAACTAAATTTGCCAGTATTGCCTGTCCAGGAGCATATTAAAATTGCAAGAGATGGCGCACAGCGTTGGTTGGTTTTACAGGGTGAACCACGAAATATCTGGCCATGGATACGGGATTTTTGGCTAAAAAACGATTTTAAATTAAGTCTTGAAGATCCGGTTATTGGTTTAATTGAAACAGACTGGAAACAGCAGCGAAACAATTTGCCATTGGAAGGGCAAGCAGAAAGCAAGAAGAAGGTGGCAGAACAGGATGTGATAGATTCAAAAATATATGCGGTGCCGACCAGGGAGAAGTACCGGGTTCGTTTGGATAGAGGGGAGCAGGCAGGAACAACAGAAGTATTTCTTACACATCGTGGTGTTGAGTTGCTGACGGATGGAAAACTGATTGTATGGAAATTGCGCCCTACTGACGTTGAATTGGAAGCGGAGATGTTAGCTCGAATGTTCGCTTATTTGGGAAATGAACGAAAAAAACTTAATGCGTCACTTGCGTCGACCAATCAGCATCTAAATATCGCAACGCTGATTAAAGATGAGTCTGGTCACCCGACATTAAAAATCGATATCGAGTTTGCACATGTCTGGCGGCGTATTGGATTAATACTGGATAGAATGGATTTTATTATTGAAGACAGAGATCGTTCTGTTGGCACGTATCACCTAAGGTTTAAAGACGTGCTGAAAGATGAGGAGTTAAAAGAAGAGGAGAAGGGATGGTTTTCCAGTTGGTTTTCCAGCGACACAAAGGAGTCGCCAAATCTTCAAGTCGTTTTGCGAGATGAAGGTTCATCTACACATATAACAGTACGAAATCCGGATGGAAAGTTTTCTTCTGAAGAAAAAGCGACAAGTTTGTTGAATAAAATAATTAATCATCTTCAGTAAATAACCTATCAATACTAATATTAATTTGACAGAGTGCCAGAGGCGACAATGGAAAAGAGAGACGAATTATATTCAGGCAAAGCGAAATCAGTTTATTTAACCGATGATGCGCAAAAGTTGATTTTATTTTTCCGCAATGATACCTCCGCTTTTGATGGTGAAAAAGTGGAAAAATTAGCGCGTAAGGGTAAGGTGAATAATAAATTTAATGCTTTTATAATGGAAAAGCTTGAACAGGCTGGTATCCCAACACATTTTGAAAAAAAACTATCTGACGAAGAGTCGTTGGTTAAGAAGCTCGATATGTTTCCAATCGAGTGCGTTGTTAGAAATATCGCTGCTGGTAGTTTATGTAAACGTTTGGGAATTAAAGAAGGAATCGACGTCTCGCCGCCGTTGTTCGAGTTTTTCCTAAAAAATGATGAATTACATGATCCCATGATAAACGATTACCATATCCAGTCTTTCGGATGGGCCGGTGAGGATGACGTGGCTCAAATGAAAACGTTGACACTTAAAGTAAATGAGATACTTAAAAAATTATTTTTAGATGCCGGATTATTATTGGTTGACTACAAATTGGAATTTGGTCGGTTTAATGATCAAGTTGTATTAGGTGATGAGTTTACACCTGATGGTTGCCGATTATGGGACGTAACGACACGAGAAAAACTGGATAAGGACCGGTTTAGACAAGGTCTCGGTGGCGTTGTTGAGGCATATGAAGAAGTTGCATCAAGGTTAGGTGTAGAAATTTAACTAGTACACCGTCAAAATAGCCTTGACGGTGTACTAGCACTGTTTTTAACCATTAATTGTTTGATTTTATTCACTAGAGAAAACAATGATTCAGCTTTCTGGTCCGCTGGCATTATCCACATTTCGTATAGAAAAATTACTCAAAACGATTGTTAAATTTTGCCCGGATGTTGAAAAAATCACTGCCCGTTATGTGCATTTTATAGATATTGAGTATTCCCTCTTGGCAGATGATATGCGACGTTTGCAAACGCTTCTGGACTATGCCGCAGATGATTGTGTTATTTATGACAGTAGCAGTGCTGCAAACGAAGATATCCCCGATGCTGATCTCGTCGATCCTATACTCCCCGACACTATACTCCCTGACATAGTGTGTTGGGTGGCACCCAGGCCTGGCACGATATCACCCTGGTCAAGTAAAGCCACGGATATCGCTCATAACTGTGGATTGCATAAAGTCAAACGTATTGAGCGCGGCATCGCTTATGCATTTGCTCACCCGTCGGGTGAAATTTGTGATCATGATCAGCTGCAAATCCAGTCGTTAATTCACGATCGCATGACAGAGGTTGTATTTTCATCGGCGGATGAAGCAGACAGCCTGTTTTTGTCCACCGAACCCAAGCCATTATTATCTGTTGATGTTTTAATGAATGGTCGCGCGGCATTGGATCAAGCAAATAAAGAGCTTGGCTTGGCTTTGGCCTCTGATGAAATAGATTATCTACTTGAAAATTTTACATTGCTTAAACGTAATCCCACCGACGTGGAACTGATGATGTTCGCGCAGGCTAATTCTGAGCATTGTCGGCACAAGATATTTAACGCTGATTGGGTGGTTGATGGGGATAAAAAAGATCTGTCGTTATTTGCAATGATAAAAAATACATCAAAATGCGCCCCACAAGGCTTGCTTTCAATCTACAAAGATAACGCAGCCGTTATTACCGGCAGTAAGGCGGGTCGCTTTTTTCCGAATAACGAGCGCGAATATTCATACTTTGAGGAGCAATGCCATATTGCAATCAAAGTCGAAACCCACAATCACCCAACCGCTATTTCGCCCTTTCCTGGTGCGGCTACGGGTTCAGGTGGGGAAATCAGGGACGAAGGCGCGGTAGGTCGAGGCGCCAAGCCCAAGGTGGGTCTGACAGGTTTTTCGGTGTCTAACCTGCGCCTGCCTAACGCACAACGACCATGGGAAACCGACCACGGTAAACCCGCACATATTGCGTCTGCTCTGGATATTATGATCGAAGCACCTATCGGTGCGGCAGCGTTTAACAATGAATTTGGTCGGCCCAATATTTGTGGTTATTTTCGAACCTATGAAGAAACCGTTGCAGACCCCAAGGGAAACTCATTACGCGGTTATCACAAACCTATCATGCTCGCCGGTGGTCTGGGAAATATTCGACGCGAAGATGTCGAGAAGAACAATATACCTTCTGGTACACAAATCGTTGTTTTAGGTGGGCCGGGTATGTTGATCGGTCTCGGGGGAGGCGCAGCATCGTCGATGGCGTCCGGGCAAAGCAGTGAGCACCTGGATTTTGCATCGGTACAGCGTGGTAACCCGGAAATGGAACGCCGATGCCAGGAAGTGATCGACCGTTGCTGGCAGATGGGCGATGCAAACCCCATTACCTCAATTCATGATGTCGGTGCCGGTGGCTTGTCAAACGCGATTCCAGAGTTGATCAACGACAGTGGTTGCGGTGGACGGTTTGAGTTGAGAATGATACCCAGTGCCGATAATGGTATGTCCCCTCTGGCGCTATGGTGTAACGAATCGCAGGAGCGCTATGTATTGGCGATTTCAGCAGATCAAATCGACACTTTTCAGGCTATTTGCGAAAGAGAGCGCTGCCCATATGAAGTCGTAGGTGAAGCACTGCAAGAAGAGCCGGCAAGATTAGTTCTCGGTGATGGTTGTTTTGATAATACACCTATTGATATACCCATGGATGTGCTGTTTGGCAAGCCGCCTAAAATGTTACGCGAAGTGCGGCATCATTCGTTTCAAAAAGAAGAATTCAACCTTGAAAATATCAATACTAAAGACGCCGCGCAGCGTGTTTTACGTTTGCCCACTGTTGCCAGTAAGGGTTTTTTGATTACGATTGGTGATCGCAGTGTGACAGGACTGGTTGCACGCGATCAAATGGTGGGTCCATGGCAGGTACCCGTTGCGGATGTGGCGGTGAGCACGACTAGTTTTGATGTTGTCACGGGGGAAGCGATGGCCATTGGCGAACGTACGCCGATTGCTTTATTACACCATGCCGCATCAGCAAGAATGGCGGTGGGTGAAGCGTTAACAAATATTGCTGCCGCAAGCATTGATTCAATATCAGACATCAAGCTGTCTGCAAACTGGATGGCCGCTATTGGCTATGAGGGTGAAGATGCGGGGTTGTTTGACGCGGTGAAAGCCGTTGGCTTGGAACTGTGCCCACAGTTGGGTATTGCCATACCCGTTGGTAAAGACTCAATGTCGATGCAAACCCTATGGCAAGATGGTACCCAGAAAAAGCAAATGGCGGCACCGTTATCATTGATTATCTCCGCTTTTTCACCGGTAATCGATTGCCGTAAGACATTAACGCCCCAGTTACGAACAGACTTGGGCCATGACGCTACCGATTTGATTCTTATCGATTTAGGTAAGGGCCATAACAGACTGGGTGGATCAGCTTTAACTCAGGTGTATAAAAAAATCGGCCATCATCCACCGGATTTGGATGACCCATTGGCGATGAAATCATTTTTCAGTGTTATTCAATCACTCAATAATAAGGGATTGTTATTGGCTTACCATGATCGCTCGGACGGCGGCTTGTTTGCCTGTATTTGTGAAATGGCATTTGCAGCGCATTGTGGTGTGACCGTTATGCTGGATGATTTGGGGGATGAGTACAAAGCTGCCCTATTCAATGAAGAATTGGGTGCGGTGATTCAAGTGCGACATTGTGATTCTGATGAGGTGCTTTCCTGGTTACACGATGCAGGCTTGGGTAAACACAGTTTTGTTATTGGCCAACCTAATGATAGTGACCGTATCGTATTTAATTTTGCTCAACACACCGTTCTGGCTGAAAGTCGTATTGAACTTCAGCGTATCTGGTGCGAAACCAGCTGGCACATGCAAGCGCTACGGGATAACCCAAAATGCGCTCAGCAGGAGTACGACCTTGTTTTGGATAGGACGGATCCAGGTTTAAATGTACAATTGACATTTGATATAGAAGAAAATGTTTCCGCCCCTTATCTTAACAAAAGGCAAAGGCCAAAGATGGCCATATTACGTGAGCAAGGCGTAAATGGGCATGTTGAAATGGCGGCTGCATTTGATCGCGCGGGCTTTGCTTGTGTTGATGTACATATGAGCGATGTTATCAATGGCAGTGTAAGATTAAAAGATTTCAAAGGATTGGTTGCTTGTGGCGGTTTTTCTTATGGTGACGTGTTGAGTGCAGGTGGTGGATGGGCGAAATCAATATTGTTTAATAACCAGACAAGAGATGAATTTGAATCGTTTTTTGACAGAGAGGACAGTTTTGGCTTGGGTATTTGTAACGGCTGCCAAATGTTATCCGTGTTGAAGGAACTTATTCCGGGCGCAGAAAAATGGCCACGTTTTATTAGGAATAGTTCGGAGCAATTTGAAGCACGCTTGTCGCTAGTGGAAGTGCTTGCAACGCCATCGATTTTTTTTAGTGGCATGGAAGGTTCACGCCTGCCTGTTGTCATCGCACATGGCGAGGGCAGGGCCAAGTACAATGAATATGAATCCGCAGAAGATTTACTGGAAGAAAAAATTGTTGCGTTAAGGTTTGTAAACAATCATGGTTTGGTGACAGAAAAATATCCAGCGAATCCCAATGGATCCCCGCTGGGCGTTACCGGACTGACGAACAAGGATGGTCGATTTACTATTATGATGCCCCATCCAGAACGGGTTTTTCGTACGGTTCAGCATTCCTGGCATCCTCAGGAATGGGGAGAGCATAGTCCCTGGATACGGATGTTTAGAAATGCACGGCTATGGGTTGATTGACTGTTGTTAGGTTAAGCAGATAAGGAGAAAATATGCAATATATCGTCGCAAACAGGATACCTGTTGCTTCTGGATTTGAATCCATGTTTGAACAACGGTTCAAAAACAGAGCGGGCCAGATAGATAAGCAACCGGGTTTTATTCGCATACAAATACTAAAACCGAAAGAAGAGGGCAGTCCCTATATTGTTTTAACCACTTGGGAGAATGAATCCGCATTTGAAAATTGGGTGAAAAGTGAGGATTTTAAAGTGGCCCATCAAAACCCGATGCCCAAAGATGCTTTTGACGGGGCTGGGCAACTGGAGCAGCATGAAGTGATAATCCAGGCAGAAAAGGCGGGTTTATAGAGCGGCCCTTAAAAGTAAAGGGTTAAAATAAGGGGGTACTTAGGCTACGTCAGCTGCGATGTCGTTTATGTCACAAATTTCAGGGTTTTTAGAAACAGATTCAAATGTTTTGTCATATAAGCGTTCTTTACCACGCATTTGACATTCCGAATAAACCATATCAAGTACTTCATTGGTTTCCTCTTTGGGATGTTCCAGTTCGGCGAGCGATTTGCAGATCAATTTTCTGAGGTATCGAAACAACTCTTTTTCTGATAAGCCTTCCAGTTCTTCTTTTAGCGCTTCAAGATCCATAATGAAACCTCACAAGTTGTTTATTAGTAAATTTTAGAATTAATATAATTTACGTTTGGATTTTTTTAGATAAGTTCTAATATGATTTCGTCCTTTTTTCAGGTTTCTAAAGTGTTGTAAGTAAATAATTATTTTTGTTTTTCATGAATTCGTCGTTTTATAATTAATCCATAAATATCATAAGGATAGTAAGGGGCTTATTTTAGCAAACAGTCCCTCTACTTTATTTAGTTGAATATGAAACGAATTTCAAGCTGCGTGTTCTAATTCATTGAAAGGCCGAATTGTGTATGTGAAATAAGCAATTTGTAGTTTGTCATACGTTTTTTTGGTAAAGTATGTTTTTTAAACTATTCTTTTTAATAATGCTAGGGTGTGGATAATAGGAGTTCGCAAAGTGACAAACAAAAAATCTATTTTGAAAATCGCAATCGTCTTCGGTGCATTAATTTTTCCTGTGATCACATGGGCGTGTGATGCTGCTGGTCCAAATACACATATCGGTAAAGTATTGTCAGTAGATGAAAAAAAGATGACATTTACTATTCGTGATGCGGAAACAAAGAGTCCGATTACTTTCATCGCAGAAAGTTCTGAAATAATCACTGGTTTGAAAGGTGCAAACGGAATGATTACCGTAAATTATGAAGAAGACGGCGATGATTTAACTGCTGTGGGCGTGACGTTTTAATTATATAGTTGTTTAAAGATTTGCAATAATTTTTGTTATAAGCATTCGCCAATAGATTTGGGTTTACAGCGTTTCCTGTTGAACCATGTGGTATTAGAAAGAATAGTGCCTGTTAATGTGACGCTGGTTAAGTCTGAATTGGCCAGACTTGCTTTAGTGAAATCAGCTTGTGAAAAGTTAGCTTGCGTTAACAGGCAATTCTCTAGCTTGGCTTTTATCAAGCTGGCATTTTGCAAATTGACACTTTCCATATTGGCTTCAAAAAAGTCTGCTGAGTTAAAACTGGATTCGCTCAGGTTTGCGTTACTCAGGTTTGCCTGCTCAAAATTGGCGTTGTCAAAATTGCTTTTTACTAGTTCAGCGCCGGAAAGATTTGCGTTGTAAAAATGTGCTTCTTTGCCATCAACTGAATTCATGCTTATATTTTGCATGTCAGCGCGATCAAAACGAGCCTTGGTGATAATCGTATTATTAAAAATAGCGCCATTTAGTTTAGAGCGTACCAGTCTGGCTTTTATCAGGCGGGTGCCGGAAAAATCAGCGTTGACTAAATTGGCGAGACCCAAATCTGCGCCTGTCAGGTTTGAATTGCTCAAATTGGCATTGTTCAGATTGGCGCTATTAAGAATGGCTTCACGCAAATCTTTTCCTGATAAATCTCTATTAGATAGATCGCAACCATACCAGTTCACCTTATGTGCAGGTGGGTCCTCACATTTTGCAATTGCGGTATCAAACACTATTAAACACAATAAAAATAAGGTTATTTGAAAATCTACGCGCATTTATTATTCCAGTATGTTAGCTGTCCTAATGTATATTCTACACAAACTAGTTAAGAACTAAGAGGTTCTTTGTTCTCAGACAGCCTCTTTGGTAGATGGATTCTATTTTTATTAGAACGTATTTGCAACATATAGCGGTGCAATCACCTCAAAACCGGGGCCACGTGCAAACGCTGCCCCGGTTTTGATCCTGGCCTATACCTTAAATATAACTGGTTAATTACGCTGTGGCATGTGTTGGTATGAGTTTTTGCACAAAAGGCTTTAGAGAATAAGCGCCATCGCCTAACAGCGCTTGCACTACCGCCATCGCCGTGAGGAAGACGGGGTATTCCCACCCCCCATTTGGATTAGAAAATATCCATCCATTTGGCCAGTGTACGAATGCCGCACCCAATAAAACAGGTATTAGCATGAGTGATGCCCAACGACTATAGCATCCAGTTATCAGCATAAGGCCGCCAATTAGCTCGGCCACAAATACGATGTATGCTAATACGCCTGGTAGGCCGACAGACGTAAAAAACTGTACCGTGCCTGGTAAAGTAAATACCAGTAGTTTTAACAAGGCATGTGCGATAAACATACTGCCCAGGCTAATGCGTAGAATAAATGCAGCATAAGATGCTGAGTTATTGATCATATTACTGTCCTCCATTGCGGGTTGATTGATAGTACTTATTAGTACTATTTGGTTAAAAAAAACTAAAATAAACTACGAATCTTTTTTAAGCTCTCTCTGATTACTTCTAGTTCTGATTTATTTAGACGATCAAATCGTATTTTTAAGTGAGCGATATGCTTTGGAAATACGTTTTCAAACGTTTGCTCACCTTTTTTTGTTAACACAACTCGCATACATCGCCTGTCATCTGCAGCGGGTACGCGTGTGACCAATTTTTTTTCTTCAAGCCTGTCGATAACACCGGTTAATGTACCTTTAGTGATTAAGGTACTGTCTCCGATTTCCTTGAACGTCATCCCCTGTGTATTGCCCAGAGTAAATAGCACATCTGCTTGCGGCGTGGTTAGCTCAAAGTGCCGTAAATTTGCGGCATCATAAATGGTGAATGCCTGATAGGCATTTACCAATTCGCGTAATACCGGTAAAAAAGCTTGTTTTGCGGCAGTCTTGCTGGTGAGTATCTCTGTTTTTGCCATCATTATTTCCATAATCAATTTCGAATTGTATGAGTTATGATAGTACTAACAAGTACTAATGGTCAAGCCCTATTTATTAATTTAGACGTATTGAAGGTGAAAGCGAAGGTGAGAGTAAGGGTGTTCAGGTAAAATCAATACTCACTTTCTAATGGCATCTCTTCATTATTTTTGTGAGGAAAACTTTGTTCCAGGAAATCTATAATAGATGCAGAATCATACAACCAGAGTTCGTTTCCATATTGAAACGCAATTCTTAGGCAAGGAATAGTTGTTTTGCCCCCTCCAATCACCAGGTCTTGTTTGTATTCCGGGTATTTGAATGTATTTCTTATTTTTATACTGATTCCGAGTTGATCAATAACGTCACTTACTTCACGACAATAAACACATGTACTGTGGCCATAAAGTGTCAGACGCGAAGCAAGTTCATCCCTCTCGGGTGACACCATTTGCTTCTCATTTCCCCATAGAGGGTCCCATAGAGAATATTGTGGAGGATTTTCCTTTTGTTGCCGATTCCCAGTAATCCACTCGAATAGCTTCATTACTTTGTGCCCTTGAAATTTTTTTAGCGAATTTCAGCATCGAATCTAAATGCGTAATCTAAAATTTTACGTTATATATTTAACATAATCTACAATTTGTATATACGCAATTTGATTAATAAATGCGCAGTTTATATGCGGATACAATACCCTAACAAATTAGTTGAACCTGCTAGGAACGTCTAACGCACAGAATCTAAAGCACTTTTCAGTAAATTTGATCCGCAAACAGAGGGTTCTTAACTGAGTATGTTTATTCACATCGTTGTCGTCTATTCATAAAAAATATGACGTCCGATCTTGGTGATTTTTATTTTGTTCTTTGCCCAGCGTGGTTTGACATAGTCTGCGTGATAAAATAGTGCATCTTTCACTTTGCTTTTAATGTCGTTGTCGTAATACGTTTCTTTTGCAATTCGAAGTGCCTCTCGCCATGCTTTAGGCTCAATTTTCGGGTTAGGGCTTTGTGCTGTCCACGAAAATGCGGCGATATATCGCTTACGCTTTTTGCTCCATACTTGGTGATAAACTACCTGACAAACATTATCAGGGTGATTTTTAGATTTAACCCGATTTAAGGTCACCACAGACACCGCATATTTTCCAGGACGAGGTTCTCCTCTGGCTTCATGGTATATGTTGGTTGCCAAACATTGAATTTCATGTGTGTCATTTTTTATCGTAATCATTTGGGAGATCATGTAAGCAACCGCAATAAAAAAAATACCACCAAGTAATATTAATAAATAGCCAGTCCATTCTGTCGTATGCCAATGAAAGCGAATAGTGGAAACTAAGTTCGTTTTGAAAAACGAGCTTAGTTTCCAACTAATTTTATGTTTTAAATTTTTAAACATGTTTTGATTTGGCTTGCTTTTCATTTATGGTTATCTATATCGTATAGAGTGCGCTAATACGATTACGTTCCGTAGCTTGATATACTATCCCTGCATAGCATCTGATACAAAAACTTAAAATGAACACCATATCTAAATGTGCACGTGTAAATGTATGAGTGTAAATGCATGAAAGTATTATAAATAATATTCTATGATAAATATTGAGTAAAGTGTTGCTTTTCCAAATAAATGATTGGTACTGCTGCACTTTTTTCTCTAGAATCTGCACAATATAATTTAATTTGCAAGTGGAGTGGTTAATTGAAATTATCTGTTGAAGAATTCAAAGCATGGGAGAATAAATGCATTACGCTCCTGGGTATGTCTGGTGTTGGAAAAACAAGATTATCTAATATGTTAATGGGTAATGAATGGTTCCACTATTCGGGTGATTATCGCATAGGTACTCGTTATTTAGACGAACCTATACTTGATAATATCAAACAGCAGGCTATGCAAGTCCCTTTTTTAAAGGATCTCTTACGTTCGGATTCTATTTATATTTGTAACAACATATCAGTGCATAATCTAAAACCTGTGGCCTCGTTTTTAAGTAAAGTAGGTAATCCCGATTTGGGTGGCTTGCCGCTTGCTGAGTTTAAGCGCAGACAGTCACTGCACCGTGAAGCAGAAATTGCCGCTATGCTTGATGTATCAGATTTTATTCATAAAGCGCAATCAATATATGGATATAAACACTTTATTAATGATGCTGGTGGCAGCGTATGTGAGTTGGATGATGATAATGTTATCCAGGTATTAGATAAACATACACTTTTTTTATATATCAAAGCGACTAAAGAAGATGAAACCAGACTTTTTGAGCGAGCAAGGAAAAGTCCTAAACCGCTTTATTACCGGGAAAAATTTCTAGACGAGCAAATTTCTATTTATACTGAGGAAAATGACCTCTCCTATGTGGCAATGATTGATCCTGATGAATTTGTGCGTTGGGTTTTTCCACGGCTATTTGCCGCGCGTGTGCCAAGATATGAGTCGATCGCGGAAAAATATGGTTATTCTGTTTCCACAGATGAACTTGCGAAAGTGAGCGATGAAGCTGATTTTGTCGCCTTAGTCGAGCGGGCGATAGCGCGTGACCAAACCTAAGCTTTCGTGAACTAATGTGAACAGAGGGTCTCTAACGAATTGTATTCATTTTCTAATTAATTAGGTGATTTCAACATGCCTTTAGTAGCACATAATAATTTGCCGACTTTTAAGCGTTTAAAACAGGAAGGAGAAAATATTCTTGAGCCTGGCCGTGCTCGCCACCAGGATATTCGCGAGCTTCATATTGGTTTATTGAATATGATGCCGGATGCAGCGTTGTCGGCAACTGAACGACAATTCTTTCGTTTAATTGGCGGTAGCAATCAGATAGCGCAATTCTATGTGCATCCCTTTACATTAAGCGGGTTGAGTCGAGGGCAGGACGTTGTTGAGTATATCGATAAATACTACGAATCGTTTGATGATATAAAAAAAACGGGTCTGGACGCGTTAATTATTACCGGTGCGAATGTTACACAACCTGATTTGGCGATGGAGCCATTTTGGGAACCGTTAATTGAAGTGGTTGATTGGGCTTATACAAATGTCACGTCAACATTGTGTTCCTGTCTGGCGACTCATGCCGTTCTTCAATTTCGCCATGCGCAAAAACGCCGGAAATTATCAAAAAAACGTTGGGGTGTATTTCATCATCGTGTAATCGATAGGCAGCATCCTCTAGTAAGTGATGTGAATACACTATTTGATGTACCTCATTCCCGGTTCAACGAAATTAGTAGAGATCAATTTGAGCAAGCCGGTTTACATGTGTTGGTAGAGAGCAGGGAAGCAGGTGTACATTTAGCCGTGAGCGAGGATCTTTTTCGCGTTATTTATTTTCAGGGGCATCCTGAATATGATTTGGTCAGCCTGTTAAAAGAATATAAACGTGAAGTGATTCATTTTAAAAACGGTGATCGAAATGATTATCCTCCTTTTCCAGAAAATTATTTTAGTAAGAAAACGCAGGCTGTATTATCCGAATATAAGGAATTACTTTTAGATTCAATAAAAAAGGGTAGTCAGTTACCGGATTTTCCCGAAGATATCATTGCTGAGTGGCTACACAACACATGGCACGACTCCGCAGAAGCCGTTATTGATAACTGGATAGGCAAGGTTTATCAGCTAACAAACAACGAACGTAAGCTACCTTTCATGGAAGGAGTGAACCTGGATGACCCGCTTGGTTTAAAAAGTAAATAATTACATTGGCCGAGTTTTATAAGGCGGCCTTTGTTTTAGTTGCTTTTTAGTTGCTATAGTATTTCACGGAAAAAAGGGAATGAATATATGGTGATTCATAAAGGTAGTTGCCATTGTGGGGCAATAAAATATGAGGTAGAAGCATCGGAAGATCTTGAAATTTCTGAATGTAACTGTTCAATTTGTTCCAAATCAGGCTATTTACATTTAATCGTACCCCGATCTAAATTCCATCTATTATTTGGCGCGGATAGTCTCGAAACTTATACTTTTGATACTCATGAGGCCAAGCATTATTTTTGCAAAATTTGTGGAATAAAATCTTACTATCTGCCCAGATCTCACCCGGAAGGTATAAGTGTTAATGTTCGATGTTTAGATGAATCAACGATAAAGTCTATAAAAATAGAACAATTCGATGGGAAAAATTGGGAAGACAATATTCACAAACTTAAGCCGTTGACTCAGAAATAATATTATGGCCCTTTGCAAACCACAAAATCGCTTGCTATCGCTCTACGATATATAAAATATTAGATATGAAATCTCACTTATTGGTGATTTTAGCCACAATTCTGATAGCGGGTTCATTTTTGGCTTCAGAAAAGCTTGCAGGTATTATTAATCCATTTTCTCTCACTTTGCTTCGTTTCATTGCTGCTGCGCTAATTTTACTTCCTTTTATCTGCTTTAATTCACGATGGCGAGGAAAAGTATTAACAACGTTACCACGCGCTATGGTTATAAGCCTGTTTTTTTCAATTTTCTTTATTTGTTTTTTTGAGTCATTGAATACTACGACAGCGCTCAATACCGGTACATTATATACATTGGTGCCGTTGATTACCGCTCTTCTGTGCCTGTTTGTTTTTCGCGAAAGTATTACTATTAAGCAAGTTATTGTTTATATACTAGGAGCAGCGGGCACTTTCTGGGTGATTTTTGACGCTCGGTTTGATTTGCTTTTATCATTTTCTTTGAATAAAGGCGATTTGATATTTATAATTGGTGTATTCTCCATGTGTTGTTACTCTATTGCAATGAAATTACTGTATCGAAATGATGAAATGCTTGTATTAGTTTTTTGTACTTTAATAGGCGGTTCATTGTGGATGGCACTTGCGCTACTTTTTTCAGGCCAACCACTTCAATGGAATTTAATACAAGGCCAGTCGGTTTATTATATGGCTTACCTGGTCATTGGTGCTACGCTTGCTACGGTTTATATCTATCAAAAAACGACTGTTGTACTCGGCCCAAGTCGCGTAAATGCATATATTTACCTGAATCCGGCGTTCGTCGTAATGCTGTTATTTCTAATTGATGGAATATCTATTTCTACGGCAGTAGTGCCAGGCATTTTAATGTCATTCGTTGCTACCGTTATTCTTCAGAAAAATCATAGTCATGAAAACGTGACCACATGAATATAAAGTAGTGACATGCATTAAACCTAAAAAAATCAGTTGAACCGACTGCGAACGTCTAAGGCACAGAATCTAAAAGACTTTTTGTACTATTTTGACCTCACCGTATGGATGATACGCTTTCGTCCAAAATAGTACAAAAAGTCTTTTATCTCCCGCACCTTAGACGCTCTCGCCACGATTCAACTGATTTTTTAGGTTAAATGATTTGTTGTTGCTCATTCCTTCGATTTTGTATTTGTTAGGCAAGGTTAATACTATGAAAATGAAATATATCCTCATTACAATTGTGTTGTTTTTTTGTTTATTAGTAAATGGGTGTGCTTCTATCGCATTGTCTTTTCGTGATCACGAAGATAAAAATATAAAAAGCAATATTTATATTGGTACTCGTGCTGAGTATAGGACACTTACGTTTGCGCGCCATAAAGAGGGCGATAGCTTGTTCCCACATCTAGTAGTTTGGCCTATTGCCCTGATAGATTTCCCTTTGTGCCTGGTCGCTGATACTTTATTTTTACCTTATACATTGTTTACCATAAAAAGTGACAGTGAATAATGTGCTATGAAATGAATATTTGGGTAGATGCAGATGCCTGTCCTGTGGTGATCAAGGACATATTATTCAAAGCGGCAGAACGTACCCGGGTGCAGCTAACTTTAGTGGCCAATCAAGCTGTGCGAATCCCCCGGTCTCGTTATATTAAGTTTTTAAAAGTAGCGTCTGGTTTTGATGTTGCCGACAATGAGATCGTTAATAGGGTTGATGCGGGTGATTTAGTTGTTACAAGTGATATTCCTTTGGCGGCGCAAGTGATTGAGAAAGGGGG
>VAPK010750980.1_pt1 | contig 19063 bp, 14 predicted proteins | sample 3395031 | NCBI WGS metagenome assembly VAPK01 (sample SAMN08290443, study PRJNA428436) | hydrothermal vent metagenome | isolation source: Deep-sea hydrothermal vent chimney 1 | place: Pacific Ocean: Juan De Fuca Ridge
AGCTAGTCGAAGGAAGCTAGTCGAAGGAAGCCCTTCGGTGTTGCTCAGGAGAGCCTTGTCGAAGGACGAACAGATCAAGCACTCTATTCGCAGTATTTTCTCTAGCTTTTTTGATTAAGGAAGATTATATGGCAGATAAAAACAATAAACCCTCGACACTATTAGCCATTAGCATTTTAGCCATGGCCGCGTCCTTAGCTTATTTCACCTTTGAATTATCACAGTTTGTTCGACAGATACCGGATATTCTGGAGAATGTTCGCATTACCAGTGAAAAAATAGAACCGGTACTGGATGAAGTGGCTCAAATACGTGATCTGATACCACCGATACTGGCTGAGGTGAGTGCCACGCGTGAGGCCATTCCCCCAATACTTGGAGAAGTGAAAAGTATACGGGAAAGTATTCCACCAATTTTAATTGAAGTTGGTAAAACACGAGAACAAATTCCAGCGGTGTTAGATGAAGTCGCTGCCGTGCGTGAACAACTTCCTGCGGCATTAGCTACTGCAGATAAGGCCTCTGCTGCCGTTGTCTCTGTATCAACAGAAATGAAAAACTATCAACCGATAGCAAGTGATGCGTTGTTACAACTTGAAGAAGTTAGAAAAGAAGTACCAGTAACCCTGGATCGCGTCGATGCAATGATTGGTAAGGCGCGTATTGCAGCCAGAGATGCGAGCTCTGGAATGATAACCGGTGCCTTAGGTGGCTTAATTACGGCACCCTTCCGGCTCGCAGGTAATTTCGGCAGCAGTGTCATGGGCTTGTCTAAGTCTGAGGCCGATGATTATATGGATGAAGACATCGCACTGGTTGAAGAACATGGTAAAAATCTCGTTACCTCAGGAAAGTTAAATGATTCGCGTAAATGGAAAAATTTCGACAAGGATCAGCGTTTTAAAATCAGTTTAGTGAAAATATATAAGAAAAATAATCGTGAGTGCCGTGATCTTAAAATTGAAGCATGGGAACAAACTAAATTGGTATTAACTACGGAGGCAAATATATGTCTGAATGAAAAGGATGAATGGGAATATCAATAAACGTTTATCGGTAACGCTAGCAGAATTCCGGGGGCAGCATACTCATTCCCTGTATTGTTGATTCCAACCAAAAAGCCAATGCTTGATCGTGTTGGAAACTAGTCACACTGTTTATTTAATAATGGTTCAAATAGTGATGATTTGATTAGCCAACGATTAATCTATATTAGAATCTATTGTGTTCTGACCCGAAGGGCACTTAGTTAAGCTCTTTTCCGTCATCCCGGCATGCCCTTAGCCGGGATCCAGAAGACTAAAAGGCTGGATTCCGGCTAAAAAATGCCGGAATGACGGGGATTTAGTTTATTGCTTTCTTAACTAAGTGTCATTCTGTTCTGACCCCATTTGTTTGATCTGCAACATCCTGTATCAGTTCAATATACTCCAGCCAGTTATTAACCGCACCTCGATGAGAAAAAACTACGACTCCATTTTTATCGATGATGTAACTGCTAGGAAATAGGCGGGCAATGTCGCGATCAGCTATTGTCGCCCCATTTGCTAATAGGAAATTAGTGTCATCATCAGCCTTCGCACCGGAATCATATAAGATCAAATCGGTGAAATCGTTTTTATCGGCCCACTGGCGTGAGTCAGAAAAGGATTCTCTTGCCTGTAGAATAATAAATTCAACTTTGCTATCTTCTTCTTTGTTAATTATGTTTTGTAGACGTTGTAAGGAGGGGAATTCCATCATGCAGGAGGGACACCATGAACCCCAAAAATGCAGAAATACGACTTTGCCTCGATAGTCAGATAATTTAAGCTGTTTGCCATTTCCATTTTTAAAGGCAAGATCATAAAAGCGTTGGCCTCTTTTATTTCCTTCTGCCAGTTTTCTGGCTTCGCTTTTTGTAAAATAAGGCCCCCATAACGTTGTCCACTGTTTAACATCAAATACCAGTTTATTATTCAGTGCGTAGGTAACACAACGCTGCTGAGTGTAGCGCTGACAATATTCAATCGCGTCCCGTTGAGCCTCTTCTTCACTACCCAAACTTTCCCGCCAGGCCCATGCACCTCCAGGACCAATTGCAAAGGCCTTGTGATCGGTGGCATATAGATAGGAAATATAACTTTCCCGTGCACGACTACCAACATGGGGAATCGCATCGGGATCATTTAAACCGCCCGCAAAAATAGATGAAGTATTGAACACTGAAACAAAAAACAGACAGGCCACAAGCAGCTTGAGGCTTGTCTGTTTTATCACGTTAATGCTTAAATCAATGATAATCATTCTTAACATCATGAATTTTAGTCTGTATCTTCCCAACCCGTAATCATGGCTTTGATGTGCGCGGTCGGCGTATGACCTGCGGTGGCCAGATAAATATGGGCAATGAAGAAAATCAGAATCATGAAGGCGGCAAGAACATGGAAAAATGCAACCCATTCCAGACTTAGCCAGCCAACCCCCCAGTCCTGCCATGAACTATAGAACAGATAGAACCAGCCGCTAATCCAGATTAGTGGATTGATGACGACCAGTACTAGTAGGTAGGCCAGCAGTTGCAAGGGGTTATGTTTATGTAGCCTCGTCTGCTTGAAGGGATGCGGTGCATTCGTGAAAATTCCGATTAGATAGAATTTAAACATTGCCTCCGCTTTATCCAGAGTTGGAATATACTGCTTCCACTCTCCAGTAGTGAAATGCCAGAAGATAGCAAACACCCAAAGTGCCACCAGCGTCCAGGCTGCCGTGGTGTGATACGCCACCGCATTTTCAAAGCCGAAAAATGTGTACACGCCATGTACCTCAAACCCGCTCAACATCATAAACATAATGAGTGCGGCCTGAGACCAATGCCAGAACCGTTCAAAGCGTTTGAATATATAGATTCTTTCAGCCATTGTCTTATCCTCTTTTGCTCATAATGATACGAATAGCACCGTGAATCAAAACACCAATCAGAGCCAGCAGGGCAATTGCAAAGCCCAGTGTATCCAATATCGGTGTATTGTTTCGACCCGGCATATAAACATCGGTGATGGCCTGTAAGCGGCCCGCTTCCTTGTGGCACTGATGACATTCCAGCGCATCTTCCTTGGGCGCGACCATATGGGTGATCGGCCAGCTCATTTCCGTATTTACAAACTTCATTTCACCGCTGTACTCAACGCCCATCGCTTTCATGCCCCAGGCCATGGCTTTGTCCCAGTCATAATTGCCCCAGTAAGCCGAATCGTCCTTGCCTGCGGTATGAAATACGCCCAGGGTATTGTTACCAACATCATAGGGTTGTTTGCCGCGGAAAACTTTTACCGGCCAGATGCGAGCATCGGGATCGTCCGCACTGCCCTGGAACTCATTAATCTTAACCACATCTTTACCGGCAACTTTGTCACCAAAGAGGGTGTATTTAACAATACCGTTAAACCAGACATATTCAGGAATAACATAGCGATCATAGGTAAAGTCACCCTTTTTGCTGTCATAGATAACCCGACCACCACTACCCTTGATGCGTAGTCGCTCACCCTTGTCATCAAAGGTACCCGCCGTTGACCAGTCCCAGGTCATCTTGGTGCTATAGTCACCTCGTGCAAAGGCGGGAATATGGCAAGTCTGACAGGCAACCTTGTCGGTGTGTTCGTTTAGTTTCGAAGATACATTGGCACTGTGAGGACGATCACTATGGCAGGCCTGACAGGTTGTTGGGTTGCGATCACCTTTTGCACCTCGTATTAATGCACCCTCTGTGTCAGACGCGGTTGGTGCATAACGGCTGCCAGTAACTTCATGTGAATTACTCAGATGGCATTTACCACAACTGAAATTCAAACCATCGGCATCCATGTGAACATCCAGATAACGCTGTGGATTATTCAATGAACTGTCCAGATCACCGTGTTTAACCGCATTGCCGCCGCCACCGTAGAAGTGACAGCCACCGCAGGTTTTCCGACTGGTTTTACCAACATTCTGGGCAATATTTTTTAAGTCCGTGGCCGGACGAAATTTACCAGAATGAGGCGGCCACTCCATTGACTTGTAATTAGGATGGCCTGACAGGCCCGGTAATTTTTTATACTTCCCGGTGGTATCATGACAAACGATACAATCCACATTTTCCTCTGAACTAAAATCAAAACTGTCATCACTCCAACCATAACCGACATGGCAGGCACTACAGAAAGTCTGATTAGAGGTTACTGAGGTACAGAAGTTATTAATCACATTCTTCTTACCCAGTTTTTGCTTAGTCACCGGATTCAGGTATTCCCAGGTCCAGTGTTTGGTTTTATGAACTTGTTTCGCCGCTTCAGTATGACATTCCAGACAGGCTCGGGTAACTTCCGGGCCGGTCTTAAAATCAGCCTGCAAGGCTTTGAACTTGGAATGATCAGCGGTTGAATTACGTTTAGCTTTTTTCTCTTTAGCCGCTTGAACTGCTACCGCAGTGACTACAGTTTTCTTTTGTGTAGTCACAGCTTCAGGTGGGGCAGCATTTGCCCACACCTGACTGCTGGCCAATATGCCGAAAGCCAAACCCATACCTGCAATAAAGATGGATCTGATGGTGTGCATGATGTTCTCCTCAAATAGCATTCAAATTTGTGTTGTTACTATCTGCTCTGGCAGAGTTCTGGATTACTGGCTCCGCCAGAGCCTGTTGTTTAGCAACCACCCACGTCTTTACCGCCTGCACCACCACCGGGTCTAATTTTGATCAGCGGAGGAGCTGGTTTTGAGGGATCAAAGTCAATAAACTTCATTTGATCCTCAGCAACATGCCCCATAATTTCAGCCACTTTTGAGCCAAACATTTGCCCCATCAATCCGGCATTCATCATGCCAACATAGGTTTTACCATTGTCTTTTTTGAACACCGTAATGGTGCAGGGCATAAGTATGGAAAGAATGCGGGTGTCATCATCTTTGAGCATGGGGCCAGAATATTTTGTACTGCAGGCCTCCACTAGCAACACCGGCGCTACATTGCCGCCGGCTGCCGCAACGGCTTTAGCCGGGTTGCGAATACCTGATAATTTCCAGCCATGATCAGACAAGGCCTGAATATTGGCTTGAATTCTTGCTGCCGTTTCTTCCACGCCAAAGGGACTCTCATGTTCGTGGAACATAAATTGTCCGGCAAAAAGGATCGCAAGTATTCCAACAACAACAACACCGGCTATAAAACTACTGATTATCTTTAACATGGTCGTCTCCAAAGTTTGCTAACTAGATATTAGAGTTCTCTTATATTGATCTTTAGTAAGATATTGTTAACTAATCAAGAAAACAGGCTCAATTAGCTATTTATTTAACTGATCTAAATTAACTAAGTGGTATCTAAAACTGACTATCTGGCATATTTTATGAGCATCGGTATAAGTATCTCCAATCCAAAATAGTTTTCTTAAAAAGTAATCCTCTTATCGGTAATAACATATTTTTCTTAAGGTATGCTGCCAGTTTATTTTGGGAGTCAGTTATTTATGCAAAGACTGTTTTTCAGGTTGGCTAAAGACTGGGATTAAAATGTTTGTTTACTTTGAGAAACATTTAGTGAGAGGGGATAGTCGGGTTAATGATGGATGGTGAGTTTGGATGAAGAGACGACAGGGTTGAATGATTAGGCCTCGCAGGTTGACGAGATGATCTCCTTCCCTACAGTATTTTGGGTATATGTATTTTTGAGTTATTTCGCCAACAGTTCGACGGTCAAACGGGCAAGATCAGTGGTTTCATTATTTGAACTAAGTTTAGCTCTAACTTTCTGTAATTCATTTTTTATCGATTGACTATAATTAGGTTGGCTGAGTATGTTTATAATTTCAGCACTGATTTTATCCGGTGTAGCTTCATATTGGATGAGTTCAGGGACGATGCGCTTGCCGGCAACGATGTTACACAGGCCAATGTGATCGACCTTGATTAGTTGTTTAGCTACCTGATAAGAAAACCCGGAAATTCGATTGATGATGATCATCGGTGTACCGATCAAGGCAATCTCAAGAGTGACGGTTCCGGATACGGTAACAATGGCATCGCAGCTGGCCATGACATCGTAGCTGCGATTTTCGATCATCGTGACCTCGGGTGTTGCTGCATCAAGATAGTTGCTGAATATTTCCGGCTTCAGTGTTGAGGCAACCGGTAACAAAAACTGGATATCCGGTTTTTGTTTTTTTAACTGTTTTGCTGTTTCTGCAATAATCGGCATCAGGCGTTTCACTTCACTCTGCCGACTACCGGGAAACAGCCCTACGACAGGCCTCTCAGGATCAAGGCCAAACTCAGCACAAAGGTAATTTCGGTCGGCACTGGCATGGGCTTCCTCGGCCAGTGGATGGCCGACAAAGCACACGGGCACATTGTGCTGATGATAGAAATCAAGTTCGAAGGGAAAGATCACCGCCATCATGTCAACAAGCTTACGGATCTTCTTTACCCGCCATTGACGCCAGGCCCAGATTTGCGGGCTGATATAAAATAAAACTTTTATGCCAAGCTGTTTGGCTGTTTTTGCAAGGCGTAAATTAAACTCGGGATAGTCGGTGAGAAATAAAAGATCCGGTGGATCATTTTTTAGAATCTCACGCATTTTAGCCAGTGCGCCAAAAATAACTTTTCGATGCGCCCAGATTTCCACCAGACCGACGACCGCCATTTCTGCCGAGTCCACTAGTATCTCGACTCCGACTTGTCGCATGCTCTCTCCACCGATGCCAAAAAATTCAATCGATGGATCGATGGCGTGTACGGATTTAACCAGACGGGCAGAGTGTTGATCGCCGGAGGCTTCGCCGGCGATGATCATCACGCGCATGTTATCAGCCTAAAGTGCGGACTCAATAACACTGACAATTTCTTTTACCTGTGCATCATTGAGTTCAGGAAAGACCGGCAATGACAGACAGTGTTTAACGACATCATCGGTCACTGGCAGAGTGACATCGGCACAGAGTTCGGCAAAGACTTTCTGTTTATGCAGGGCAATAGGATAGTAAATCGCACAGCCTATTTGCGCTTCCTGCAGCTTCTGCATAATCGCATCACGTTTGTCGCTGAGCAGGGTATATTGGTGATAAACATGTTCACCCTTGCCATCTTCGTGTGGCGGGCTAACCAGATTTTTGAGTAAATCACTGTACTGATGTGCGGCACGACGACGACCGTCGTTATACGCCTTCATGCGTTTAAGTTTAACCCGAAGAATGGTCGCCTGAATTTCATCAAGACGGCTGTTATAGCCGATGATGTCATGATGATAGCGTTCGCTGCTGCCGTGGTTACGCAAGGTTTTTATTTGCGCGGCAACCTCATCATCGTTAGTGGTGATCATGCCACCATCACCGTAGCAGCCAAGATTTTTGCTGGGAAAGAAACTGTGGCAACCGGCAATGCCGATGCCGCCGGTCATTTTTCCGTTTATCGCCGCACCAAAGGATTGCGCACAATCTTCAACCACTTTAAGTTTGTGTTTATCGGCAATGGCCATGATGGCATCCATATCCGCAGGCTGGCCGAACAGATGTACCGGAATAATGGCCGTGGTTTTATCGGTAATAGCGGCTTCGATTTTAGCCGGATCAATATTAAAGGTATCGGCTTCAATATCAACAAAGACCGGAGTCGCCCCTACATAATCAATAGCTTCGGCAGTGGCTATGAAAGTAAAGGCGGTGGTAATGACTTCATCGCCCTTGCCAATGCCAGCGGCAAGTAAAGCAAGATGCAGCGCATCGGTGCCGGAGGCGCAACTGATCGCATGTTTAACTCCCAGATAGTCGGCTGCTTCTTTCTCAAAGGCCTGAACATTGGGGCCGAGAATAAAATGAGTATTGTCAAAAGTTTCCGCTAGTGCGGTTTGAATCTCATCTTTTAGTGTCTGGTATTGACCTTTGAGATCGACCATTGGGATCATCGTGAGTGCCTCTTTAAATTGTTGGATTCGCCTGGGCGGCTTGCCCGGTTTAATCTCTCTGGATTTAATTCTCCGCAGCTTGCGGCTGCTGCAATACTAGTACGGCTGAAGCCGCACCTACAATAACGGATACCATCCGCTTGCGGTGGGGTAATTTATTTATTGTCCTGCTGGGCATTGAGCAGCCGGGTAATTTCAATGGCGGTTTCCAGTGCGCGCATACCGGCTTTACCACTGACCACTGGTTCTTTATTATTTTTGATGCAGTCAAGAAATGAGCTGATTTCACTTAACAGGGCATCACCCTGTTCAAAGGTGCATTCCTCGCTATTTACATCAGAAATACCGGGAAACATTTCGCCGCTGCCTTTGCGGTGAATTGCCAGTTTTTTGTCCTGAAAATCAATTGAAATATAGGCGTCCTGCTGAAACAGACGCATCTTACGTTCGCTTTTGGTGCTGACCCGGCTGGAAGTCACATTGGCGACACAGCCGCTTTCGAATTCAATCCGTGCATTGGCAATGTCAACATCCTGAGAAAGCACCTTTACGCCATTGGCACTGATGTGCTTAATCGGTGAGGCGACAAAATCAAGAATAATATCGATGTCATGAATCATCAGATCCAGCACCACGTTGACATCGGCCCCACGGGGATTGAAGGGGGCAATGCGGTTGGATTCAATAAATAGTGGCTGTTTGAGAATGTCTTCCAGTGCCATAATTGCCGGGTTGAAACGCTCCAGGTGGCCAATCTGGAAAACCAGCTTATTTGCCTCCGCCAGTGCAACCAGCTTAGCGGCTTCGTCCACGGTGGAGGTAATGGGTTTTTCCAGCAGTACATGGATGTTATTTTTGAGGAAAAAGCTGGCGACTTCGAAATGTTTCTGGGTGGGAACAACAATGCTAACTGCATCCACTTTACCCAGTAACTGCTGGTAGTCGTGAAAAACCTCGATGCCATGTTCTTCAGCAATGCTGCGCGCAACATCCTGGCTGGTATCACACACCGCAACTAATTCTGAGTCTTCCAGTGAAGCATATTTCTGTGTGTGAAATTTGCCTAAATAGCCAACGCCAATTACGGCCGTTTTTAATTTTGTCATGATGGGATTTTTGTCATGGTAGGTGGTATGTGTCCTGCTCGTTTTTCAGGCAGTCAAAGAAAGAAGAATTTTCTCATTCTGCCATTGATAAATCAATGCGATATACTGGTTGGGATCAGTCGAATGGCAGTGAAATAGGAGAAAAGGGTGGAAGTATTGAAAGTAGAGGGTCGGGTAGCCGGTGTTGATGAAGTCGGGCGGGGGCCCTTAGCCGGGCCGGTGGTGGCGGCGGCAGTGATTCTTGATCCTGAGCGACCCATTGAAGGTCTGGTTGATTCTAAAAAAATCAGTGAGAAAAAGCGTGAAAAACTGGCTATCGAAATTCGTGAAAAGGCACTGGCATGGGCGCTGGGTCGCGCCGAGGTCGAAGAAATTGATGAGATCAATATTCTTCAGGCCAGCCTGCTAGCCATGAAACGCGCCGTTGAGCAATTACAGCCGGCAGCGGATAAGGCCCTGATCGATGGCAATCGCTGCCCCGCGCTGGCCTGTCCGGCCGAAGCAATTATAAAGGGAGATGAAAAAGTCGAGGCCATCAGTGCCGCATCCATTATTGCCAAGGTCGCACGAGATCAGGAAATGGTAGAACTGGATGCACAATATCCCGGTTATGGGCTGGCTCAACATAAAGGCTATCCCACTAAAATGCACATTGAGGCCTTGCAGGTATTAGGGGTAACGCACATTCATCGGCGTAGTTTCGGGCCGGTGAAAAAACTGCTGCCCTGAAAGGTGATCATGCTGCTGTCATCGCCATTTCACGGGTATTTGTTTTAATAAGAAAATCAGGTTATAAAGGTAGAAGTGATGCCTTGGACACTTAATCTCTGTGTCGCCCTGGTATCGTTGAAGTTGAGTTGTATCACTTTGTGAGGACAGCATGAACTTACCCTTGATTTTAAGGCTGGATGTCTCCGGGCAACCGGTAAGCTGGGTTCCCTGGCAGGAAGCCGTTTGTCTGTATGCTCGTGGCCGGGTGGCCTGGACGGCGGGAGAGAACAAGTTTTCCCTGCATGGCGGTTCCAACCGGCTAACCGGCGAGACTAGCATTGTCGAAATTAATTCCATTATCGCGGTTAAAGGTGAAAGTCGCCGTCACCTACGTCGCCTTGCCCCGCCTTTAAATAACCTTGAACTATTCCGCCGTGATCATCATCTGTGCCTTTATTGTGGTAAGGATGTGAAAATGTCGTTGCTGACGCGCGATCATATTAAACCACTTTCACGGGGCGGGAAAAATCACTGGCGCAATGTTGTTACTGCCTGTAAACGTTGTAATACCCACAAAGGCAGTAAGACACCGGAAGAGGCTGGCATGCCGCTCCTGGCTATTCCCTATGTGCCGAATGTGGCCGAATATCTGGTACTGCGCAATCGCCGCATTCTTGGTGATCAGATGGAGTTTCTTAAAATGCAATTCAATGAAATTGATCGCAAATGGAAAATGTAAAAACTTAATTCTCGGTATATATTCTGAATTCCAGGTTCGGCTTCAGCTTCAGCTGAATCTGGTATAACGGATACCTCTTCTATTTTCAAAATGATAAATTTTCCCGGTTTTCTTAAAGGAGAGTCGTAAAGCTATGGATGTATGTGGCCGATAACATTAATTCAAACAATGGTTTTTTATTTTCGTTGAAAAGGAATCTGTAAATGGCGTCTTTTCACAAGGAAGAACATGGGTACTTAATGAAGGAATTACAGGAAAACAGCTATCTTTTCAGTGCCAATGCACCTTTTGTTGAAGCGCAGTATGCCGAGTATTTACGCGATCCAAAAGCGGTGAGTGAAGACTGGCAGGATTATTTTCAGAAACTGCAAAATTCCGCAGTAGGTGTGGAGCCGGATCATCAGGCTATTCGTGCCCAATTTGCCCATTTAGCACAGCATTCACAAACGCGCTGTACAAGCCTTGAAGCATCAGAGCCTCATCAGGTGGCCGTATTACAGCTGATTAATGCCTACCGTTTTCGAGGACATCAGAATGCCAATATTGATCCTCTACCGCTGCGGGAGCAAGTGCCGGTAGCCGAGTTGGATCCGACTTTTCACAAACTCGGCAATGATGACATGAACACGCGGTTTAATACCGGCTCATTAGTCGGGCCGGCGGAAGCCCCTTTAAGTGAAATTCTGGCAATCTTGCGGCGCAGTTATTGTGAGCATATCGGCGTTGAATACATGCACATCACTGATACCCAGCAGAAGCGCTGGTTGCAGCAGCGGCTGGAAGGCGGGGCAGATCAAACGTCGATTTCAGCTACCGAACAGCGTAACTTATTAGAACAACTCGTGGCGGCAAGTGAATTTGAAAAGTATCTGCATACGCGTTATGTAGGGCAAAAACGATTTTCGCTTGAAGGTGCTGAGAGCCTGATTCCGATGCTGCAACAATTGGTGCATCAGTCGGGTGAACAGGGGGCTACCGAAGTTGTACTGGGTATGGCGCATCGTGGTCGCCTGAATGTGTTAACCAACATTCTTGGAAAATCACCCGCTTCTTTATTTGAAGAGTTTGAAGGTACCAACGGAGCCGATGATGCCCAGGGGTCCGGTGATGTTAAATATCATCAGGGATTTTCTTCCGATATTCAAACGGCCGGGGGTATTGTGCATCTGGCTTTATTATTTAACCCCTCACATCTGGAAATTATCGGCCCAGTTGTGGGAGGCTCAGTGCGTGCACGCCAGCATCTGCGTAATGACAGTACCGGAGGCAAGGTTTTACCTGTATTGATTCATGGTGATGCAGCTTTTTCCGGGCAGGGCGTGGTGATGGAAAACTTCAATATGTCACAGGCACGGGGTTTTAGCACCGGTGGCACGTTGCATATCATTATTAATAATCAAATTGGTTTTACCACCAGTAATCCATTGGATTCCCGTTCAACCACATATTGCACCGAGGTTGCGCGACTGGTTCAAGCTCCGATTTGGCATGTCAACGGTGATGATCCCGAGGCTGTCATTCGGGTGATAAAAATGGCACTGGATTTTCGTATGGTCTACCGCAAGGATGTGGTGGTGGATCTGGTTTGTTATCGTCGCCACGGACACAGTGAAGCCGATGAACCGGCGGCAACTCAGCCGATCATGTATCAAAAAATCCGCAAGCACTCACCCGTGAGTCGTCTTTATGCCGAACAGTTGATCGGACAGGCCGTGGTCAGCGTGAATGATGTCGATGAAATGATCAGTCGTTATCGTGCTCGTCTTGACGCCAGTGAGACCGTTGCCCCTCAGATCGTGACTTCCGATTTTGAAAAACCCTACTGGGTGGACTGGACACCTTATGCTAAAGCCGATCGAAATGAGCAGGTCAAAACAGCGCTTGATACAAAAATAATAAGCATGCTGGTAGAGAAAATGCTGAACTTACCCGAGTCCCTGACCGTACATAAGCAGGTGCGGCGCATTTATGATGAGCGCCGGAAAATGGCAGCCGCAGAATTACCACTGGACTGGGGGTTCGCTGAGACCCTGGCCTACGCCTCACTGGTGAATGAAGGTTATCCGGTGCGCTTATCGGGTCAGGACAGCGGGCGGGGTACTTTCTTTCATCGCCATGCCATTATTCATGATCAAAAAGATGGTTCCAGTTATACCCCGTTGCAACATTTGTCAGAGGAGCAGGCTGACTTCATTGTGATCGATTCACTCCTGTCTGAAGAAGCGGTATTGGGATTTGAATATGGTTACAGTACTGCAGCACCTTATTCGCTGGTGATTTGGGAAGCGCAGTTTGGTGACTTTGCCAATGGGGCACAGGTGGTTATCGATCAATTCATTACCTCAGGGATGGCGAAATGGGCACGTTTAAGCGGGTTGGTTATGTTTCTGCCGCACGGTTTTGACGGGCAGGGACCAGAGCATTCCTCGGCACGGCTGGAACGCTATTTACAGTTATGCGCCGAAAATAATATTCAGGTGTGTGTGCCCAGTGAACCGGCACAAATGTTTCATTTGCTGCGCAGGCAGATGTTACGCAAGTTGCGGATACCGCTGATTATAATGACCCCAAAAAGTTTGCTGCGGCATAAATTATCGACTTCACAGAAGAGTGTTATTAGTGAAGGTGAATTCCATTCAGTTATTTTAGATTCTAATGTGTCATCAGAACAATCAGTCCGCCGTGTGGTTATTTGCACCGGCAAAGTGTTTTACGATCTTTATGAAACCCGCAGTAAACGTGAGTTAAAAAATATAGCTATTCTTAGAGTGGAGCAGCTTTACCCGTTTCCGGCTGACACATTGCGAGAAGCCGTTGCTCAGTATAAGCAGGCAGATAGCATTGTCTGGTGTCAGGAAGAGCCGGAAAACCAGGGTGCCTGGCTTTATATCCAGCCCTTGCTAAAATCTATTTTAAGTAAGGGGCAAACATTGTCATTTGCTGGTCGTCCTGCTTCAGCTTCGCCAGCAGTGGGCTATCATAAAAAACATATCGCGCAGTTACAGACGCTGGTAGATACCGCCCTAACGATCTAATTTAATGTAGATTCGATTTCAATCGAACGGGGGCGAGTGAAACACCTGGGGGGCTTCGAACTTGTATGACTGAAGCCCGTACCTACCGTAAGGAGTCCCCCGTTTGTTTACAGCGGGTAGAATCATTTATTAATGGAGAAAACAAACATGCAGATTGAGGTAAAGGTTCCCAACCTGCCGGAGTCGGTGGCCGATGCTACTTTAATCAACTGGCACAAAAAAGCCGGTGATGCAGTTGCGCGCGATGAAAATCTGGTCGATCTGGAAACCGATAAAGTGGTACTGGAAATCACAGCACCACACTCTGGTGTACTTGCCACCATTAAGCGTAGTGATGGTGACACGGTTATCAGTGATGAATTGATTGCACTGATTGATACCGAAGCACAGGCGACGATACCAGCAGCAGAAACCGTAGTAGCTTCGGAACCGGTAAAACAAGCGCCGGAAACTGATATTCATCCGCAACTTAGTCCGGCAGCCGCTAAGCTGACACGGGAAAATAATTTAAACCCCTCGCATATAAAAGGTAGTGGTCGGGATCATCGCATTACCAAAGCCGATGTTATTGACTACCTTGATAAGCGTCATGCACCATCTTTGGCGCAAACAGATCCTGCCTCGGATATCAGTGCTGAACGTCCCGAACAACGGGTGCCGATGAGTCGCTTGCGTGCCAGAGTTGCCGAGCGTTTAAAGCAGGCGCAGAACACAGCGGCTATCCTCACCACCTTTAATGAAGTCAATATGAAGGCAGTGATGGATCTTCGGAAAAAATATAAAGTGCAATTTGAAAAGAAACATGACACCCGACTGGGTTTTATGTCTTTCTTTACCCGTGCGGTAGTGGAAGCCTTAAAACAGTTTCCGGTGATCAATGCTTCTATTGATGGCGAAGATATTATTTATCACGGTTATTTTGATATCGGCATTGCGGTGGGTTCACCGCGTGGTTTAGTGGTGCCGATTTTGCGTGATGCCGATCAAAAAAGTTTTGCTGAACTTGAAAATAGTATCCGTGAATTTGGTGCGCGCGCAAAGGATGGTAAGTTGACGCTGGAGGAACTCACCGGCGGTACTTTCAGCATTACTAACGGTGGAGTCTTCGGCTCACTCTTATCGACGCCGATTCTTAATCCGCCGCAGAGTGCGATTCTGGGTATGCATAAAATAGAAGACAAGCCGGTGGTTGAACATGGCGAGATTGTCATCCGACCAATGATGTATCTCGCTCTGTCTTATGATCATCGCATCGTTGATGGACAGGATGCTGTGTTATTTCTGGTGGCGATTAAAGACGCGTTGGAAGATCCTTCGCGGATGTTGCTGGAGATTTAAAAATATTTTACCGCAGAGGGCGCAAAGGTCGCAGAGGATAAGAAGATTAACTTTTTGTTTTTTTGCGGGTATTGCTATGGGATACATTTACTGCAGAGTATATCAAGGAAAATAAAATTATTTCTCTGCGACCTCTGCGGTAAAAAATCCATAGCCGTATAAGTGCCCACATGGAACAGTTTCACTGGAGTAATTCATGTCAGATTACGATGTTATTGTTATAGGTGCCGGCCCCGGTGGTTACGAGGCAGCGATTCGCTGTGCCCAGTTGGGAATGAAGACGGCCTGCATTGACGACCAGCTTGATGAACAGGGCCAGCCTTCGCTGGGAGGCGTCTGCCTTAATATCGGTTGCATTCCCTCCAAAGCACTGTTGGATAGCTCGCATCATTATCATCGTGCGCAACACGAGTTTGCCAGCCATGGGATCAACACGGGTAAAATTTCTATTGATGTTGCCACCATGATGCAACGTAAGCAGCAGGTGGTGCAGACGCTCACTGGCGGCATTGCCATGCTTTTTACTAAATATAAAATTGACTGGTTACCGGGGCGCGGGCAACTGGTGGGTGAGCATCGGGTGCGGGTAGATGGTCATGGCGATAAGGAACATCAGGAAATCAGTACAGATAATATTATTATTGCGACGGGCTCTTCGGTGGTTGAACTGGAGCTGGCTCCTTTTGATCATGAGCGCATCGTTGATTCTACCGGTGCATTATCTTTTTCTGAGGTGCCTGCTCGTCTGGGAATTATTGGCGGTGGGGTTGTTGGTCTGGAACTGGGTAGCGTCTGGTCGCGTCTGGGATCGAAAACAACCATGCTGGTACGCAGCGAAACATTTATGAGCCATGCCGATCGAGATATTGCCGCTGCCTTGCAGCAGGATATATCGGCTGCTGAAAATCTAGATCTTCAACTCGGTGCACAACTAAAGTCGGTAAAAAAGACCAGCAAACAAATCACGATAAACTGGGAAAATGCGGAAGGGGAACATAAATTACAGCTGGATCGATTACTGATCGCAGCCGGCCGGTATCCAAATAGTGCCAACATTGGTGCTGAGACAGTGGGGTTGGCACTCGATGTGCGCGGTTTTATTGAAGTGGATGCGGAGTGTCGCACTAACTTGCCGGGAGTGTTTGCTATCGGTGATGTGGTGCGCGGAATGATGTTGGCGCATAAGGCCTCGGCGGAAGGCGTGGCTGTCGCCGAGCGACTTGCCGGTCAACAGCCTGTGGTCAATTACAAAACTATTCCGTTGGTGATGTACACCTGGCCGGAAGTAGCATGGGTAGGCCTAAATGCTGAACAATTACAGGCCGACGGCATTGCCTTTAACGCGGGCATGTTTCCACTTATCGCCAATGGTCGTGCCCATGCCGCAGGAGACACGTCGGGTCTGGTAAAAATTCTCAGCGATGCCCGTACCGATACAATCCTGGGAGTGCATATCTATGCCGCCTCAGCTTCAGAGCTGATTGCCGAGGCGGTGCTGGCAATGGAGTTTGCGGCCTCGGCTGAAGATCTAGCACGGACAATTCACGCCCATCCCACCTTTTCAGAAGCTCTGCATGAAGCTGCACTGGCGGTGGGTGGACAGTCCTTACATATATAAGGCGTGGCGTGAATAATGGCTGAATGTCTCAATGGCCTTGGTTAATATTATGTTGGGCTTCATTTCATTCAGCACCAACCTACCTTGATTATTTATAATAAAAATTAACACTGCTGTCCCGTTAACGCCCTCTCCCTAAAGGGGAGAGCGAAATTTAAAAATACGGGCCACTGACCACCAGATACACACTATTTTGTTTCAGGCTCGAATATCCATAACCAAGATAGATTGTACCCAGTACTGTATCTGCTCCCCAGAATACACTGCTGGAGGTGATTATCTCCCAGGGATTCACCAGAAAGGTATCATCTATTCTGCCCGCCTCAAGTGATAGACCAAGGTACATGCCATTACCAAGCTGTGAGGCCATTTTGGCATACTGGTAGTAGTAATTGAGGCTTGCAAGGTTATAGCGGGTTCCAGTTAACTGATCCAGATAAAGCCCTGAAAGACGATTAGGCCCCCCCAGTTTGAAGGCATCATAAATGGGCAAATCATTGACACCACTAATTTCATCGCCCCATTCTAAATGCCCTAAAATACTGTGTTTGCCAATGCTTATCGCACCACTCAGGCTTGCCTGGGCGAGGGTATACTCATCATCCGAACCCCATTTATTTTTTGCCACCATTATCCGGGTCGTTGCCTGTATCCCTGAACGAGGAAAATCAGGACTGTCCAGTTGATCATACACCGCCTTTAGTAATAAACCGGTTTGTGTTGCGGCCTCTTTGGGAATGAAGGAATTTACCAGACCAAAATCCGGATTCGCAGTAATGTCGCTGTAGTAAGGGCCGAATTTTAGTTCGCCTAATTTATTTGTGATGCCAAAGTCGAGTCCGGTATCCAGACGCTTTACTTTATATTCACCGATGCGTAGTTTTTGATTATAAAACTGTATGGTGTGTCTTCGCAGGCCGGCATAGGGAGAAATAAAAATGCCATCACCTGTTTGTAAAGGTTGGATAAATTCGGTGTTAATGAATGAGTTATAGCCTATTTGCGTGTCTATTCGCCATTCTGCACCAAGTGAATTAACCCAGGTCTGGCGATAGCTTGAGGCCAGATTAAACTGGGTGGGACTGTTGAAATCAGTGGTGACACCAAGCCCAAATTTTAAGTATCCCGGTCCCCATGGTTTACTTACCGCATCAATAATAATGTCAGCATTTTTATCATCAGATATTATTGTGTAACCCACATAAGAAAAATCACCGCGCCCGTAAATATCAATAATGTCATTATTTAACTTTAGAGTGCTAAAATCTTCTCCCGGCTTTGTGCTGACATCGCGCATAATGGCTTTAGCGTTGACCGCCCCCGTGGTTCTGGCTTTTATCGATACGATGGTGGGTATCGATGGTATTTTCCCCTGTCGTATAGCCTGCCAGCGTTGATAATCCTCTGCGCTTAGGGCAAGCTTTGACAGTGCCTCTTTTTGGGCCTGTGCCGCTGCTTTTCCCCGTTGAATAATTCCCTGATGCTGGGAAAAATTTCCTGAATCAAATTCATGCAAGTCGGGTGTAATCAGAATATCAGTGGCCGATAATTTTTCCAGTGAGCTTTGAACATGTTGTTCCGATAAAATAACATAAGACTGTTTAGCCACATCAAGCGAGTTTTTAATTTCACTGATCTCTTTTGGATGCGTACCCAGGTTGACCGCAATCAAAATATCCCCACATAGTGATCGACCAATCTCAACCGGCAGGTTTTTAACAAAGCCACCGTCGATGTAGGTCGTACCATTTAATTCTACCGGGGCAATAATCGCGGGCAATGACATGCTCGCGCGCATGACTTTAGATATGTCCCCAGCTTCAAAAACTTTCAGCTCACCATTTTCAAGATTAGTCGCGGTTGCCCGGTAAGGAGTGGGTAGATCATCAAAATGTAAGCTTGAAACGCTGGCACCCAAACCCACTATTTTTTTAAGGAAAAGCTCGAATTTGTAACCCGCTGAAACGCCCGATGGTAACTGAATGCCCGACTCATTATAGCCAAAAGTGAAATCAAACAAGGGGTGGTAATCATCGCGTTTAAGTTTTTGAGGAATCTTAGCGCGCGGAGGCTGGTCGTTAAAAAATGAGGCTAAATCATTTTCGCTTATGATCTGCTGTATTTGTTGAGAGTTCAATCCCGTTGCGTAAATTCCGCCAATCAGCGCGCCCATACTGCTACCAACAACGCAATCAATGGGAACGCGAAGTTGCTCCAGCTCACTGAGCACACCAATATGAGCCAGTCCCAGTGCACCACCACCAGAGAGCACCAAAGCAATTTTTGGACGTTCTAGCGTGCTTGTAACCTGTTGTGCAGCATGCCCATGTGCAGGTATGAAAGTAAGGATGATAAATAACAGCGGTAAAGTATTAATATTCATTAATTGTATCTACATATGGGGTTCCCACATTGGGGTGGGGAAGTAGAAAACACGTTATTGATTACGGTTGCTCGCTATCATAACAGTTATAAGATTGGTGAGAAAGTCATTGGTCACGGAAGCCATGAACTACTATGGCGTACTGGAAAATGGAAAAACGATAAAGGACAGCTTGATATTATTTTTCTCCCACCTTACGCACCTGACTTGAA
>VAPK010602589.1_pt1 | contig 19054 bp, 18 predicted proteins | sample 3395031 | NCBI WGS metagenome assembly VAPK01 (sample SAMN08290443, study PRJNA428436) | hydrothermal vent metagenome | isolation source: Deep-sea hydrothermal vent chimney 1 | place: Pacific Ocean: Juan De Fuca Ridge
CATCGTCTTTTAATTGTTTGGGAGGGAAACCTTTGCCTGTAAAGGTTATTTTGGCCCAATAGGCTTTAAGCTGGGAGGGTTTCTTTTTAACGACCGTACTATAAAAGGCTTCAAATACTTTGCTTCCTTCAGTTTGATCAACAACGGTCACTTTCTCGCCACTGAGTTTTTTTAATTTACCTAGCCAAAGTTTTTTCGCTTGTTTGGGGGTGATGCTGTCAGCATTGATACTTGTATTACCGATAACAACAACATCCGCTTGGCTTGCTATGGGAGCCAGCCCTACTAGGGATAGTAGTAAAATATGCGGCAAGGCATATCTTTTGAGTTGAATAGTCATGGATATTCTCCTTTGGTAATACCATGTAGGTTTGGGGAAACGGTTCATGTTTTTATACTGACTTTATTAGTAACGCCACCTGTCTTTTAATTTGCCAGTGTCAAAATTACGTTATTAAAAATCATTATTTTGAATTAAAGCAAAAAATATGCCGCTTATACGATATAAATAATATTGTAAGGGGTCTTACTGTTATAAACAGAAAAAGATAAGACACTATATTTTTTTTGTTGGTCCTGTCTTAATACATTATTTTCTTTATGTGTTTTTTCTGCAACATGATGATAAATGATCGATATTGTGTTTTTACCATCTCTGTAAAGTTGGGGAATACAGTGTTTGAAACCATTAATGGTTTTAATCTTTTAGTCGATACATATGTATGAGTTTTACGTTGGATACTATTTTTTCTTAACAAATAGAATTGTTGATATGCAATGATTTAAAAATAAAATATAAGATCATGGCGGTTGCTCTGGTCGGTGTCCTAGGTTTTTCTGTTTACCTTATAATCAATTATTAGGTTACGCAAACAAATTCATTGCGGTTGGATTCTATTCGCAATGTCCATTTCCCTTTGCTTGAGCGTATGGATGCTAATATTGTGCGTCTGGATCGGATAGTAGTGTTATTCAATTAAGTACGGTGTCTGAGCGGTTGTTAAAAGCCATGAACGAAACGGCGGATCATGCAAAAGAATCGACTGATAATGTACAGAAAATGTCTGAACTTTCTGATTCGCTTGCTGAAATCGTGGCTTATTTTAAGGTATGTTAGAATTTATTTTGATAAATTCTCGTATTAGTTTTTTTTAATGCCGGATAGGCACACCCAGTCGCTTTCTTGTTTAAATATTTTTATATCAAACATGGGTGAGTAGGCTCGAAGTACATCGTCAGTCTGTTCTGCTAATATTCCTGATAACGCCAACCGGCCATTGGGTTTTATCAATGTGTTTAAATGAGAAGCCAGCTTGATTAAAGGTTTGGCTAATATATTGGCTAGCAGTAGATCGGCTTGTATAGTGGGAGTAGGCTCAGGAAGTTGAATGTTAAACAACTTAACAACTGAGTTTTTATTGGCATTATCTTCGGTTGCGATCAGTGCTTGTGGGTCGTTATCAATAGCAAGCACATCACTTGCTCCGAGTCTGGCAGCTGCGATAGCAAGAATCCCTGAGCCACAGCCATAATCAATCACGCTCTGCTGTTTGGGCGGGGTTGCATCTAAATATTCTAAACACATGGCTGTTGTGGGATGGGTGCCGGTACCAAAAGCTAAACCTGGGTCGAGTAGAATATTAATGCTGTCAGGGTGTTGCTTAATATGTGTATCGGCATGATGGCTGGGGACTATCCATAAATGCTTACCAAAACGGGTTGGTTTAAAATGACTCATCCACTCCCTTACCCAGTCTTTGTCTTCTAAAGGGTTTAGAGTGTAATTTGGGCAATGGCCTAATGCTTCTGTGATTAAAAGCAAGACCTCATCCATGTCGGTATTGGCATCGAACAATCCAATTACTTCTGTTTGTGACCATAATGGCGTTTCGCCGATGGGTGGTTCGTATAAAGGTTGGTCGGCGGCATCGCGCAAGGTGACAGCACTTGAACCGGCCTCCGATAAAATATCGGACAAGGTTTGTGCTTGCTCGGTATTTGTTTGTATTACAAGTTGTAGCCAGGCCATGATTATTTAATAGTTATTCCTGATGGGTAGCCGATTCTTTTTAAAGACGTTGTGTTTAATTACGTCATTCCCGCGTAGGCGGGAATGACGTACATGGTAATTTCAGACCAAGTAAAAATATATTTAGCTAATACCCAGCAATTTTTCGAGGTAATGAATATTGACACCACCGGCAGCAAAGCCGGAGTCGCTACATAATCGTTGGTGTAGCGTAATATTCGTTTGAATACCATCAATGACCACTTCACTTAAAGCGCCGCGCATTCTTGCCAGTGCAATCTCCCGTGTATTGCCATGGGTAATGAGCTTACCAATCATCGAATCGTAATACGGAGGGACGACATAGCCATTATAAATATGGGTGTCAACACGCACACCGGGACCACCAGGTGGATGGTAATTATTGATCATGCCGGGGGACGGCATAAAGGTTTCTGGATGTTCGGCATTTAAACGACATTCCAGCGCGTGGCCATTTATTTTAATATCGCTTTGCTTATACTCAAGCGGTTCGCCTGAGGCAATCAGTAATTGTTGACGAACAATATCGACCCCCGTAATCATTTCAGTAACCGGGTGTTCAACCTGTACCCGAGTATTCATTTCAATAAAATAAAATTCATCGTCCTGATATAAAAATTCAAAGGTGCCGGCTCCGCGATAATCGAAGTCGACACAGGCTTGTGCGCATTGTTCGCCAATACGTTTACGCACTTCATCGCTAATGCCAGGCGCAGGTGCTTCTTCAATTACTTTCTGGTGACGGCGTTGCATCGAGCAATCACGTTCACCTAAATGAATGGCATTGCCATGTTCGTCAGACAAAACCTGAATTTCAATATGACGCGGGTTGCCGAGGAATTTTTCCATGTAAACCACATCATTATTAAAGGCGGCCCCGGCTTCTGCTTTGGTTAACGCAATGGAATTGATTAAAGCTGCTTCGCTATTTACAACTCGCATACCTCGGCCACCACCACCACCGGAGGCTTTAATAATAATCGGGTAACCAATTTCTTTGGCAATGCGCAAATTGGTGTCGGCATCGTCACCGAGTGGGCCGTCTGAACCGGGTACACAAGGCACACCGGCTTTTTTCATCGTTGCAATCGCGGCAACTTTATCACCCATAGTGCGAATATTTTCAGGACTGGGACCAATAAAAATAAAACCAGATTCTTTTACCCGTTCGGCAAAGTCGGCATTTTCAGATAAAAAGCCGTAACCTGGATGAATCCCCACCGTATCAGTGACTTCCGCCGCACTGACAACAGCCGGTACATTTAAATAACTATCCATTGAAGATGCCGGACCGATACAAACGGATTCATCGGATAAGCGTACATGTTTTAAGTCACGATCTGCTTCGGAGTGGACGGCGACTGTTTTTATACCAAGCTCGCGACAGGCACGCATAATGCGTAATGCTATCTCGCCTCGGTTTGCGATAAGGACTTTTTCAAGCATGAGGGTTCACTACCTTAAAAATAAGTAATTTTGTAATTGTAAAGATAAAGAGCATCAAAGCTCTTGCTCTATTCAATAACGAATAAAGGCTGGTTGTATTCAACTGGCTGACCATTTTCAACCAAGATAGCCTTAACCACGCCGGCTTTATCGGACTCGATTTGGTTCATTAATTTCATTGCTTCGATAATGCACAGGGTATCGCCAACGGCAACCGTTTGCCCAACTTCAACAAAGGCTTTGGCCGTGGGGCTAGCGGCACTATAAAATGCGCCTACCATGGGGGACTTAACCACATGGCCACTTATTTCTTTTTTGGCTTCTGGGGTTGCCGGTTCGCTACTTACTGCTGCGGCGACAGGTGCAACGGGTGCGGCAACAGCGACAGGTGCGGCCACAACTGCATTTGCAGACTGACGACTAATTCGAACTGATTCTTCACCTTCGTGAATTTCGATTTCGGCAATGCCTGATTCTTCAAGCAGTTCGATGAGTTTTTTAACTTTACGTATATCCATTTTTTTATTTCGCTTTAAATTTAGAATGTTTGGGGGTTAATGTTCATTTTAATTTACTAATAATAGCTTCAAGAGCAAGCTGGTAACTTTGCGCACCTAAACCACTGATAACACCAACGGCTAAATCAGAAAAATAGGAGTGTTGACGAAATTCTTCACGCGCATGTACATTGGACAAATGCACTTCTATAAAAGGTATTGCAACACCGGCAAGGGCGTCACGTACAGCGACACTGGTGTGAGTAAAAGCCGCCGGGTTAATGATAATAAATTCAACGTTATCCTGTTGAGCCTGATGGATACGGTTGACGATTTCATGTTCTGCATTGCTTTGAAAACACGCGAGTGAGTGACCGGCTTGTGTGGCTTGCGTACTCAGTTGCTTATCAATATCGTCAAGGCGAGTCGCGCCATAATGCTCCGGTTCTCGGGTGCCGAGCAGGTTCAAATTTGGGCCATGAATAACGAGTAAATTTGCCATTGTTTTGTATTTTTATACCTGTTTAGTGGAATTAGCAGCAAATTAGCTAATTTTGGCCACATTTATTGCTGTTTTGCATGTTTTCTGGGCCATATTGTGCATGAAAAGGCTTCTATTGTCCATAAAAACGAAAATAAGCACAATTAGCCGCATTTTGCCGGAGTTTAAGACTAAAAACAGTGATAGGGGTGGGATTACCGGTATAAAATGTGTTTTTTGGGATCTGGCCTATCCCCCAACATATTTTGTGGGACAGGCTTAAGTTCTTCGTTAGGATTAAGTCAGGTTAAAGCAAAAATTTGATGGCTTCTTCAATGTCCTTATAAGAGACTTCGCGAGAAAAGCGTTGGGTGATATTGCCTTTGCGGTCGATAATAACCGTAAAAGGCAAAACATTGAGTCGGTTGCCATAGTCTTGCGCCAACTGTATACCTTTTTGTTCGGCGATAAGAATGGGGTAGTTAATGCCCATGGGATCGGTAAAACCAGCAACGGCATTTTTTTCATCCAAAGCAATACCTACAAAAGTAACGCCTCGACCTTTGTAAGCATCCTGAAATTCTATAAATGTTGGCATTTCGCGGCGGCACGGTGGGCACCAAGTTGCCCAAAAATTAACAATAACGACTTTGCCATCCCATTCAGAAGCTGAATGGGATTTGCCTTCTAAATCCTTCAAATTGTAATCAGGACGGTGGCTTTCTTTGGGTACATTGGGCTGAGCTTTTGCTTGTTCAGTCTGGGGCTTCGTTTGCTGTCGGGCATAATATTGGTTAGCGACAATGCCCGCAATAATACCAATGGCGGCAATCGCCATGATTAATTTGTTATTCATGTGCTTCCTTTGGAAGTTTTTATTTTAAAACCAGTTTTAAACGTTCTAAAAATTGTTCGGAATTCATGCCACCGACAACTCTAAAGCGATGTTTTTCCTGGCCATCTTTTTTGTCAAAAAACAAAATAGCAGGTGGCGCCTGTACTTTTACAGAATTTAATAACGCCTGGTCAACTTTATCATTGGCAGTAATATCAGCTTGTATCACGATAAAGTTTTTATTTAGTACGGCCTGCACTTTAGGATCGCTAAAAACGTAATCTTCATAGGCTTTGCAATAAGTACACCAGTCTGCATAAAAATCAAGCATAACATATTTACCACTTGCTTTTGCTTGTGCCAAAGTGGCCTGCAAATCACTCGCTGATTTAATGCGCTTAAAGACCAAGTGTTGGGTTTGTGACGGGCCACTGCCACCGCCGCCCATAAAGGCCGAGCCGTGCATCGGATCATTCACATTGCGTGCGCCGGTTAAGCCGCCGAGCATCACGATAAAGCCGTATATAATAATAAAGAGGCCGAGACCTTTCCATAATTTAATCCAGCCGGATGCACCTTCTTTAATTTGTTCGAGCGCGCCAAGATAAACGCCCGATACGATAAACAACACAGCCCATAACATCATGATAATGGTTGTCGAAATAAAGCTGACACGTTCTAACATAAGGATGGCGATGGCTAATAAAATAACCCCGGCCGTGTATTTAACAATGTCCATCCATGTACCGGCTTTAGGCAGGAATTTACCGCCAGTGGTGCCGATAATCAGTAAGGGTAAACCTAAACCATTACCCAGGGTAAACATCGACAAAAAGCCCAGCCACATGTCACCGTCTTTGGCTGCAAGGGTGAGCGCACCAATAATAATGGGGCCTGCACAAGGGCCAATAATAAGTGCAGACAACACGCCCATAATGCCGACCCCCACCAGATTGCCCCCTTTTTGCTCGTTACTGATTTGGCTTAATTTGCCTTGTAATGAAGCAGGGAGTTGGATGGTGAAAAAACCAAACATTGAAAAAGCCAATGCGACAAAGATAAGTGTAAACGGAATGAGGATAATCGGGCTTTGGAAATAGGCTTGAATATTGAAAGAGTCAGAAATCATACTGACTATCAGCCCCATTGCACCAAAGGTGAGTGCCATGGCTTCAACATATACCAGCGACATTATAAACGCGCTACGTGTGGTTACCTTTTCACCCTGACCAACAATGATGCTGGATAAAATGGGGATCATCGGATACATGCAGGCTGTGAATGCCATCGCTAAACCACCAAGGAAGAAACCGACAATAATTTTCCATAACACACCGGAACCGAGGAGTTGTTCGTATTGATCCTGTTGAGATACAAATTCGCTTGAACTGGCTTTGTTTTGGGTTTGTACCTGTGGTGCTGCCGTTGCTGTGTTACTGGCCGTTGCGCCTCCCGGAGCCACATTTATTTCGACTGTTTTATGGATAGGCGGGTAACAAATGCCGGTTTTTTCAGCACAGCCCTGATAAGTAATTTGTAATTTAGTGAGTACGGCTTTGTCTGTTGAGTTAATCAGTGGAATGCTTGCATCGGTTTTATGGTGATAAACTTCGATTCTGCCAAAAAATTCATCATTCTTAATATCGCCTTTCGGGTACGTTACACTACCAACTTTGACGCCGGCTCCCTCTTTAACCCTGATTTTAAATTTATTGCGATACATATAATGGTCGGGCGCAATTTCCCAGTGTGTGGAAACAGTATTGTTCTTGAATTTATAGCCAAATTGAAAAGCCACATCGGGTTCCAAAATCTCATTTTGTTCATCGCCAATGCCGAGCGAGGAACTCAGGGAATTAACCGCAGAAATGCCATCGCCTGCTGCCATGGCCGAGTTAAGCCCGATTGAGAGAATGAAACTAGAGAGAAATAAAAAGATAAGTGACTGTTTTTTAAGCATGCAAATAGTCCTAAATTTAGTTTTTATAGTAAAGTTGGCTAAACAACGAATTCTTTAATATTAAGAAATGTGTGCTAATTTTTGCTAGGCCAATGTCGAGCGTATTAGCTAGTGACCTGAATAAAAGCGCTTAGTTCAAATATTATTGTGCATCCACCTCGTTACGGTATGCGGAGTAGACGCTATTTTTTGTGCTATTGGCTCGAAAAGCCTGTTCATTCTGAGTATCAGCTAAATTTACTGAAAATGCCATTTATTCCTGAACGTTGTTTTATTTTTGCTGCTCTGACGCCCCGAATATTTCTATGTTGAATACTAGTTTAAATACTAAGGGAATATTTGTAATCACCTTGAATATCTACTATGATATATTTTGTATCACAAAAGCCACCAAATATATCCAAATAACTATATCCATATTGTAGGAATTACCCATGATTACAGGCTGCCAACTGAGAGCTGCCCGTGCTTTGCTGAATCTCGATCGCAAACAGTTGGCCGATCTTTCAGGTTTATCGCTGCCCACTATTCAACGTATGGAGTCGGCCGAGGATGTGGTGGGCGGTAAAGTGGAGTCCCTAATGAAAGTGGTTGAAACCTTGGAAAGTTTAGGTATTGAGTTAATTAATGACGACAAACTTAGTCAAGGACACGGCCGGGGTGTTCGGTTAATGAATCCTGTTCGTGCTAATGGGGTGTCTTCGTGAATTATTTCTCGCCATTATGGCTGCTTGGCGCATCGGTGACGGCGACATTACTGTCTGCTCTTGTGTCGTTAGCCGCTGACAGGCTACCTGGCTTTATCCGTTATTTGTCCATGGGACTGTTAGGCTTGTCAGGCCTTTTGGCTGTGTTTGCCGGGCTTTCGGTGCTGATTTCCGGTGATGTTCTGACAACCCAATTACCGCTTGGCTTACCCTGGTTACCCTGGCAAATACGTTTGGACGGGCTTGCCGGCTTTTTCCTTGCCATTATCGGCATTATTACACTGGCAATTTCTATTTATGGCCCGAGCTATATTCGGGATTTTGAACATAGTCGCCATTCGTTGGCCGTTTTGGGTATTTTTACGGCCTTATTTATTACTGGTATGCAGTTGGTGGTGGTTGCGAATGACGCGTTTATGTTTATGGTGTCATGGGAACTGATGTCGGTTGCGTCTTATTTTCTGGTGGTCTATCAGCATGAACAGGCGGCTAATCGACGTGCTGCCTTTTTATATTTGTTGATGGCAGAGATCGGTGCCTTGTCTATTTTACTGGGTTACGGTGTATTGGCGGGGTTTGGCTCCGGCTTTTCTTTTGATGCCATGCGAGCCGCAACATTAAGCCCCGGTTGGGCTAATATTGCTTTTATATTTGCCTTTTTGGGCTTTGGCATGAAGGCCGGTTTAGTGCCGTTGCATGTGTGGCTGCCAGAAGCACACCCAGTTGCCCCCTCACATATTTCTGCACTGATGTCGGGGGTGATGTTAAAAGTGGCGGTGTACGGTTTTATTCGTTTTTGTTTTGACTTGTTGGGGAATATTCACTGGAGTTGGGGAGTTGCAGTGCTAGTTATTGGCAGTGTGAGTGCCTTGCTGGGAATACTGTATGCGATGGTGATGCAGCAGGATATGAAACGTTTCCTAGCTTACTCCTCAGTTGAAAATGTCGGTATTATTTTTATTGGTTTAGGGTTATCGATGCTGTTTGCCGGAACCGGGCACCCTCAATTAGCCGCAATGGGACTTGTGGCGGCACTTTATCATGCACTCAATCACTCGGTATTTAAGAGCCTGCTCTTTCTTGGTGCGGGCGCTATTATGCACACTACTCATCAGCGTGATATGAATAGTATGGGCGGGTTGTTGCACCGGATGCCGTGGACTGGATTGTTTTTCCTGATAGGTAGTATTTCCATTTCAGCGCTTCCTCCTTTTAATGGTTTTGTTTCTGAATGGTTAACGTTTCAAACGGCGTTGCAGGCGTGGACACTGGACAATAGTCTGTTGCGTAGCCTTGTACCTTTTGCAGCAGCAACGCTTGCGCTTACGGGTGCGTTAGCCGCAGCCAGTTTTGTTAAAGCGTTTGGTATCAGTTTTCTTGGGCAACCGCGTAGCAAGTATGCGCGTAATGCAAAAGAAGTGAGTATTGGAATGCGTTGCAGTATGGGTTTATTGGCAGTGTTGTGTATTTTTCTCGGGGTGATGCCAACGGCAGTGATTAATTTGATCAACGGCATTCCCAAGACGCTATTGGGACACAGTTTACAAAACAGTACTGCGCATGGTTGGTTGTGGCTAACGCCGATTGATTCCAGTGTGGCAAGTTATTCAGCCCCTTATGTTTTACTGGGTTTGTTAATGACATTGGCTATTTCTGTTGCGTGGTTGCGTTACAAAAAACAGGGTGTGCGTCGTTGTGACGCATGGAGTTGTGGTTCTGCCGCTCCCGATGCCCGTATGCAATATACAGCAACAGCCTTTGCACAGCCGATAAGACGTGTATTCGCACTCCTCTTTGATATAAAAGAAAGTGTGACCGAAGATGGACGCGGTGAAGTGAAGCACCAACTTCAAGTGACCGATCGCCTGAAAGCAATGATTTATGACCCGATTGGACGGGCATCCTTAATGGCTGGTCGTTTGGTTGGGCGGTTACAGACGGGGAATGTCCGTAACTATTTGGGCTGGACACTGGGAACCTTGCTCGTGCTGTTGTGGGTCATATCATGATATCGGTTGATTGGGGACTTTGGGGACTGGCTTTATTTCAGAGTGTGTTGTTTCTTTTGGGGGCACCACTGTTAGCCGGTTGGGTTAAGCGCGTAAAATGTCGTTTACAAAATCGCCGTGGCCCGAGTTTGTTTCAACCCTATCGAGATTTATTTCGTTTGTTCCGCAAAGAAACCTTGGTGGCACATACGGCGTCGCCGTTATTTAGTGCGGCACCTTATATTATTTTTGCCAGTACCTTAGTGGCCGTATCAGTTATCCCGCTATTAGCTCTGCAGTTGCCGACAACCGCAATGGCGGATGTGATTGTATTGGTCGGTTTTTTGGGCTTAGCACGTTTTTTCTTGGCATTGGCTGGAATGGATGTTGGGACGGCATTTGGTGGAATGGGAGCATCGCGTGAGATGATGGTGTCTGCGTTGGCTGAGCCTGCCATGTTAATGGCGGTCTTTACTCTGGCAATGACCGCGCATAGTACGAACCTTTCGAGCATGGCCGAGTTTAATCTTAGCAATGGTCTGGTTTTGCGCCCATCGTATTTATTTGCCTTATTGAGTCTGGTTTTGGTGGCGGTGGCTGAAACGGGTCGTATCCCCATTGATAATCCATCGACCCATCTTGAATTAACCATGATCCACGAAGCGATGATTCTTGAATATTCCGGACGGCATCTGGCATTAATGGAATGGACGGCACAGCTCAAACTAATGCTTTATGGGGTGCTTATTTGTAGCGTCTTTTTCCCTTGGGGAATAGCCACGGAACTGAGTGTATCGGCGATTAGTTTTGGTTTGTTATCCATTGTATTAAAGTTGCTGCTACTCGGTTTTTTGTTAGCCGTTGCTGAAACCGTACTGGCGAAAATGCGTTTATTCCGTGCACCACATTATTTAAATCTGGCCTTTTTGTTGTCATTGCTCGGCTTGTTTTCATATATTATTTTGGAGGCAAGCGCATGAATTTAGCACAGTTGCCGTTATTAGAGCAGATGATTTTTGTACTTGCCGCGTTGGCTCTGCTGGCTTCTTTTTCTTTGCTTGCACAAGGACGTTTAACGGCCGGTATCCACACTTTTGCCTTGCAAGGTTTTATTATCGCAGCGGTAACCACGTTGGTCGCGGCTGTGGGCGGTATTACCCACTTGTATCTTTCAGCATTATTAACCTTGTCGCTTAAAAGTTTATTGATTCCGTGGATGTTGCATCGATTAGTGCGACGCCTCAATCTTGAACGGCATATGGATTCAATCAAGCATCCCGCTCTGGTGTTATTAGCCGGTGCTGGACTGGTGGTTTTTTCTTACTGGATAGTACTACCGATTGAACGGCTGGATATGACCTCGACTCGAAATATCATTGCGATCAGTTTATCCATTGTGTTGCTCGGCTTGTGGATGATGGTGGCACGCCATCAGGTGATTACCCAGGTACTGGGTTTTATGTCGATGGAAAATGGTTTATTTTTGGCCGCGGTGGCCTCAACACGGGGAATGCCACTGGTTGTTGAGCTCGGAGTGGCTTTTGACGTACTCGTGGCAGCGGTGTTATTTGGTGTGTTCTTTTTTCATATCAGTGAAAGCATTGAATCGCTTGATGTGGACAGTCTTAACCGACTGACTGAACAGGATGAACGGCCATGATGGATTATAATGTGATTGCGTTGGGTATTGTGGTCTTTACCCCGATTTTGGGTGCTGGATTGTTGGGCTTGATACGCACTTTATCAATGGCTGGTTGGATTAACCTAAGTTTAAGCTGTCTTGTGTTTGTGGCCTCGCTCTTTATGGCGTGGGGGGTCATCGAAAATGGCGGCTTTAAAGCCTACAGTTTCCAGATTGATGCGTTTAATGTTTATTTAGTTTTGCTCACTACCTTTATCGGTTTAACCACGGCTATTTTTTCTCGACCTTATATGGCAACCGTTTGTGAGCAGGGACGTTGCACACAAGGACGAATGCGGCTGTATTATGCAATGTACCAGAGCTTTCAATTTACCATGTTGCTGGCTTTAACCACCGACAATCTCGGTGTGCTATGGGTTGCGATTGAAGGGGCCACGTTGGCCACGGTCTTGTTGGTCAGTTTATATCGAACGCCTGAATCGGTTGAAGCGGCATGGAAATATTTTATCCTTTGCGGAGTGGGTATTGCGTTAGCCTTGTTTGGCACCGTGCTGGTTTATTTTGCTGCTCAACATGCCTTGGTTGATCCTGAGCACGGTTTAATCTGGAGTGAGCTGTATGCCAACGCGGCAAATTTACACCCGCGGGTAATGGCCATTGCCTATGTATTCTTATTAGTTGGCTATGGTACAAAAATTGGTTTGGTTCCCATGCACTTCTGGTTACCCGACGCACATTCAGAAGGTCCCACTCCTGTTTCGGCGGTACTTTCGGGGTTGCTGTTAAATGTGGCTTTGTACGCAGTGGTGCGTTTTAAAATGTTGGCGGATGGTGCGTTAGCGAATACCGATACCCCTCAAATGGCCGGCCATCTTATGATGGGTTTCGGCTTATTATCTTTTGTGGTGGCGGTATTGTCACTGCAACGTCAGCGCGATATTAAACGTATGTTCAGCTATTCGTCGATTGAACATATGGGGTTGATGACCTTTGCCTTTGGCATTGGCGGGCCACTGGCCACCTTTGCTGCATTACTGCATATGCTGGTGCATTCGCTGACTAAATCGGCTATTTTTATCACCGTGGGACATGCCAGTCATATTGCTGGCACCCAAGCCATCGATCATATTCGAGGGCTTATCCGCACTCAGCCTGCTGTGGGTTGGGGCTTACTGTTAGGCGTCGCGGCTATTGCCGGTTTCCCTCCTTTTGGTATTTTTACCAGTGAATTTCTGGTGTTGTCCGCCACGATGGAAAGTTGGCCGTGGCTCACCATGCTGTTACTAACCGGGTTAGTGACCGCTTTTGCAGGATTATTCCGCAACCTGCACCCGATGGTGTATGGCTCGGTGCCTGAGGGGCAGCTACCGGTTAAGGCCAATATGTATCCCGTACTGGTTCATTTGATAGTTGTATTATGGCTAGGGTTGGCTATTCCCGATGTTTTAAGCCATTGGCTTAATCAGGTGACCATTCTTATTACGGGCAAGGGTGTGTTATGAGTCGATTCGACTGGCTATCTGAATATATGGCGCGTTTGCAGGACGAGCATGTTCTGATACGACGAGGTTCTTCGGCAGCACTTGCGCCGGCGCATGTACTCGAAATTGATGCAGAGGATTGGGGTCGTGCGGCTGAACTGGCAAAAGATTTTGGTTGTCGCTGGGCCGGTTGTTGGGGAGATCATCAACAAACGGATATTCGTGTCTTTGTCTGTTTTGAATATGAAGGTGACTACCTGTTATTAAATACATTGGTTGATTTAGCTCGGCCGGTGATTGCATCGCATACTCCCTTTTTTCCGGCAGCTGATCGACCTGAACGCCATATACAGGATTTATTGGGTGTGGTTTTTATGGACCACAAAGATCATCGGCGCTGGATACGTCATCAGGCTTGGGATGATGCGAGTTATCCGTTACGCAACGATTTCCCATTACAGGGTACGCCGGTAGAAGTGACACCGGCGGATGGCGAATATGCTTTTCATAAAATCAAGGGCGCGGGTGTGTATGAGATCCCCGTTGGCCCAGTACATGCTGGTATTATTGAGCCGGGACATTTCCGTTTTAATGCGGTGGGTGAGGAAGTATTAAGTCTTGAGCAACATTTAGGTTATGTGCACAAAGGGATTGAAAAACTGGCTGTGGGACGTGATCCGGCTAGTCTTGTAAAGCTTGCGGCCCGAGTTTCTGGTGATGCGACAGTGGCACATAGTTGGGCTGCTTGTCAGGCCATTGAACGTGCCAGTGGATGTCGAGTGCCGAGGCGAGCCCAACAATTACGTGGTTTACTTTGTGAACGTGAGCGTATTGCTAATCATTTAGGCGATATTGGCGCGATCTGTAATGATGTTGGTTTTGCTTTTGCGCATTACCAATGTGCGCGCTTACGTGAACAATGGCAACGCCGTAGTGATGAGATTTTTGGGCATCGGATGATGATGGACTGTGTGATTCTTGGCGGTATCTCATGCGATCTTGATGCCAATAATATAAACAATTTAAAAACCGACCATGCAAAACTACGCGAAGAAATAGTCCCCTTGTTTGATTTATTACAGGACATCGCCTCACTTGAAGACAGACTGCTAGATACCGGCATATTGACACAGCAAACCGCACAAACTTTAGGCTGTACGGGGTATGTGGGTAAAGCCAGTGGCTTAGCTTTTGATGCGCGAAGTCAGTTGCGCTATCCGCCTTATGACTCTCAGCCTATTGACACCCCGGTGCTACAAGCGGGGGACGTGATGGCGCGTATGCAAATACGTATGCAGGAAGTTGAAACAAGCCTGAACTGGATGGATACTCTATTCGATAGCTTATACAGTGATGGTGTCCTTGCTACCTTGCTCGAAGTGACCAGTGTTACTCAGGGCTTTGGTGTTGTGGAAAGTTGGCGTGGTGAAATAGTCTGTTATGTTCGTCTGGACGAGGATGGAAAAATTGCACGTTACTTCCCGCGAGACCCCAGCTGGCATAGCTGGCCTGCGTTACAACAGATTGTATTGGGGAATATCGTACCGGATTTTCCGGTGTGTAATAAATCAGTCAATGGCTCTTATTCAGGACACGATCTTTAGATGTTACGTATTCTTAAAAAATCATTATCCATTGGTGTGGTGACCGAACCCGCACCGCGTCTTCATGATCTCCAATGCGATAGCGTGGGTCTTGAAATAAGGCGACATATTGATAAACGTTTTAGCGGTAGTCTGGCCATTCGAATGTTGGATGCGGGGTCCTGCAATGCCTGCGAGTTGGAAGTGAATGCTTTGGGTAACCCTTATTATGACATCGAGCGTTTCGGAGTACATTTTGTTGCCTCACCCCGACATGCCGACGTATTACTAGTGAGTGGGCCGGTCTCACGCCATATGCAAATGGCGTTATTACGCACCTGGGAGGCGATGCCATTCCCTAAATTTCTGATTGCGATGGGGGATTGTGGTTGTGACGGCGGGATCTTTGGTGAAAGTTATGCCAGTTGTGGTGCGGTCGAAAATGTTTTGCCGGTCGATGTGAAAATTTCAGGATGTCCACCCAAACCTGTGGATCTATTAAATGGCTTATTAATGGCGTTAAAGAGCTAAGCCGATATTCCTTGACCTATTGCGCTCTATTGTAAAGGACGTGATTCTTCTTCAATAATTTGCTTAATATTAATTTCGTAGCTATTAGGATTAAGAATTTTCGCAATGTTGATAGCGCGCGAACCTTTTTGCCAACGTGGGTTGGCCAGATTAAGAATTTTGCGCTTTTTAAAGTAGCGCTTGTTTTTATCCAGCACTAACATAATCAGTGGTCGCAGGCGTGCCGACTTGCTCGCGGAAATCACTACCCCCACCATGCCGTTGTCCAGTTCAACCAAACTACCGATGGGATAAATCCCCAAACATTGTATCAGGCTTTCGATCAGCTCCTTGTTAAAGTCTTTTTCTGCCCATTTATAAATACTATTTAATGCCTCGTAGGGTGAAATACCATCGTGGTAACAGCGGTCACTGGTAACCGCGTCATAAACATCCACAATGGAAATAATTTGGGTGAGCAAGGGTATTTTTTCTTCGCTCAACTGGTCAGGATAGCCATGTGCTTTTTTGCGTTCGTGATGGTGCAAAACGGCATCGAGTACTTCCATGGGTAAGTCTTTTTCATCTTTTAAAAGCTTAAATCCGAGTTCAGGGTGTTGCCGCATAATCTCGAATTCTTCTGCTGTTAATTTGCCGGGTTTATTTAAAATATGATCTGGAATTTGCATTTTACCCAAGTCGTGCAATAAGCCACCTAAACCGACCTGATTCAGTTGTTGCTTGTCGAGCCCTAAACAGCGGCCAAAACTTAAAGCTAAAATACAAACATTGACACAGTGGTTGGCGGTGTATTCGTCACGGCTTTTTAAAAAGGTAAGCCAGACCAGTGCATGTTGACTTGTCATAACCTGATCGGCCAATTCACTTACCAGTTGTTTTGCTTTTTGGGTATTAACACTGGCACCAAGTCGAGCATCTTTTAGCGCCTGATGAATATATTGGTTTGTGTTGTTTAGAATAAGACGAGATTGTTGTAATTTTTTAATGTAACTTCGATGTTCACTATCATCAGATGGGTCGGCAGATTTTTTCGGCGCTGCTTTTTTAATAACAGCTGTGGGGCGACTGGCAAGAACTTGAAGCTGGCCGTGTAACTCTGGGTTGGAAAGACTTGCGTCAATATAAACAAACTCACACACGGCTTTAACTTCATCTAAAAGTGATGTGCTATTAATTAAGAACCCTTGAAATAAAAAAGGTGAGTCCAGCCAGGGGCGATCCAGTTCGGCAACATACATACCTTCGGTTAAGTATTCAGGACTCACTTTAATTTTTTTCGTCATTGCCGGTGTTGTTATGTCTGGTATTTTAGATTTGGTATTTTAGGTTTGGTCTTTTGTGAGAGAGTGGCTTATCCAGTCTAAATAAGCCTGCGCACCTGATTCAAGCTGAATACTGATAAATTCAGGTGTGTCATAGGGGTGGTGTTGTTGAATAAACAATTCCAGAGCATTTAAGGTTTGCTGATTTGTTTTCATTAAAAGCAATAATTCGTCGTCGGTTTCAATTTTCCCCTGCCATTGATACACCGACTGGATATTCGGGATAATATTAACGCAGGCGGCGAGTTGCTGTTCAACGGCTGCTTGTGCGAGGCGGTGAGCAACTTCGCGGTTGGGACAGGTGGTTAAGGCTATATAATAAGGTACGCTCATTCGGATTTATTGGAGTTGGCCTTTTATAGTTCTGGGTTTATGGATTAAGCATAGTTAATTTTAGGCGTTTTAACAGATTAAATTTAAATTCTCCGTCCGCTTGCGGCGGGCTCAAAACCGTTGGGGTTTCCAAAGGGGAGAAAAGCGAAGCTCTCCCATTTGGTCGTCAGTGGGGTGCATACCCCGTTGACGATATATAATTGATCTCACAAAGATAGAAAAATAGTGTGCTTAGGCTTTAAATCGTAAAATTACCCCCCATTTAAGCTGTATGTCCTTTTTTCGTATTTTATTTTTATTATTTTTAAGTATTCCCGTACTGGAAATTTACCTGCTGATTAAAGTGGGTGACTTGATTGGTGCGCTCCCAACGATTGCTCTAGTGGTGTTCACGGCCGTTGTGGGTGTGTGGTTACTTCGTCGTCAGGGTTTTGCCACTTTGGCCAAAGCACAACAAAGTATGGCTCGAGGTGAAGTACCTGCCACGGCTTTATTTGAAGGGATGATGTTATTTGTCGCCGGTGCGTTGTTACTGACTCCGGGATTTTTTACCGACACCCTAGGTTTTATTCTGTTAATTCCCTTTGCTCGACAGCGGATCATTGCTGCGATTGTTAAAAATGGGGTGGTGGGTACGTATCAAAGTAAAAAATACCAATCTACGAGCCATACCTATGAGTCGAGTTCGACCGAGGTGATTGAGGGTGAATTTATTTCACATGACGATAAAAAATAGACTGTTAGCCTGTTAGGGCTTGACACGATTAAAAACAAGACTATTATTAGCACTCACTACCGTTGAGTGCTAATAATAGCGCAGCAAACACATAAAGATAGTATCTATTTGATTTAACTGGACTTTTATTAGGAGAAAGAAAAACATGAAGATCCGTCCTTTACATGACCGAGTGGTCGTTCGCCGTATGGCAGAAGAAACTACAACAGCCGGCGGGATTGTTATCCCTGATAGCGCAACAGAAAAACCAGCCGAAGGCGAAATTATTGCCATTGGTAAGGGTAAAGTGAATGACAGTGGCAAAGTGACGCCTCTGGATGTGAAAGTTGGCGATAAAGTGTTGTTTGGTAAGTACGCTGGCAACGAAGTAAAAATTGATGGCGAAGAAGTTATCGTGATGCGTGAAGAAGACATCATGGGTGTACTCGAAGCTTAAACGTCAACCTTGATCGTTAAGAATTTAAATTTAAAGAATTTCCGTTAGACTTTTAAGAGGAAAATAAACATGTCTGCAAAAGAAGTGAAATTTAGTGAAGACGCACGTCAACGCATGTTGGCCGGCGTAAACACCCTAGCAAATGCTGTAAAAGTAACATTAGGCCCTAAAGGCCGTAACGTTGTATTAGATAAAAGCTTCGGCGCTCCAACCATCACTAAAGATGGTGTATCGGTTGCGAAAGAAATTGAATTAGCTGATAAGTTCGAAAATATGGGTGCACAAATGGTGAAAGAAGTTTCATCACAAACGTCTGATATTGCCGGTGACGGTACAACAACAGCAACTGTTTTGGCACAGGCTATCTTAACTGAAGGCATGAAAGCCGTCGCTGCCGGTATGAACCCGATGGATTTAAAACGTGGTATTGATAAAGCGATGATAGCAGCTGTTGATAGCCTGCAGAAAATGTCAAAACCTTGTTCAGACGATAAAGCGATTGCCCAGGTAGGTACTATCTCGGCTAACTCTGATGACGAAATCGGTACCATTATTGCTGATGCAATGGGTAAAGTCGGTAAAGAAGGCGTTATTACTGTAGAAGAAGGTTCAGGCTTTGCCAATGAGCTAGACGTTGTAGAAGGTATGCAGTTTGACCGCGGTTACTTGTCACCTTACTTTGTCAATAATCAGCAAAGTATGACTGCCGATTTGGAAGAACCTTATATTTTGTTACACGACAAAAAAATATCTAACATCCGTGACTTGCTTCCTACATTAGAAGCGGTTGCTAAATCAGGTAAACCTTTATTGATTATTGCTGAAGATATTGACGGTGAAGCATTAGCAACACTGGTTATTAATAACATGCGCGGTATCGTTAAAGTAGCGGCTGTTAAAGCTCCGGGCTTTGGCGACCGTCGTAAAGCGATGTTACAAGATCTTGCGATTTTGACTGGCGCAACCGTTATTTCTGAAGAAGTAGGTCTGGCATTAGAAAAAGTAACTTTAGACGATTTAGGTACA
>VAPK010013959.1_pt1 | contig 19049 bp, 19 predicted proteins | sample 3395031 | NCBI WGS metagenome assembly VAPK01 (sample SAMN08290443, study PRJNA428436) | hydrothermal vent metagenome | isolation source: Deep-sea hydrothermal vent chimney 1 | place: Pacific Ocean: Juan De Fuca Ridge
ACATGATGGCGGGTAAAGGAAGATGTCTTAACGCGAATGCCTTTGGTAAGTGCTTCGTCGCCCATGTATGCGCCCCAGCTCCAAGCCGCACACATCACATGCGTTGAGAGCGTGTCAGCAGCAATGCCCATGGCTTCAGAACCATAAAATGCCATTGGACGAATATAAGCAGACTCAAGCTTATTTTCACGTACTGCTGTTTTTTGCGCTTCAGAAATAGTTTCTTTATCAAATGGTAGTTTCATCCCTAAGATGTGTGCACTACGAAAAAGTCTGTCAGTATGATCTTGTAAGCGGAAAATCGCCGTGCCTTGATCAGTTTTATAGGCACGAACACCTTCAAATACACCCATGCCGTAATGTAGCGTGTGCGTGAGTACGTGTGTGGTTGCATCGCGCCAGTTAACTAATTTTCCGTCGTACCAAATTAGGCCATCACGATCAGCCATTGAGTTAGGTATTGCCATACTACTACCTTTAAATATCAATAAAGCAACATTGTAAACTAAAGCAAGTAATTCTTAGCGCATGTTAAAATTAAATATGTAATATTTATTGGGGTTTTATCAATGTTTAAACTATTTCGTAGCGTTTTTTTTATTATTGGTATGTTTGTTCTATCGGCATGCGATCAGCCACAGGGAGGCATAGTTAAGTCGGCAGCTGGTTTTGTCGGCACAGATATTACGGGGGCAGACTTTTCTAATCCATTAAAACTGACAGACCATCACGGCCAATTGCGTACGATGAGTGATTTTAAAGATAAAGTAGTAGTGTTGTTTTTTGGGTTTACGCACTGCCCCGATGTTTGCCCAACAACGATGCATGATTTGAAGAAAACAATGAAGTTATTAGGGAATCAATCCGACGAAGTGCAAGTGCTATTTGTTTCTGTTGACCCTCAGCGTGACACGCAAGAAGTGCTTGCTCAATTTGTACCTTCTTTTGATGCGCGATTTATAGGCTTACGTGGTAGTTTGCAAGAAACAGCGGAAACACTGGGTAATTTTAAAATTTATTTTAAAAAAATACCGGGTGAAACTGAAGCAAATTATACGATAGACCATAGTGCAGGGATGTACGTGTTTGATAAGACAGGTGAAGTTAGGTTGTATTTGGGTTACGGACAAAAACCAACTGAAATTGTAAGTGATATAAGGAAACTGCTCTAAAGCAAAGTGATGAGTGAATCAAAAAAAGGAGCCATAGCTCCTTTTTTTATGCAACTAATATTTAGTTGGCTGCTGGAGCGCCAAATCTATTGTCGCTTTCATCACCCTGGACAATGAAGAAATATAATAGGGCAAGCCAACCGAGTATAGGGATAAACCACAGCAACTGCCACCAACCACTTTTGTTGGTGTCGTGTAACCTGCGCGCGCCTACTGCAAATGATGGAACCATTGTTGCAAGTGAGAATATACCTGAAACATAAGGGGATACGAATTCTAAAAGTAGAGCAGCGACAAAACAAAACAGTGCGAACCACCAGAACTCTGGCAATTTGGCACGACCTTTAAAATCAGCATACTTTGAGAAACAAATTTTAATAGCATCAACAAACGACATATTTTACTACCCCTTTTTTTGTATGACCAGTATTGATCAAGTGATAACTTAACATAAAATGCAACGAATGTGGCAGGCTATAGTCGATGTAATTTAGGAGAGATTGTTTTTAGTTCTTTTTCGGTTTTTTTGTAGTCTGGGGAGATTTTGCTGACGACTGCCCAAAATTTAGGGGAATGGTTCATTTCTTTTAAGTGAGCAAGTTCGTGGCAAATAACGTAGTTAATAATAGGTGGCGGTGCTTGTAATAACCGCCAATTGAGTCGTAAATCACCCTTGCTACTACAACTGCCCCAACGTGATTTTGCATTTGATAATCGTAATGGCGGTGTAGGCACGCTTAGCTTTGCAGAGAAAATTTCTAAACGGCGGCCAAAGTCTTGCATCGCTTGTTTTTTGTACCATTGAATAGCTTTGCGTTTGACAGCTTCACTGTCATTAGTGTTTGGCAGTGAGATACATAGCTTATTTTGGTCAAATACAGGCTGTTTGTTTTTGAGGTTTGCTGTAACAAGTAAGGTAATGTCATGACCTAGAAACTGCAGGACTTCACTGTTTACCCAGCTAATAGGGGGTAAATAATTTTTTCTACGCGCTTCTAACTTTTTGGTAATCCAATCGGCTTTTTGTTTTAGCACCTTTTGCAATTGAAAATCAAAAATACGTTTGGGTGCGTGGACGATTAAACCCTCTTCTGTAATTTTTAAACCAATGGTGCGGCGGTTTCTGCGTTCAAGTTGGTATTGAATTTTTTCACCATTGGGTAGCCTGAGCATTTTTGTTGTCATGACTATTTATTCTGATAAAGTTAGCATTTTTTCTTCAATCCAATCTTCCACTTGCTGGTTTAATGCATCCGCTTTTAAGTGGCTAGATTGTATTGGCTTACCAATACTGACTTTAATGATGCCAGGTTTTTTTAAGAAAGATTTTTTGCCCCAAAACTCGCCCGCGTTATGTGCAATAGGGACGATAGGTGTTTTGGTTTGTGTGGCTAACCAAGCACCGCCAATATGATATTTTCCACGTTTGCCTGGTGCTATTCGCGTGCCTTCTGGAAATATCACCACAAATAACCCGCGTGATAGGCGCTCTTTACCTTGTTTTACTAGTTGCCTTAGTGCTTCGCGAGCAGTGCCGCGATTAATGGCGATAGGCGATGTCATGGCTAAGCCCCAACCAAAAAAAGGTATCCACATTAGTTCACGTTTTAACACCCAAACTTGCGGGGGCAGTATGCGTTGGACGGCAAGTGTCTCCCACATGGACTGATGTTTTGCTAGCACAATACAAGGCTTGCTAGGTATGTTCTCTTTGCCTTCAACTTGGTAGCTAATACCGCAAGTGACACGCAGCCACCACAACATGTGATGCGCCCAGCGCGAGATGACATGGTAACGACGCTTTGGTGAAAGTGGGATACAAATAACGAGCGCAACAATAACAAATAACGGTGTATATAGCCACATACCGAGTGTAAAGATGATGGAGCGCAGCCAAATCATGTTGATGACTTGCTATCAATAATATGCTGAACAGCAGCAGCTAGGTCAGCAAAGACCATTGTGTTGTCTGGTAGATTGCCACTAGTGAGCGTTGCTTCACCCTTGCCCGTGCGTACTAACATTGGTTGGCAGCCTACATTGGCAAAAGCTCGCAAATCACGCAAGGTATCACCAATAGCGGGCACGTCTTTTAAATCGGTACCGAACTGTCTACCTATGTCGATTACCATTTTGCTTTTTGGTTTGCGGCACTCACAGTTGTCCTCTGCAATATGCGGGCAGTAGTGTACAGCTTCAATATTACCACCTACTTTTTCCAATGCTTGGTGCATCTTTTCATGTATGACATCTAATGTTTCAACAGTATATAAACCACGTGCTACGCCAGATTGATTAGTGGCAACAGCAACACGGTAGCCATTTTTGTTTAGTGCGGCGATGGCTTCTAAGCTACCTTCAATGGGAACCCATTCATCAGGGTTTTTAATGAAGTTGTCGTAATCTTCATTAATAACGCCATCCCTATCTAAAATCACTAGTTTCATTGATGGCTATACGATCTAACTTGCCAACTTAGATAAATCGGCTACGCGGTTCATCGCTTGGTGTAACGTGGCCAACAAACCTAAACGATTGGTTTTTAGTGCGGGGTCGTCTGCATTGACCATCACATTGTCAAAAAAGTCATCAATCGGTGCTTTTAATGTTGCCAGCGCTTGTAATGAGCCTGTGTAATCACCAGATTCAAACAGCTTGTCAGATTGTGGTGTGACTTTAGCAAGCGCATCTGCCAATGCTTTTTCAGTGGGTTCTTGTAAAAGCGTGTCATCAATTTTTGCTTCAACTTCACCTTCAACCTTTTTCAAAATGTTGCCAACACGTTTGTTAGCGGCAGCTAATGCTGGCGCTTCATCTAAGCTAGAGAACGTACGTACAGCAGCTAAGCGCTTAGGTATTTCGCTTAAGTTGCTTGGCGCTAATGCCAGTACAGCGTCTGCCTCTTGGGCGCTTGCACCTTGGTCACGCAAATTAACACTTAAGCGATCAAAGCAGAAATCTTTTATAAGTTCAAAAGAATTTTCATTGATTTTTCTTTGCAAATAACCAGTGCTATGAGAAACAAGTCTTCCATCAGCCTTTGCAATTTTTTCAGCAAGAGTTCTTTCTCCAACTATTTTAGAGTATTCTGCTTGTAACTCCTCGTTATCAATGACTGAAATAGTCATCTTTATTAAGTCATCAAAGTTTATTGGTGATTTTTGCTCAATAAGAATACGTATTACACCTAGCGCTTGGCGGCGTAATGCAAATGGATCTTTATCGCCACTTGGTTTTTCGCCGATACAAAATAAGCCGACCAATGTTTCTAGTTTGTCAGCTAGTGCAACACAAATGCCTACGGGGTTACGTGGTAGCGCATCACCTGCAAAGCGTGGTTTATAGTGGTCTTCAATGGCAAAAGCAACATCGTTATCTAGCTTTTCATGTTGCGCATAATAGCGGCCCATAATACCTTGTAAACTTGGGAATTCACCCACCATGTCAGTGATTAAATCTGCTTTTGATAACTTAGCAGCCATTTCAACCTTGCTGACTAGCTTGCTATCACCAAGTTTTTCAGCAATCGTAGTAGCAATTTTTACCACACGCATATTGCGCTCCGCTTGCGAGCCAAGTTTGTGGTGATATACCACTTTACTTAAACCAGCAAGCCGACTTGCTAATGTTTTTTTACGATCCTGATCAAAGAAGAACTTAGCGTCCGCTAGGCGCGGGCGTATTACGCGTTCGTTACCACCAACGACTGCGCTGGTGTCAGCTGGATTAATGTTTGAGACAATTAAAAACTTGTTGGTGAGTTTGCCGCTATTGTCTAACAGTGGAAAGTATTTCTGATTCGCCTTCATGGTCAGAATCAAACACTCTTGTGGTACGTCTAAGTATTCTTTTTCAAATTGTCCTAGCAATACGTTTGGCATTTCAACCAATGCGGTTACTTCATCTAATAGCGCCTCATCATCAATAGGCTTAAGCCCTTCTTTTGCTGCTGCTGTATTGAGTTGATTGACGATTCCTTCGCGGCGGACTGCAAAGCCTGCAATAACAGCCCCTTCATTTTTAAGCTGCTCTACATAGGTGTCGGCATTTTTAATGGTGATGATGTCAGTTTTAGATTCAAAACGGTGGCCTTGAGTTTGATTGCTGGCGTTTAAACCCAATATTGAAATTTCAACCACTTCTGCCCCGTGTAAGGCAACTAAGCGATGTGCAGGTCGTACGAAGCTAACGCTAGTCCAGCCGTCTTTAAGTTGATAGCTCATTACTTTTGGAATAGGCAATTTAGCTAATGTTTCTTCTAATGCTTTTTGCAGGCCATCTTGTAAGCTTGTGCCTGTTTGTACGATATCTAAGAACAGCATATCAGTTTTGCCATCATTTTCAATTCTTAGTCTTTTGATTGCTGATGCATCCTCACCTAAAGCGCCTAACCTTTTGGTGAGTGCCGGTGTGGCTTTATTGTCAGCATCTAAACCCACTTTGGCTGGCATCAGCCGTTGTGCAATATCTTTATCTGCACCTTTGCTAGCAATATTAGTCATATGTGCGGCTAAACGACGTGGTGTCGCAAAATGACTGAGCTGGCTATTGTCTGCTGTTAGACCTTGCGTTTTAAGTGATTCAAATAAAACGGTGCTAAAAGCTTCACCCAATTTTTTAAGTGCTTTTGGTGGTAGCTCTTCAACCAATAGTTCTACTAATAAATTCTCGACTAAATTTTGCGTACTCATGCTGATTTCTTTTCTTTTACTTTTGCTAGTTTTGCATTCACTTCGTCTGCCCACGCTTTCGGTGCAAGCGGAAAGCCAAGTCTTGCGCGGCTATCCAAATAGGCAGCGGCGACAGATCGCGCCAGATTACGAATGCGACCAATATAGGTGGCACGTTCTGTAACGGAAATCGCACCTCTGGCATCCAGTAAATTAAAGGTGTGAGCAGCTTTTAGTATTTGTTCGTATGCGGGCAACGCTAGCTGGTTTTCTATTAGGTGTTTGGCCTGTTTTTCATGCGCAGTAAAGGCAGTAAATAAAAAGTCTGCATCGGCATGCTCAAAGTTATATTCTGATTGTTCGACCTCATTTTGATGGAATACATCTCCATATTTTACGTCAGGCGAATACTGTAAATCGTAGATGCTATCAACGCCTTGTAAATACATAGCTAAGCGCTCTAATCCATAAGTAATTTCACCGGTAATAGGCTTGCAATCAATGCCACCGACTTGCTGGAAGTAAGTAAACTGTGTCACTTCCATGCCATTAAGCCAAACTTCCCAGCCTAAGCCCCACGCGCCTAGTGTTGGGTTCTCCCAATCATCTTCAACAAAGCGCACATCGTTTTTTTTAAGGTCAAAACCTAGTGCTTCTAATGAGCCTAAATATAATTCCATAATATTAGCAGGCGCAGGTTTTAAAACGACTTGGTATTGATAGTAATGTTGTAAGCGATTTGGATTCTCACCATAGCGGCCATCTTTGGGACGGCGGCTGGGTTGTACATAGGCTGCTTTCCAAGGTTCAGGGCCTAGAGAGCGTAAAAATGTTGCTGTGTGGGATGTGCCAGCGCCGACTTCCATATCGTAGGGTTGTAGTAATGCGCAACCTTGTTTATCCCAATATTCTTGTAGCGTTAAAATGATTTGTTGAAAGGTTTGCATGTGATGGAATTTGGTTATATTGCAAAGGGGTTGATTTTACTTGTTTTTGCGTCGCCATAACAGGGCAATTGCACTAAAACAAAAGATGATGAATGGCCAGTTGCCCCAAATGATATAAGGTGTGCTGCCTGTATAGCCTTGTGCAGTGACATCTAATGTGGTTTTAACATCATGCGGCGCATGTGCAAAAACATAACCATGCTGATCAATAGCAGCCGTCGCACCGGTATTTGTTGCGCGTAGCATCATGCGGCCTGTTTCAATAGCACGTGCTTGCGAAAACTGCATATGCTGGCTCGAAGCATATGATTTTCCATACCATGCATCGTTACTAATGTTAACAAGCAATGTTGCTTCGGGCAGTTGGTAAGTGATTTCCTCGCCAAAGACATCTTCGTAGCAAATATTGACAGCAACGGCCTGCTCATTCAGTCGCATGGGTTTTTGTTGTGTACCACCACGCGATAAATCACTGAGTGGTATGTTCAACCAGTCGCGGTAAACCCAGCCAAATATTTGTTTTAACGGAATAAACTCGCCAAAGGGTACAAGGTGGTTTTTTTTGTATGATTTGCTTGGTGTGCTACCAAAGCTGAGCGCGCTATTAAAATATTCGCGTTCATTAGCATTGTATTCCACCATGCCAACAATGATATGGCCATTGTTCTTTTTGGCGTGTGCTGTCAGTGTTTGTTTAACACTGTCATCTAGCTGGCTAGCAATCACGGGTAGTGCTGTTTCTGGCAGCACAATCAGTTGCGCGTCACTTTCTTGTGTCATGGCAAGATATTGCTTAATCGTATTTTGTGCAGCATCTGGTGACCATTTAATATCTTGAGAAATATTGCCCTGAATAAGGCTCACGCTGATAGGGGTGCCTATAGGCGTCGTCCACTCTACGGCCTTTAATAAGAAACCAGAAACGATCATCAATGTGATGGCTGCTACTGCATTACGCTTCCAAGTTAGAGAGTGATTTTCTGCTAACCAGCTAGCAATGAGTGCAGCGAATAATGCCGTGATAATAGAGGCACCATACACACCGACGATAGGCATAAACCCAGCCAATGGGCTATGTGGCACTTGGCTATAGCCCAGTGTTAACCAAGGGAACCCAGTAAAAATCCAACTACGTATCCAATCTGATAGGCCCCATAGCACAGGGCCGCTAACGATAAACAAGCCTAATCGTTTGCTAAAGTAAGCGGCTAGTGCAGGAAACAGTGCCATAAAAGCGCACAAACAAAGGGTGCAAAAACCAGCAAACCACCAAGGCATACCACCAAAATCATGTAGGCTAATATAAATCCAATAAATACCGACAGTGTATAAGCCTAGTCCAAATTGAAAGCCAAGCTTCAATGCCGCTTTAGGTGTTGCTACTTTATAAAGCAAGTAAAAAAAGCCGATCAGCGCAATAATGCTCGCGGGGAAAATATAAAAAGGTGCAAAGCCTAGTACAGCGAAAGCGCCGAGTAAAAAAGCGATAATTGCTTGATAATTTTGTTTGAACATGTGAAAGTCGTGTGAATAATTACATCAAGTATTACACAGTATTTGCGAAACATCATCATTGTAGAAAATGGTTAGAAACTTTGTCTGAAGTTGTGCTGCATGTTGACAACAAAAACCGTATAGCGCAATATGGCGAAGCAATAAAACAAATAATTTTTTGGGAGAGATGTGATGAGTATGATGTCAGAATTTAAAGAGTTTGCCGCTGGCGGTAGTGTGATGGATTTAGCGGTTGGTGTGATTATCGGCGCTGCCTTCGGTAAAATTGTTGATTCATTGGTGGCTGATATTATTATGCCTGTTGTTGGTAGTATTTTTGGTGGTTTGGATTTTAGTAATATGTTTATATTGTTAGGTGAAGCGCCAGCAGGCGTGGCTAATAATTACGCAGCACTTAAAGAAGCTGGGACGCCAATGTTGGCTTATGGTAACTTTATTACGATTGCAATAAACTTTATCATTTTGGCCTTTATCGTGTTTCAGATTGTTCGTGCTGTCAATAATATGAAAAAAGCGGAGCCAGCAGCAGCGCCAGCACCTACGCCAGATGATATTTTATTGTTGCGTGAAATTCGCGATTCACTTAAAAAATAATTAGGTGTCAAAAAAGGAAAAGGGCGTTTCAAAGCGCCCTTTTTTATTGCTAAAATTCTTTAAATGGTTCACCAAGAAAATTAAAAAACCAATGCACCTTTAGTCTGCTATGTTTCTTTAGGGCGCACTTTAATTAAGATCGAATGTAAGCGCCTACTATCGGCACGGACGACTGACACTGTTAAGTTTTCTATGTCTATCGAATCACCGCGTTTGGGTAGGTGGCCAAATTTATTAATGACTAGGCCACCTATTGTAGTGAATTCTTTATCGCTAAAGCGCGTGCCGAGGATTTCGTTAAAATCTTCTATCTCTGTTAGTGCTTTTACACGGTAATGATCTTCATCCTGCTGAATAATATTATCTTCGTCTTCGTCATAATCATATTCGTCCTCGATATCACCTACAATTTGTTCAAGCACATCTTCTATCGTCACCATGCCCGCTACACCGCCATATTCATCAACAACGATAGCAATATGATTGCGGTTACTACGGAATTCCTTTAACAAAATATTTAGACGCTTTGATTCTGGGATAAACACTGCAGGCCGCAGCATGTCGCGCACTTCAAACGCCTCTCCTGCGTAGTAGCGTAATAAATCTTTCGCGAGCAAAATGCCAATGACATCATTTTTGTTGTCTTCAATCACAGGGAAGCGTGAATGAGCTGTTTCGATAACGTGTGGAATAAAGGCTTTTGGAGAATCAGAGATGTCTATGATATCCATTTGCGAGCGTGGAATCATAATGTCGCGCACTTGCATTTCACTAACTTGCAGTACACCTTCTATCATGGCTAGCGAATCACTATCCATGAGATTATGCTCATAAGCGCCGTGTAGCAACTCTACAAGCTGTTCGCGATCTTCAGGTTCGCGTAATAAAAAATGACTTAAACGTTCTAATAAACTAGGTTTGTTACTGGGTTGTTCCGACTCACTGCTCATGCTATTTAGGCATCCTATGTAAAGAGATAAGGATTAGCATACCCTAGTTTTTGTAACGTTGTCACCTCTATAGATTCCATTAATGCAGCTTCTTCTTCAGTTTCATGATCATAACCATGTAAATGCAACACGCCATGCACGGTAAGGTGCGCAAAATGTGCCTCAAAAGACTTTTGTTGTATTTGTGCTTCTTTTTTGACAATGGGTGCGCAGATAACAATGTCGCCCATCAAATGGGGCTCTTCGGTGAGCGCAAAGGTTAATACATTGCTTGCATAAGCTTTATTGCGATACGTATTATTGAGCATGCATGCTTCATTTTCATCTACGATGCGAATCGTTACTTCAGTATCGACGCGTAAAGTGGCTTTAACCCATTTTTTAAATTGGGCTGTAGTGGGAATGTTGTTAAGCTCGCTGGCTATTTGCAGTGTTAATAGAATTTTCGGCATGATGTTAACGTTAATTATATAATCAAAATCATGATTGACTTAAGTTTTAGTTTTAATGGAAGGTGCTGGCTGTGGCAGGCTAAAAAGGCTACATGGCATTTCATTACCTTACCTAAAGATAAATCAGAAGAAATAAAATTCTTTAATGAAAATTTAAGCGCAAAAAAACGTGGTTGGGGTGCCGTGCGTGTGAGCGCTAAAATCGGTGATACTGAATGGCAAACATCCATTTTCCCTCAAGCCAAAGAGCAGGTCTATATATTGCCAATTAAAGCGGAAGTACGGAAAAAAGAAAAAATCATGGTGGGTAATGAAGTGGCTGTGGCGTTAACCATAGAAATTTAAGGCGGTGTTACGTTTTGTTACTGGGCTTTATCGTGAGCATCGTATTTTTCATACGCATTAATAATTTTTTGTACCAGCGGGTGGCGCACTACATCTTGTGATAAAAAGTTTGTGATGGCGATGCCTTTAACGTCTTTTAAAATCTTTTGTGCTTCTATTAAGCCACTTTTTTGCCCACGCTGTAAGTCAATTTGTGTAACGTCCCCGGTAATCACTGCTTTTGTGCCAAAACCAATGCGGGTTAAAAACATTTTCATTTGTTCTGGCGTAGTGTTTTGCGCTTCATCTAAAATAATAAAACTTTGGTTGAGTGTGCGGCCACGCATATAGGCAAGTGGCGCCACTTCAATGGCACCACGTTCAAACATTTTGTTCACGGTGTCGTAGCCTGCTAAATCATATAAAGCATCGTATAGTGGGCGTAAATAAGGGTCTACTTTTTGGTTTAAATCGCCGGGTAAAAAACCTAAACGTTCACCTGCTTCAACTGCTGGGCGTACAAGTACAATGCGCTTAACACGGTCACGCGTCATTGCGTCTACGGCGCTAGCGACTGCTAAATAGGTTTTACCTGTGCCGGCAGGGCCAATGCCAATAGCAATATCGTGGTCTTGAATTTGTTGTAAATACTCAACTTGCCTTGGCGTGCGGCCATGTAAATCACCGCGCCTTGTCATCAGTACTGGCATGGCAGCGCTGCTACTAACATCTTCAGGTTTCAGTTTGTCGACTTCTACTAAACCGAGTTGAATATCCTCTAGATCAATCGTTTTTTTAGCGCGCAAATAAAAATTTTCTATCATCTGAGCGGCAATGCGCATGTTGTCTTGTTTGGCAGAGGCTGTGCTAGCACTTGTAATATTAAACGTACTGCCGCGGCGGTTAATGTTGACTTCGAGTGCCGTTTCAATTTGCTTAATGTTTTCATCAAGTGGTCCGCAGAGGTTGGCTAGGCGGGTGTTATCTTCTGGTTGTAATGTAATTTCCATACAAAACCTACTGCGCAAACTGTCTGAGTTGTTGTGTGCTCACCAATATCTCGCCTACCGAGTAGGTATGTCTCGCTATTGTTTGCGCCACGCCTAGCAGCCAGCGTTGCTCGTTAATGTTTTGTGTGCCACTCAATGTGCTGTTCAAAGCATGTTTCCTTAAATAATTATCTCGCCATATAGGCGTTTAGGGTTGGATGCATCTGTAATCATAATATTGGCAAAAGTGTTAATCAGGCTGTCATCGCCTGCAATAACGACAATACGGTTGTTATCTGTTTTACCAACCAGTAAGGTAGGTTCTTTTGTAGACATGCCTGAAATCAAAACACGTTGTATTGTGCCGAGCATGCGGCAGCTAATGGCTTGGCCTTGCGTTTCGTTAAGTTTTTGCAATTGGTTTAAGCGTGCAAGTTTTGTTTTTTGTGAGAGTTCATCCTTAATAAAGGCTGCGGGCGTACCTGGGCGTGGGCTGTACAAAAAACTATAGCTGTAGTCAAAACCAACATCTTGTATGAGCTTTAGTGTTGCTTCAAAGTCTTTCTCTGTTTCGCCCGGAAAACCTACAATAAAATCTGAAGTGATGGTTAATTTAGGGTTGGCTACTTTTAACTTTCGAATAATCGATTTGTATTGCAACGTTGTGTGATTACGTTTCATCGCCATTAAAATGCGATCGCTACCGCCTTGCACAGGTAAGTGCAGTTGCACAGCTAATTTAGGGACATTAGCAAAACAATTGATTAATCGGTCATTCATTTCATTGGGGTGGCTAGTGGTAAAACGTATGCGCTCGATTTGTGGAATTTCTGCAATGGTTTCTATCAACATCGCTAAATCAGCTTCCACATCCTCATATTCAGCACGGTAAGCATTTACGTTCTGGCCGAGCAATGTAATTTCTTTAATACCTTGCTCGGTTAATTGTACTGCTTCTGTCAGAATGTCGGCAAAAGGGCGAGACACCTCTTCGCCCCGAGTATAGGGCACCACGCAAAAACTACAGTATTTGCTACAGCCTTCCATGATACTCAGAAAAGCTGATGCACCTTCTGCTCGTGGTGGTGGTAGATGGTCGAACTTTTCAATTTCAGGAAAAGTAATATCTACTTGTCGTTGCCCTGACTTTTGACTGTCTTTGATCATGTCGGGCAAACGATGCAAGGTTTGTGGTCCAAACACTACATCGACATATGGCGCACGTTTGATAATGTTGTCACCTTCTTGTGTAGCAACACAGCCGCCTACGCCAATGACTAAATTAGGGTTTTTTTCTTTAAGCGGAACAAAACGGCCAAGGTGGCTAAATACTTTATCTTCAGCTTTTTCCCTTACAGAGCAAGTGTTGAGTAAGATAACATCTGCATCATCAGGCGATGTTGTTTCTACCATGCCGTCGCTAGCACTTAGCATGTCTGCCATACGTGATGAGTCGTACGCATTCATTTGGCAGCCGAAGGTTTTGATAAAGACTTTTTTTGGTGCGTTTTTTATCATGAAGCTTAAATAGTAAGTTGTAAATTAAGGTAAGTCTGTCATTTTAACGCATTTGATATATTCATAAGGTAAATTGGGTAAAGTATAGTGAGCAAGGTAAAATGCTTGCATTATTGTGACTGAAATATACCAATCAAAATACACCATGCAAGCTTTACCTATTTTTATCAATATTCAGAATCGTCCGTGTGTTGTCATTGGCGGCGGTGATGTTGCAACACGCAAAGTCACTATGTTGCTGAAAGCCAATGCAGCTGTCACGGTTGTTTCTCCTGATTTGTGTCATGACCTACAGCGTTTAGTAGACGATAAAAACATCCAAAGTCTTAAGGTTGATTTTGAGGTCGCGCATTTAGAAGGCGCTTGTTTAATTATTGCTGCGACAAATGATGAAGCGGTGAATGAGGCTGTTTCTATGGAAGCAAAGCGCTTAAATATTCCTGTGAATGTAGTGGATGCCCCCGCCTTATGTACGTTTACCATGGGTTCAATTATTGACCGCAGCCCAGTTGTTATTGCTGTGTCATCTGAAGGTAAAGCCCCTGTGCTTGCCCGCTACATAAGAGCCAAAATTGAAACGATGCTGCCAGCTGCATATGGCCGTATCGCGACAATTGCTGGAGAATTCCGGAATCAGGTAAAAGCTAAATTCACGACGATACAAGCGCGCCGTATTTTTTGGGAAGACGTATTGCAAGGCCCTTTGGTAGAGCGTGTACTAGCAGGACAAGAGCAGGCTGCACGTCAATATCTGCAAGATGTGCTAGATAGCGCAGATGACGAAACAAGGAAGGGTGAAGTGTTTTTGGTGGGCGGGGGGCCTGGCGATCCTGATTTGTTAACTTTTCGTGCATTAAGATTAATGCAGCAATGCGATGTTTGTATTTACGACAAGCTAGTCAGTCCAGAGGTGATGGAACTAGTACGACGAGATGCGGAGTTAATTTATGTTGGCAAATCACGCGACCAACATACCTTGCCGCAAGAAGAAATTAATGTGCTTTTGGCTAGGTTGGCGCTTGAGGGTAAGCGTGTTTTACGTTTAAAAGGTGGCGACCCTTTTATTTTTGGGCGAGGTGGCGAAGAAATTGAAACGCTAATGGCGCATGGCGTGCCTTTTCAGGTGGTGCCCGGCATTACAGCAGCCAATGGTGTTTCTACTTATGCAGGCATTCCGCTAACGCACAGAGACTATTCACAAGCTTGTTTATTTATTACGGGTCATTTAAAAGATGGATCAATCGATTTGGATTGGGTGGCAATGACGCGGCCTAATCAAACGGTAGTCATTTATATGGGTTTAGTTGGTTTGCCAACCATTTGTGAGCAATTAATTGCAAGAGGGATGTCAGCCAATATGCCCATCGCTGTCGTTCAGCAAGGCACTACGCAAAAACAGCGTGTCGTGACAGGCACTTTATCTAACTTGGCTGAAAAAGTGGCAATGGCTAAGATAAAGGCACCATGTTTAACGATAATTGGTGAGGTTGTGTTGTTACGTAAAAAATTAAACTGGTTTCAACCAGAACAATAGACTTAGCCTGCCGTGCTAATGTTAATCTTCAATTGGCAGTGATAGCCTTGCTTCAAGTCCACCATCTTCTCGGTTAATTAGTTCTAGCGTTCCGCGATGTAGTTTTGCTATGCGGTTACAGATGGCAAGGCCAAGACCGCTCCCCCCTTCATTTTTGGTTCGAGCACTGTCTAAACGCTCAAAAGGTCGAAGCAATCGTTTAGCTTGCTTTTCTGGAATGCCAGGCCCTCGATCTAACACGCTGATAATAATATTTTCGGCGGTGACTCTGCTCTCAACCGAAACGTCACTTTTAGAATAAGCGTAGGCATTGCCGACTAAATTATCTAGCAAACGCTGCATTGCAAGCGGGCGTATAGGTATGGCGTAAGTAGGGCCGAACTTAACATTTAGCTTGCGGCCGGCACGCTCTTGGCGCTCAGATAAAGCGCGGAGTAAGTTGTTAATATCTATCATGACGGGGGTTTCACCCTCAACACCACGTACAAAATCTAAGAACTGATGAATGATGTTATCCATGTCTGCAATATCTTCAACCATGCCGATTTTCATGGTCTTACATTGATCTTCTGGTAGCATTTCAACAGCAAGACGCAGGCGTGCTAATGGGGTACGAATATCATGAGAAACACCAGCTAGTAACAAAGTGCGCTCAGCATCTAATCGGACTAAAGCATCGGCCATTTCATTAAAGGTTTGATTCACGGACCGCAACTCATCCAAGTTATCCTCAGGTAGTTTGGGTGCGGGTTCACCTTTACGTAGTTTATTGGCGGCCAATGCTAGTAATTTAAGCGGTTGATTAATGCGTGCAGCAGTAACATAGGCACCAAATAGTGATAGCAAGCCAATCAATGCTGCCCAACCTAACCAATGTAAAGGGAAAGGTCTATCAACTTGAATTTTAGGAATCACCACCCAAAAATCATCAAATTCCACACTAAAACTAATCCATAGGCCTGCAATGCCGTAATGATTAACTGTGATGATGGTTTCATCCCCAAGACGTTCGCGAATTTTTTTAGCGATCAATTGAATAAATATGTCATTGGGTAGTGGCTCAATTTGTTCCATGAAGTCGGCTGCATAAACCCGTACACCTTCACGACCAGAAAGTTCACTAAGTAAGGCAAGGCGTCTGTTTTCATGCGCTGCTATTAATGATGCACGTGTGTAGTTGACAATAGTTACCGCCTGTAAGGCTGCTGTCGTCGCTCTAGGTTCTCGGTCAAAATAATCAAAAATTTTGAGTGAACCATAAATGCTAATGGCTAATAAAATAGCGATTAGCAGCATCAGTCTAGCTAAAATTGTACGGGGTAATAATTTCAATGGGATTTAACTTTACAAGGCGACTAAAATTAAATGGTTGCTAGGTGTTGGCTTCACCGTCAGGGATAAACACATAACCGAACCCCCACATGGTTTGCAGGTAACGTGGATGTGATGGGTCAGGCTCTATTAGGCGACGTAAACGCGAAACCTGTACATCAATACTACGGTCAAATACATCAAGCTCACGGCCGCGTGCTAGTTGCATTAAGCGGTCTCGTGATAATGGTTGTCGAGGATGTTCCGTAAATACTTTAAGCAAAGCAAATTCACCACTCGTAATGGTCACGCTATTACCATTGTGGCTCAGGCTACGGTTATTGGTGTCAAACACAAATTCGCCAAAGCTAAATGCTTCTTGCTTGTTTTTATTTTCGTTTGTAGGGCTATGGTCGTGGCGGCGCATCACGGCATTAATGCGTGCTAAAAGCTCACGTGGGTTAAATGGTTTTGGCAAATAATCATCCGCACCCATTTCTAAACCAATAATTCTATCTACTTCATCGCCACGTGCTGTCAGCATAATAATCGGTGTAAGGTTATTAGCGCCACGTAAGCGTCGACATATCGCTAAACCATCTTCTCCTGGCAGCATTAAATCAAGAACAAGCAAATTAAAACTTTCTTCTGCTAATGCAACATCCATTTCTGCAGAATCAGACACAGTTTTAATATCAAAGCCTTGCTCTGTAAGATATTGTTGCAACAATTCACGCATGCGTAAATCGTCGTCTACCATTAATATTTTTTTGCTGTCTTCAGCCATGCTATTAGCCTTATTGGGTCAACGGTTGTTATTGTACTGCTTATTGAATTAGTATATGGTTTAAGGGTGAATAAATCTAGGACACTAATAAACTTTATCTAAATAATACGCCCAAACGTTAAGCCTATTTGTTTATTACAAATAATTACAATTAAGCGCTTAACTGAAACAATACAGTTACAAAGTTGACTCATTATATTTGTCCTTTGTAACAGCCGCTATTATTTTTAAAACTTTAATTTTAAAAGATGACGCTATCAACTAAAGCATTTATCTCTTTACCCATATCTCTGCTTATTTCGTTAAGTGGCGCTTTTGTATTGCAAGCATACGCAGACGAAGAACAAGCGTTAATTGTAGAAGACGTGCCTGTGATTGAAGATGATACAGAATCGGCGTTTGAAAAGACTCTGGAATACAACTTTAGTCCTGATGATCGAGCCCGCTTACGTAAAGCATTAGCCGACTATGCAAAAAGCACCGACCCAGAGCATGTGCAAATCGAAAGAAAACGTAAGGCAATGAAAGAAAGCCTGAAAGAACGCTTTGCACAATGTAATACTGATTTAGATGATTCGTTAGATAGGCAAGAAGTGACAGACTGTTTGCCGCAAATTGCACGACATTTTAGAGCGGTAGATGTTGATGAAGATGCCGTTATTACGCTAGAAGAGCTCGAGTTAGCACAAGCCAAATGGACAGAGCGGCATAAGGCAGCGGAAGCCAGAGTAGAAGCACAGCGTATTAAAGAAGCAGAAGCCGAAATTAAAGAAAAAAGTAAATCCAAAAATAATAAAAGAGAGGCCTCTAGTAAAGGCCGGCGACCTAGCTAATCCTAGCAGTTCCTTCACACAGTTTTCCCAGTACATTCCACTTTGATTTATTAGCCACCTGCGCTAGAGTTGTTACATGACTCAACCCAGCAATACCACCATCCAAGTGGTCAATTCGTTTAATGATATTCCTGTTGCACCGTGGGATGCATTAACGGAAAACGAGCCATTACTTAGCCATGCATTTTTTAGTGCATTAGAAAATTCAGGTTCAGTTGGTAATGGAACTGGTTGGACCCTATACCCCATTATTGTGACGCGCGATGATCAACTCATTGGTGCGATGCCGTTGTTCCTTAAAACCCATTCGTATGGAGAATATGTATTTGATTGGGCTTGGGCCGATGCTTATCAACAAAGCGGCTTGCAGTATTACCCAAAACTGCTTTCTGCCATACCGTTTTCACCTATTACCGGTCCGCGATTACTTGCGCAAGATGCTGAAACTAAAATGCTCATGATAGAGGCGGTAGAAACGATAATGGAAAAACATCATTTATCGAGTGCCCATGTGTTGTTTCCGCATGATGCAGATGCGGCTATTTTAAAAGAAATAGGTTGGCACCAACGGTCAGGGGTGCAGTTTAGGTGGCAAAACAAAAGCTATACCAGTTTTGAACATTTTTTACAGAGCATGAGTCACAACAAACGAAAAAGAATACATCAAGAACGTAAAAAGATCGTAAAAGCGGGGGTCATATGCCGCACGATTAAAGGACCTGATATTACTGAAGCAGACTGGGATTTTTTTTATGATTGCTACTGTACGACCTATCAGCAACACCATTCGACGCCATATTTAACGCGTCAGTTCTTTGCAGAGATTAGCAAGCGTATGCCAGAGAATATTTTGCTTATCATCGCTGATGTTAATGGCAAGGCAATTGCGTCTACTTTTAATATTTACAATCAAGATACGCTGTATGGCCGTTATTGGGGCGCTACAGAATTTGTTTCAGGTTTGCATTTTGAGCTGTGCTACTACCAAGCACAAGCGTTTTGCATTGCAGAGAAAATTACCTATTTTGAAGGTGGCGCGCAAGGTGAGCATAAACTCGCTCGTGGTTTCGAGCCGCGTGCAACATGCTCCTACCATAAAATCGCATATCCACAATTTAACGATGCTATAAAAGATTTCTTAGTGCGTGAATCTCAAGGTATAGCGGCCTATACGAATGAGCTAGAAGAGCGCGTACCTTTCAAGGCGCTTTGATTATTAAGCAAAGCAAAGCTTAGTAAGTTACCAACCAATTTCCTGACCATCATAGGCAACAAACCTACCCGTATTGGTTAAATTTAAGTTTTCAATCACATTGCGTAGGCCCGCTACGCTGGTTTGTGTGTCAATCCAACCATTTGGCCCACCCATGTCTGTGCGCACCCAGCCTGGGTGTAGTGTTGCAACCGCTATCCCTGCATTTTTTAAATCAATACTTAAGCTTTTCATCACGCT
>VAPK010194282.1_pt1 | contig 19048 bp, 13 predicted proteins | sample 3395031 | NCBI WGS metagenome assembly VAPK01 (sample SAMN08290443, study PRJNA428436) | hydrothermal vent metagenome | isolation source: Deep-sea hydrothermal vent chimney 1 | place: Pacific Ocean: Juan De Fuca Ridge
CTGGCGGCGACTACCGCCAGAACGAAACGATTGTTCACGTCTGACCCCGCTTGCCAGCCGTGGATGGTTCCAGACACCGCAACAACGTAGGCGCCAAGATGCATGCCGTGCCACACGCGTCGGGGCAGGAATCGCTTGAGTAGCGAAGATGCCTGAACTGCAGCCAGAATCCAGGCGGCGATGACACCCCAGGCAACTGCACCGTTCTGGGTTTGTGACATGAACGGGACCAGGAGCTCCACCCAGCCAAAGTGGACATAGCTGTCGGCCCACAGGGTGGCCATGTGGAGGCCGAGAAAGACCACGGACAGGCCACTAATGAACCGATGGAGATCGAGGAGCCAGGGGAATCCGGGCTTGCGACCCAGAACCTTGGATGCAAGTAGAAGGCCCAAGAGGATAGAAACCATGGCACTTGCCCAGGTCATGATTCCTGCCGCTCGAGTGGCAAACCAGAAAATCTGGCCGGTCTCCAATCCATAGCTCAGCACGGTGAGGCACCAAGATCAGATCCGGTGTTGGACCCAGGGCTAAAGTTGTCGAAACCCGGAAGCTCAATGACTTCCCCGGACCCAGTTATGAGTATTCCTGTTGCCCCCTTGGATTGGATCCTCTCGATGGCCAAGGACTGCCCATCAACCAGAGCCGCGGTTGCCAGGACTTCTGCTGCGGCAGCCGTTCGGCCAACAACACTGCTTGACCGCAGATCGGTTCGGACAGACCGACCAGTATCAGGATCGACAATATGATGGGCCTGACCCTGTTTGGACACCCAGCGCCGTTCGGTAATAGCCGAGGTGCACACGCCACCGGCAGCCAGGCTGATTGTCCTCTCGCTCTCGGCTCCCGGAAGCATCAGATTGATGGACCACCCGCCATCGGCTTTGGGGCCAAGTCCGTGTACCCGGACATCGCCCCCAAGATTGACGCACGCGCCAACAGCACCCCTCTGCACCAATTCCTCAGCAATAATGTCGGCCGTCATTCCCTTGGCGATTCCACCAAGATCCAGCTGGACATCGGGTGAGCACGTGACGGTGCGACACTGTGGGTCGATGTCAAAGCGGTTCCCGGCTACAGCCGTGGACTGCTCTGGATTTCCCCATTGGACTGGAAATTCCCGGTTGTCGGTATCAGCTGTCAGTCGAGCCTGGGAAGAGGCCGCAACCTCATCGAACGTTCGGTCATAGCCAAGCTGTCGAAGCGGGGCGCCCAGTGTGGGGTCAAAGCTGCCTCCCGTTAACTGCTTTGCCCTCCAGGCAGCCGCAACAAAGACAAAGAGTTCGGGCGATACCACCGTCGGAAAGCCTGCGAGTCGGTTGAGTTGGCAGAGTTCGGAATCGGGCAGGAAGCGGCTCAAACGCGCCTCAAGCTCGCCAATCCGTTGCCTGGCGTAGTCCAGATACTCCGCCGCTACCGCGCTAGTCCCAGATCTTAGGCCTGACCCGTCACCAACGCCGTCACTATCACCGTCACGAACGCCTTCATGCACGGCTTCGCCGACAATCAGGTGGACTGAGGTCCCCATGGCGTGGAAACGCGACTGCCCATAGGCCGCCCCGAGACCCGTGGCAGAGCAGTCGGCCCGAACAAACAACGATGTATTGGCGGCAGCCACTATCAGCTGGCCCCACTCTCGGTCGTTGGAGGTTGGGTCGTTGGAGGTTGGGTCGTGGTTGGCTGAGTGGTGGTTGGCTGAGTGGTGGTTGGCTGGGTCGTGGTTGGCTGAGTAGTCGGAGGCTCCGTCGTCACCCCAGTCGTTGTTGGCTGGGCGGCATTGCTAGTGGACGTAGTTGCCAAGACCGAGGAGGTCGTGGTCGGCCGGGGATCCGCGGCGCCGCTCGTGGTGACAACGGCAGTGGTTGGAGCGGTCGATCCGGTGTCTGATACATCTTCAGCCCCACTTGTTGTGGTCGAATCGGCTGGGGCGGTGGGAGCAGTAAGCACGAGAGGCTTGTTACGGGGAGTCGTCGGCGTGTTTGCGGAGGAAGCTGTTGCACCCCCCTCAAGATGGAAGCCCAAGCCATCGGGCACCACCTGGTTTGCCTCTTGGCCAGTGGCAGCATCTCCTTCCTGGACCGTGGTGTCCAGAGCGGACGACCCGCCAGCGGCCGTCACCCCAATACCAATGGTCGCACCGGCGTAGACGATGCCGCTCGTTAGACCAGCCAACTGGCGGGCCTTGCGTGCGGGATGAGGATTGACCCGAGCGGTCTTTGTTGTTCGCGCAGTCATTCGCTGCCCATCGGCACACTCATGCCCAGTCCTTAGCCCTATAGGCCTTATGGACTGGTCCTCCACCACGGCCGACTGAGTTGCCTAAGCGACCTGAATCTCGGCACTGAGCCCGTGTCCGCCGACTCCCCCAGTAGGGGTGCGAGAACCCCGGCCAATGCCAAAAACGAACACCGCCACCACTACGAGAACTGCTGCCCCGGCCAAGGCGAGCCACTGCATAGTTGGACTCAGCAATGGCCCCGAAGTCTGACCACCACCGGATCTTGCACGCGATGACGAGGAGTTCTTTGTTGTCCGGTTCGATGTCATGATTCCTAAACCCCTTACCTCACCCGAATTGTTCCCGCTGAGAACAACATGGTGGCATGCTTTGGCGCTAGCGTCTTGTACCGATGGTAGTCACCACAAACCCTCCGGAGAATTTATCCTCAGCCGATCGGTTCATGCTTCGGCTCCTACGCCTGCCGCTTGAACGTGAAGGGACTTCAGCAGACGCCCAATCGGCCTTCCAAAAGTCAATTCTGATCTCATCAATTCGCTGTACGTTGACGTACGTCTTCTTCCCCTTCATTGCACCCACTATCGGCTTCTTTGCCGGCTTCAGCTCAATCGTTGGCGTCATCGTCAGTCTGATCGCCATCATCTCCATCTCGTTCAGCATGAGACGATTCTGGGGATCGCGCCATCCTCACCGATGGACTTACACCGTCCTTGGCGGCTTGATGTTTTGCTTCTTGTTCTATCTTCTCGTCCGAGACTTGTCCGGGCTCATCTAAGAAGGCAGCCAATGCACGTCGTCATCATTGGGGCCGGTGAGATTGGGTGGTTCCTCGCACAGCGCCTTGGAGCCGAGCACCACGACATTGTCATGGTTGAAACCGATCCTGTTCGTGCATCTGCCATAGCCGAACAATTGGATGTGCAGGTCATTCAAGGAAGCGGCTCAAGTCCCGGCGTACTTCAGCAAGCCGGTATCGCCCGAACGGACTTGTTGGCTGCGGTTACTGAGCGTGATGAGGTCAACATGATCGCATCCCTTATCGCCAAACAACACGGTGTTGCCAAGACTGTCGTGAGACTCCAGTCCGAAGAGCTGCGTACCGAAGCAGCAGCTGAGCTAGTCGCCAGCCTCGGCGCCGACGTTGTTATCGACCCCGATGCAGACACCGCGGATGAGATTCTCGAGCTTGTGCATCTGACCGGAGCCGATGAGGTCTATCCGATGGCCAATGGCGAGCTCGTCGTCATCGGAGCTGAAATTGCCGACGGTGCGCCGGTAGCGGGCATGCACTTGTCCGAGGTTGCCAAGATGTATGAGCCTCGTTGGGAGTTCCTCTTTGGCGCAGTCACCCGTGGGAACAAAACCACCATTCCTCGAGGCAACCAGCAGCTTTGTGTTGGTGATCATGTTCGTGTGCTAGTGACCAAGTCGGCTCGCCAAGAGATCCTTCACCTCCTTGGATTGCCAGGACAAAATGCCAAGCGAGTCATGGTCCTTGGTGGTGGTGCTATTGGTACCCGTGTGGCCCAACGGCTCGAGACCGAAGGGGTTGATGTTGTTCTCGTGGAACGAGACATCGTCCGCGCTCGAGAGCTCTCCGAACTCTTGCAACGCACCCTAGTTGTTGTTGGTGATGTGACCGACACCGACCTCTTGTCTGAAGAAGGTGCTGGCAGTATGGACGCGGTCATCGCCACCACTGGCGAGGACGCTGCCAACGTCTTGTCCTGCGCCTTTGCCGCAGCCGCGGGAGCAACCTTCACCGTTGCTGTTCTGCACCGCTTGTCGCTGCTTCCCCTCGTTAGGCAATTTGGCATCAATGCGGCACTGAGTCCTCGTACGGCCTCGGCCAACTCCGTTCTACGCCAGCTACGAGGAGGGGCTTCGGCGGTAACGACCTTCTTGGAGAGCGATGCGGAAGTCGACGAGTTCGTGATCGAAGCTGACAGTCGTGCCGATGGTGCTGCGGTCTGTGACCTCCACCTACCTCACAGCGTTCTGCTTGGCGCCGTCATCCGAGAGGGTGAGCCGGCCCGGATCGTTCGAGGGAACACGGTTCTGCAAGCCAAGGATCATGTTGTGGTCTTCGCTCGACCTGACGCTCTGGATGATGCTGTCTGCTTCTTCGTCAAGTGAGCACCTCAGTCGATCGACCAGAACACCCAAGCCTCGTTGGCCATGTCATCGGCCTCACCTTAGGCATATCTGGTCTTGGAATCGTCGCATCAGGACTGGTGGACCTCGTGAAATCGGGTCCCGATGTTGGACCGCTTCTGGTCTGCGGGGCCATCGTTGGAACCATCGGTTTCCTGTTAATCCGACTTACCCGTGTGCCCGAGCGCATTGAGCTCCTGGATGTGTTCGTAACCGTTACCTTTGCTTGGGTTGCCCTCGCCGTCGCCGGAGCCCTGCCCTACCTGGTTACTGGCACTCTATCGACAATGGATAACGCGATCTTTGAGTCTGTTTCCGGATTCACCACTACGGGCGCCACCGTCTTGCGTCCAATTGAAGGGAACTCTCCCGGAATCTTGATGTGGCGGGCTATTACCCAATGGATTGGGGGCATGGGTGTCATCGTCTTGGTCGTCGCGGTACTGCCTGCGGTCGGCTCCGGTGGCATGGACCTGTTGCAGGCAGAAGCTCCTGGCCCAACCGGTGAACGTCTCACCCCTCGCGTTCGCCATACGGCTCGACGCCTCTGGGGCGTCTATCTTGGCTTCACCATCGTTTTGGTCGGTGCATACATGGTGGCTGGGATGGACCTTTATGACGGAGTGGCCCACAGCTTCACCACCGTCTCAACCGGTGGTTTCTCGCCTTACAACCGATCGCTTGGCCACTTTGAATCCGGGATGATTGAGTGGATCGCCATTGTGGCCATGTTCCTTGCCGGTGGAAGTTTCACCCTTTGGCTACGTGTCCTGCAGGGCAAGGTTGGACCCTTGTGGGCTTCCATCGAGCTACGTCTGTATGTCCTGGTTGTCGGTTTTAGCTCCCTCATGGTCTACCTCACCTCCGACATGGATGGGCCAGTCGCCGACAAGGTTCGAAATTCGGTGTTTACCGTCACGTCAGTTGTTTCAACGACCGGGTTTGGAACTGCCGATTTCGGATCCTGGGGCGAAGGGGCCCAAGCCGTTCTCCTGCTCCTGATGCCAATCGGGGCAATGGCAGGCTCGACCGCGGGAGGCGTCAAGCTTGTTCGTGTCCTCGCCGTAGCTAGCTACGCACACCGGGAGACGCTACGCCAGCTGCATCCGCGACTGGTCAGACCCGTGCGGGTTGGCAAGGTCGTGTTGGATGAGACCGTGACCAATCGGGTTCTCGGCTTCTTAGTCTTAGCCCTGGCTGTCTTTGGCGGCTCGGCCCTCATCATTTCCATGACCGGTGCAGACATGATCACTTCCCTGTCGGCGGCGGCAACAACCTTTGGCAATGTCGGTCCGGGACTGGGAGATGTCGGCCCGACCCAGGATTTCCTGAATCTGCCCCGACCCGCTCGATGGGTCAGTGTCGTAGCCATGCTGTTAGGTCGACTCGAAATCTACCCCCTCCTGCTTGCCCTGGTGGCGCTGCCTGGCCTACGGCCAACACGGGCCCGCTTCCGTGCCTTTCGGCACAAGATCTGACCAGGTGGCTATGACGGCCTGGCAATAGCCAAGCCGCTAGGCTTCGGGCATGTCGATTTTGCATGATCTGTTAGCCGAGCGCGGGTATTTGTTGGTAGACGGAGCAATGGGTACAGAACTGTTTGACCGCGGTCTTGAGTCGGGCGAGGCACCCGAACGCTGGAACCTCGAGGAGCAGGATCGAGTCGCCTCGGTTCATCAGGCGTATGTCGATGCTGGCTCTGACATCTTCTTGACCAACACCTTTGGGGGCACATCGTTTCGCTTAGCCCTTCACAAGATGGAGGACCAGGTCTTTGAGATCAACCAAGCGGCAGCGAAGATTGCCCGACGGGTTGCCGACGGAGCAGATCGAAAGGTTCTGGTCGCAGGCTCACTTGGCCCAACCGGTGAGCTTCTTGACCCGATGGGTTCCATGACAATGGAAACTTGCCAAGCGGCCTTCGCCGCGCAAGCCAAGGGACTTGAGGCTGGTGGGGTTGATCTGGCGTGGATAGAAACAATGAGCTCCTTGGATGAGCTTCGAGCTGCTGTTGCCGGAGTGAGGCAGACCACTAGTCTTCCCATCTGCATGACCATGAGTTTTGACACCGCCGGACGGTCCATGATGGGTGTGACCGGAACCGAGCTTGGCCAGCTAGCCCACGAACTCGAGGTGGTGGCAGTTGGCGCCAACTGTGGCAACAACCTTGCCGACACCGAGGCGGCCCTCCAGGAGATGCAAGACGCCAATCCCGATCTGATCCTGATCTCCAAGGCCAACGCAGGCATGCCCGAGTGGCGTGGAGCCGATCTGCACTACAGCGGGTCGCCAGAGATCATGGCTGCCCAAGCACATCGAGTCCGTGCCGCGGGCGTGGCAATTGTTGGGGCCTGCTGTGGAAGCTCGCCCGCCCACATCACGATGATGCGGGACGTACTGGACGGAAAGTTGGATCCGCCCGAGGTGGACGTCGAGGTCGCGGCGACACGTTTCGTGGCGAAAAAGCGAACGTCCCGGCGTCGAAGCAGAGGCTAGTTGCGGGCCAACCTAGGGCCCCACTCACCCTATTCGTCTTCTTGGACCAGCCCACTGGCTGCTGCTAGCGCTCCCGCCATCATCACCGCTCGTTCATAGACCGCCTCGAAGTAGTGGCCTGCTGCCTGCTCCTGGCCAGTAAGGGGAGGTGGACCAAGAGACTGAACGACGGCCGCTGGCGATGTTGTGATTCGCACACGCTCGGATTCGGCTGGCAACTTAGATGGATCGCCCCAGAAGTCGCGGGACGATTTGGCGTTGTTCTTGCGGCGCCTCTTCCCCGATCGCTTCTGGCCTCGATTGTTACCACCCTTCCTATTGCCACCTTTTCCGGAATTACTGCCAGAATTGCTTCGCACATTGCTCATTGGGCTGCACTCTCCAGGAGAAGGTCCGATTCGTCGTCGGTGATCATCAGGTCAGTATCGATGCCAAGCGCCACTTGGATCTGGGTTACGTCCAGATCCTCAACGGAACTGGACTTGGGCAAGACCAGGTCGGCAACTTGACGCTTGCCAGCGACAACCTCTTCAACGCGCTCATCAACAGTTCCTGGGCAAACCAGCCGGTGACAGACCACGGTCTTTTCTTGGCCGATTCGCCACACACGGTCTCGTGCTTGATCCTCAACTGCTGGGTTCCACCAACGGTCATAGAGCACCACATGGTTGGCTGCGGTCAGGTTGAGGCCAGTTCCGCCTGCCTTGAGCGATAGCACCATGCAGCCTGCTCCTTCGCTTTCCTGGAACGAATCGACCAAACGATCACGGGCCGAGCGGGACAGCCCGCCGTGGTAGCAGCGGATCGGCTTTTTCGTTCGATCGGAGAGGTACTTCGCCAATTTCTCTCCCCAAGAAGCGAAGTGGGTGAAGATCAATACCTTTTCGTTCGCAGCAAAGACCGTGTCAACGATCTCGTTGACCCTGGCCAACTTGCCTGATCGGCCATCCAAGCCCTTGTCATCGTCTTGGTAGTTGACCGGATGGTTGCAAATCTGCTTCAGTGCGGTGATGGCAGCCAGAACAGCGCCCTTTTGTCGGGGACTGTCGTCGCCCTCGGTTGACTGTGCAACCAGATTGTCGAGCACCGCCTGGTAGAGACCAACTTGTTCCGGCGTCATTGCGCAATGGTCCAGCTCGTCAATACGATCGGGAAGTTCAGCGGCAATAGCGGGCTCAAGCTTCGTGCGACGGAAGACAAGGATGCCGTTCAATGCCCGCAAGGCGCCTTCGGCCGCATCTGAACGGTCTTTGGCGGACACCGACAGCTGAGCGATAAATGCTGGCCGGCTGCCGACCAGGCCGGGGTTGGCCCAGTCCAAGATGGCCCAAAGATCACCGAGCCCATTCTCAATGGGCGTGCCGGTCAAGGCGATTCGGGAATGAGCGTTGAAGCGGCGCAGCTGTCGTGCGGTATCGCTGGCAGGGTTCTTGATTGCTTGGGCCTCGTCAAGAACTACCTTGTTCCACTGGACCTCTTCTAGTGCGTCAATGTCTCGTACGGCCGTTCCGTAGGTAGTGATAACAATGTCGGCCCGTTCGACCATGGCGGGAATACCGACGTCGGATGTGCGATTGGGACCATGATGGACTCGGACTCTGGCGCCGGGCACAAATCTCTTGGCTTCGGCTGCCCAGTTACCGACGACCGCTGGCGGAGCAATGACCAACGTTGGGCCGCGATCCTTGGTGAGGAAGGCGTGGGCCAACATGGTTGGTGTCTTGCCCAGCCCCATGTCGAGGGCCAGACAGCCGCCAAGGCCAGCGGCATCGAGGAATCCTAGCCAAGCCAGAGCATCGGCTTGATACGTACGAAGCTCACCCTGAAAGCCATCTGGGGTGGTTGGCAGGTCCGATGGAATTGCAGCCGCGCTCTTGAGTAAGTCATCAGCCCAGCCACCGCCAGCGATGGACATGCCGCCAGCAAGCTGTGTTCCTTCAAGGCCAAGTGCATGGCGGAGCATCTCTGCACCGGTAAGACGATTGATGTCATCGCGTTCTTCCAGCGCAGCTGCAGCTGCAGCCAGATCGACCTGGTCAAGTTCAACCCATTGGCCGTGGGACTGGATAAGAGGTCTAGCCTGACTGGCAAGCCGCTTGATTTCCTCAGCGGTTAGTTCAACATCGCCAAACATGGCCGACCAGCGAACATTGGCCAGCTGCTGAGCCCCGACAACAGATTCGGTTTCATCTGAGGTCATCCGGAGCGAAGGAGCGGGCTTCTTGCGCGACAATTTGGGAACTCGGACCTCAAAGCCAGCGGCTGTCAGCACATCACCGGTGGTGGTCATGAGGGTCCAGGCCTCGTCCTGACTGAGGATCACCTCTCCTCGTCTGGCCGCTCCGGGACGCAGCAGCGGCGGAAACAGCAGTTCGAGCCGCGTGAGTTGGTCCCGAATCTCTTTGCGGCGGGTATTGGAGGTGTTGACAAGGCCTGCCTCGACGGGTTCGAGTGCTCCATCACTATTGGCCCACAGAACCCGCAGGTACCAGGCATTCATGTCATCGGGTGGGCTCAATTCGATGATAAGACTGAATTTCAGAGCGCCAGTTACCGGGCGCGCCCACTGTTCCAGTCTCCGGCTCACATCGGCGCCAACACGATTTGGGGCGGGGAAGGGAGTTCCACCAAGATTGGCGAGCACCGCTTCGGCAATCTCACTCTTGTTCTTGGGAGCAGGTGGGCCGGCCGGTACATCCATCCGACTTGCCGCCGACCGACAGATAGCATCGATCAGGTCAGCAACAATGGCCTGGGTGGACTGTCGACCGTCTTGACGATGGCCAAGTGCCGTCACCGAATGGGGCAATGATGTTGCTAACTGGTTGAGTTCGGACAGATCAATCAGGGTCGGTGCCCATTGCACGGCAAAGAACGCTCCGTCGCCCTGCCTGCCAGTGCCCTGCTTCGCTCCGTCGGTGTTGTTGTTCCCCTGCTGAGTCTCGCCGTGTTGCCCGGAGCCTTCTCTGCGAGCCCGCCTGGTTTTCTTGAGCTGGGGCACCATTCGGCCCTGACTGACAAGCTTCACCGCAAGTGATGCAGCATGGCCCATCCAGGCGACACTCGTGCCCGTAGACTCCTCTTCGGAGCTGTTGGCCAGTGAAACAATCCAACCGAGGACGGTGTCAATCGGTGCACTCACCGTTTCAGCCTTTTCTCCGTTAGGCAAACGAACCGACTGGAAGGGCTCCCAAACGCCGCTCGCTGCTCCGGCAGCCACGAGCCGGTCGACCACTTCATCCGAGCTCTCCGAGATCGCATCATGGCCAGCAACAAAGGCAATGATTCTGCCGGGAAGCCAGCCAAGTTGAAGCTGCGGATCAGCTGTTCCTACCCGAGCTGGAGCCCCCGAATGGTCATTCGATCCATCCGCATCACTGTCAGCCTGTTGTCTGTCGGAGGATGCTTCTGGTGCCGGACCAACGAGTTCGGTTAAAACCTCATCAATTCGGGTTGCCTCGCGTTCGAAATCCGAAACCACCAGGGCGCGCTCGTTGCCCTTGAGCCGCTTGCGGGCATTGTCCGCGGCCCAGTCGGCGTCATCTAGCCTTCGGTAGAGCTCTTCGATCCATGCAGATCGACGTTCTCCCAGGTCATTGAGGGCTTTGTCGTCGGCAACACCATCAAGGTGGCGTTGAACAAGCTCAGTCATATTGTCGGGCACAACCGACGGTGCAGGCATAGGTTCGGGATCAATCCAGGTTAGGAAGTCGGATCATGCCCAGAGGCCCGACAGCAATTCGGGTACGGACACGGATGTCTCGTCGACTACCACTCTTGCGAGCGGTGCCCCAATGCCCTGCGGACGGATCCGATACTGCGCTGGGTTCCCTGCGCTGACGAAGCGAGGGCTGCTGGTTCAGGGTTCGAGAACTCTGAACAGGAACCAGGCTAGCCGAACAGGACTCAAAACCCGTCATGAGACCTCTATCCAATCATCAGTCCCAATCGTCTGTCCCAATCGTCTGTCCCCTCCGCTTCGGATCCTCAGGAAGGGAGGTGCGCTGCCGATGGAAAGGACAATGTCTGCTCAGGTTCGCTCCATCAGGTTTGAATATGACGATTCTTTTGTACCCGAGTGGCACCCCCGACTGCCCGAGTTTGCCTGCGTCGCCAATGCGGTTTCGCTGATGATGCCCTACGCCGAGCCCTACATTGTGAAGTCTGTCCGGCGATCAATTCCGAATCTTGAGGCCGCCTTACAAGCCGAAGCAACGGCATACGCCCGGCAAGAAATGGAACACCACAAGCAACACCGAAAGCTGAACGACATCGTTGTTGCTTCCAATCCGAAACTCCGACGAGTCGAACGAGCCATGGACAGGACCTTCAAACATCTACTTGAGCATCGTTCCCAGGCTTTCAACCTGGCCTTCGCTGCCGGGTTCGAGACCTTGGCCTACACGGGTGCCCGCTGGACCGAACGCCAGCTCGGATCCTTGTTTGATGGAGCAGACCCGACAGCCTCGACACTCTTTCTGTGGCATCTCGCCGAAGAGGTTGAGCACAAGACCGTCGCATACGACGTCTTCCAAGCAGTCTCGGCAAAGCGGCTGACTCAGCTCATGGGAATGCTCGTTTCTACCTTCCTCCTCATCTTCTTTGCTTGGTGGTCAACTTGGAGTCTGCTGTTCTCGCAACGCCAGGTCCACCGACCCATCGTGCATATGCACCTCCTGACCTGGTCCTTTGGCTTCGCCTTTGACCTCCTACCGGCGCTGTTTGTCTCTCTCTGGCCGAGCCACAACCCGCGAGACCTAACTGACCCAACGTGGTATTCGCTCTGGCTCAAGGGCTTCGACCCGAAATCGGGCACGATTCCACTTTGGAATGGTGCAACCGACGGACCCGACGGACCCGATCCCAAACGTCATAGGTCCATGCTGACGGCCGAAGCTGTCGAGGGTGAGCTCATTGACCACTAGCAGGACCCGAGGGTTACCCGTTGTCCTGGTGCTCGCCGCTCTTGCCGCAATTCCACTCGCCGGGGTTGTCGTTCTTTCAATCCGAGAGATTTCTTCCGCGGTGCGCGAACGCACCCGGATCGAGGAGGTTGAACTTCTCGCCGATGACGCCATCTTGATGGGTGAGCTTCGTACGGCCTTTGTCTCTGAACGGAACTGGTTCTTGATTGAACGAGGCCTGGAGGAGGTCCAGCTCCCGACCGGATTTGTTGAGGATGTAGCCGGAGTCGATGTGTTAGCCGAACTCCAGCTGGCACGGGACAATACGGATCGACTATTTGGTTTGATGGCAACACGGGAAACCGTGGATCCCACAACGGCCACAGTATTGGCCGATTCCATCCGGGCGATCCGAACCTCGGACCAGAACACCCCTGACCTGCTTGAACGGTATCAATCTCCGCAGCTACTGGTTGACGCTGCGAGTACGGCGATCTTTCGAGAATTGCTTCGTCTTTCCCAAGATCTTCCAGCCGGCGATGGCCTGGCCCGGACTGTGCAAGTGCTCGAAGCAGCCGAGCGATCTCGAGTCGAGGTGGCGGTCCAACAAGCTGCAATCTACGCAACCCTGTTCGACCTCGGCCAGGATCTGAACTCACAATACTTCATCCTCTTGGACTCAAACCTTGCCTACCAGACCTCGCTTCAGCTCATGGAGGATCGGTCTGAGCCTGACTCCCGAACGGTCAAAGCTCTAGCCGACCTCGACCTAGACCCAGATGTGCAGCGCTTCCGACGGGTTGTACGAGACAAGGTGGAAGAGACTCTCGCCAACGGCTACAGCTCACCCGAATTCACCCTGTCCATGCTGTCTGACATCATCACGGGGTTCCAGGTTACGTTCTCGGCCTCAGTAGCGTCAGTAGAACGCCACAACATCCTGCTCTCAGCAGCGGGGGACGACCTCGCCGACGTCGCCAACAGCTTGGAGTCTGAGAGCAACGCGCGATTGTGGGAAGCCAGCCTCATCGGGGGCCTGTTCCTTCTTGCCAGCGGCCTTGCGGTCTTTGGCGCCATGCGAATCCTGGTTCGTCCCCTTAACCAACTTGCGCAGTCAGCCGCAGACCTCAGTTCAGGAAATACCCATCGCCTGATCCCCAGGACTGGGCCAATGGAGGTCCGGGCCGCAGCGAGCGCGATCCAAGCCGCCGACGTCAACCTTGCCCTGGCCCAGCAGCAAGCCTTGGCGCTCGCCAACGGTGACCTCGATGATCCCTCACTCAGCACCACGGTGCGAGGCAATCTTGGATCTTCTCTCCAGGATGCGGTGAAGCGATTAGCCAAGACAATCAAGCGGAACGAGGAATTCAGCAAACGTCTCGAACACGAAGCTACTCATGACAGTCTGACCGGGATCGCCAATCGCTCCGCATCCATCGAAGCCATCGAATCCGCAATAGCGGCTCAGGCTGAATCTAGACACCCATTGGCGGTGATGTTTATTGATCTGGACGGCTTCAAGGCAGTCAACGATCGGATGGGCCACCATGTCGGTGACCACGTGCTGCGAGAAGTCTCCCGACGCATCCAAGACTCCCTGAGACCTGGTGACCATGTCGGCCGGTTCGGAGGCGACGAGTTCGTTGTCGTTGCCAGCAAGGTCAGCGGCCTGGATGAGGCCGTAGGGCTTGCTGAGCGCCTGGTTCAAGCCGTGTGCGCCGTGATGACATTCGATGGAGTGTCAGTGACCGTCGAGGCAAGTGTCGGCATCGCCATTGGGTCCGTAGAAGATAACGCAGCACCCGAGCAACTACTGAGTGACGCTGATCTTGCCGTTTATCAGGCGAAGGGCCTGGGATCGGGCCGAGTCGAGGTGTGCGACGACCAGCTCCGCCAGCAGGTAGCCATGGAGACGAGTCTCACCGAGGCACTTCGTCAAGGACTTGACCAGGACGAATTCTGTGTTTTCTACCAAGCAGTTATCAGCCCTGAGCACAATCGATTGAGGTCCCTCGAAGCCCTGGTGCGTTGGGACCGACCGGGCCACGGCTTGCTCGAGGCCAGCAGCTTCATCGAATTTGCCGGCCACTCGGACCTCATCATCGAGATCGATCGACAAGTACTCGACATTGTCAGCAAGCAACTCGTTGAATGGTCATCTCACCCATTGCTTGGCAAGATCCCAATCTCGGTAAACGTCTCTGGACGCAATCTTTCTTCGGAGGGGTTCGTCGACGGCATCATCGAGCGGATCGAGAAATGTGGGCTTGACCCAACAAGACTGACACTTGAGGTCAAGGAAAACACCCTTTTCGAGAATCTTGGTCTGCATGCTCCGCGCCTCCAACGTCTTCGAGATGCCGGCATCAAAATCGCCGTCGACAATTTTGGAACCGGCTATACCTCCCTCGCCCAAATGCGCGACCTGCCAATTGACATTCTGAAGATCGACTCCAGCTTCGTCAGAACCGTCACCCGCAGCAGCACCGACCGTGACCTGATCAAGATGATCATGGCCACCGGCCAAATCCTTGGTGCCACCATCCTGGCCGAAGGCGTCGAAACAGTGGAACAGGCAGAGCAGATGATCGCCCTTGGAACCGACGAGATGCAGGGCTACTTGTTCTCACGGTCGCTCCCTGCTGAGGAACTCCTGGATGCCCTAGGAATTGACGCCTGAAGCAGGCCTCAAGAGGCAGTGAACGACGTAACGAACTCGGGGCTTTCACTGAACTGAACCATCACGGCTCCGCGGCTCAGCCCGCGATCGACATGCCTGGTCCAGTACTGATGCCCGGCGGGCTCAGGTTCTCGGTCCAGTACGTTTCGATAGACTAGGGCCACAAAGTCGGTATTCGACAAGGCTCCGTAGCGGTTCGTGAACTCGGCTGACTCGGAGAAAGCTTGGCTGATCTCGCCAACGGACTTACCGGTCGAATTCCAATAGTCGCGGCCTTCTCGGTCCGGCGAACGTAAGAAGTATGCGTAGTAGAGACGAGCCAGCGGACCGGTCCGGTCAAATTCGGCGATCTGGGGTGCTACACGAGTGCGATACTCGGCTGAGTCGGAGAAGCCGATCATGACATTTCCACGAGATACGCCACGATCCAGTTCCGATGTCCAGAACGCTAGGCCCTCCGAGTCTGGTTCACGGCCAAGAACGTTCTGGTACACGAGCTTGGCGAAGCCACTATTTGAGAGGTTGCCATAGGTACTGCGAAATTCCGGTGACTCGGCGAACGCGGTGGAAATACCAGCCAGGGACGCTCCCCCGATCCTGCGTCCAATCCAGAAATCCAAACCTGCGGTATCGGGCATACGCAGGAAGTAGGCCAGATAGAGGCGGATGATCTGGTCACGGCGCTCGAGGCCAGCAAGGAATGAAGGACGAGGCCCAGGATCCACGCTTGCTGGGGCGTGGGTGAAGTCCAGGTCCTCGTAGGAGCCGCCAAGAATCTGACCAGAGTCGGCATTGAGCCAGCGATCAAGCACCGTGCCGTAGACTGCTCGGTAGTCGACGGAGATTCGCATATTCCGGTGCTCGTCCAGGTCAGTCAGGGAAGGGGCAGCGCCATAGATGCCACCCTTGATCTGGGTGCCAATTGCCAGATACGTTGCCGCCGAACCGTGATCCGTACCACCAGATCGGTTGGGCTGTACACGTCGGCCAAACTCACTGGTCGTCAGAACCATCACCTGGTCCAGATAGCCATAGGCCAGTTCAGAAAAGAAGGCCTCGATTCCCTGATTCAACTCTCGCATTCCATCGTCGTGGAGGGAGCGGTGGTTGGCGTGTCCATCGAAATCTCCAAAGTTCAAGGAGAACACGCGGATGCCGAGGTTGGCGTTAATGAGGCGGGCCGCCATGACCATCTGGCCAGCGAGGTCACCTTCTGGCAGCTCGGGGCTATAGAGAGGGGCGACCGAATAGGCCATTTGGACCGCGTCGTAGCTGGCGCGACCGACCAGGTCGGCTATCTCGCCCCGCCCGGTTGAACTCTGCCCAAAACTCTGCAAGGCCAGGATGTGATTCCGTTCCCAATCATCGGCAGTGTTTGGATTTACCAGATTGTTGTCGTTCGCTCGAAGTGCAGTCGCCTGGCGTCGAGCACCCTGGGAGTCCAGAGGAACGGAGCCACCAAAGGACACACCGTGGAATGCGCTGTTACCCCCGGCGAGTCCGTCGATGTAGCGCCCTAGCCAACCCGTTCGCCTGACTCCTTCACCAGTACGGGCCGCCATGATTCTGGCCATATTGTCGAAGTGGCTAAGGTTTCCTGCCGGATCCCCAACCCCTTCGATGACCGCAACCTGGCCAGCGTCCCAGCGGGTCTTGATCGCTCCAAGCTCGGGGTGTAGACCATGGTTGGCGTCAATCTGGTGGGTCGACCCTGCCGGCACTGCCAGGCCCGATCGCTTCGAGTAGTAGGTGCCATCATTGATTGGCACAACCAGGTCCAGGGCATCGCAGCCACCGTTCATGGTGATGAGCAACAAGATGCCGTCGCTTGGACCAACTGGCGTTGCCGCTTCGGCCATGTCAGCCAGAGCCAGGGGCAACATGGACACCGCTCCGACGGCTCCCATTGACTGAAGAAAGTGTCGTCGCTTCAGGGCGAGTGACATTGGGCCAAAACTGGTGGTGCGACGCCCTGGCTGGGTCTCGGGAGTCATCGTTGAAAGATCAAGGCGCATATCAGGCCATCTGGAAATCTGGAGTGAGTGGAGTCAAGAGCAACAAGCCAGCCCGCCGGGCCCACGAGTGGGGCTCGGTGTTGTAGAAGTGTTCGAGATTACTTCGGCTCGCTCCTGAGGGGTTGTAGATACCAAAGAGCTGGAAGGCTGCTTCTACAGCGACAGCAGCAGTTGCTTCGTCGTTGTCCAGTAGGTCGGTGTTCTCTAGAAGATGCCAGCGAACCGTGCTGGCTGCTGATCGTTTCCCCCACACATTTGAGGGGCTGATCCATGCTTCATTCTGCTTCCAGCCAGCAACGTTCGGCGGCTGAAATGGGGCCTGACCCATTGGCTCAGTGTTCCACTCGGGGTGGGCAATCGCGGCATCAACTCCGGTCCTACGCATGAGAGCCACGATGAAATCGATTGGGCTTCGGACCAGTCCTTGACGACAACGCTGGGAGCGAAACTCCGGGTGAAGGAATACCGACCGTAGCAATGCCGTCATGTTCAAGTCGCTGCCGGCAAAGCCAGTTGCAAGCTGCTCGATGAGGGAGGGATCTGGGTTGCTGTAGGCAAAGAACTCCCAAACCTTGGTGCTCATGAAGCGGGCAACTTGCATCTTGGTCGAGCCGTTGAGCAGCCGATCAATGATCTGGGGTCCATCCCAGTCTCGTTCGTCGCCCATGAATGTCTTTAGTCCGAAGTCATGCTCATCGGAATGGAACTCATAGCGACTCTCTTCATCATCAACACCATGGCCTGTCCAAGCCCGAGCAGACTCACGGACGTCGTCCTCGCTGTAGTGGCCTACCCCGAGGGTGAACAACTCCATGAGTTCCCGGGCGAAGTTCTCATTCGGGTCCCCGGACTCATTGCTTGCGTTGTCCAGATACAGGAGCATCGCTGGTTGAACCGCAGCCTGCTGAAGGAGGTTCTCGAATCCTCCAAGACCATCACGGCGAAAGAGCTGATTCTGATCGAACATCAGGCGGGCATCGGACACCTTGTCGATACTGGAACACAGGTGACCGTGCCAGAAAAGGACCATCTTTTCTTGGATAGGTGTTGGTGAAACCCGGCACCGGTCCATCCAAATCTGCACGATCTCGATATAGCGTTGCCAGCTGCTTCCACTGCTATAGCCGGGTAAGCCGATGTCAGGAGATGGCGCAGCAGAGGTGTCAAGAACGCTGTTGACAACATTGGGCCAGTCCAGCGGCATGAGCGCAGTAGTCTCTGCTGTGGTACCGCCAAAGCCTGCACGACGAAGCAGATGATCGACATCTTCGAACGTGGTAGGCATAGCTTGTAGTATCGGTCACTCTTCGTGGTTTCTTAAGGGGAGAAGATTCAGAACCGGGGCTAGACCAAGCAAAACGACAGTCCGAAACTCCCCCTTCTCCCAACTCACCCGGCCCGGAGTCATCTGGACGCTACGGTGCCAGGATGCTTCGTTTTCCAACCCCGGCAACCAAGAGAATGGCGGTACGAGTCACCAAGGACGCCGAGCGCCAGATCCGTGGCGGGCACCCCTGGGTCTTTGAGCAATCAATCGAGTCCGGCACACCAGCTACCGGGTCAGATGACCGCCCTGAGGCGGGTGACTTGGCGGTCATCTTTGACCACGATCGGAAGTTCCTGGCCATCGGCCTATTCGACCCAGACTCTCCAATCCGGATCAAGATCTTGCATGCTGGCCGGCCCAAGACAATCGATGCCCGCTTCTGGGAAGAACGACTGAACACCGCCATCCAGCTGCGACAGTCTCTGCATGACGATGTCGAAACATCGGCCTACCGCCTGGTCAACGGCGAAAACGATGGGTTACCTGGGTTGATCATTGATCGGTACGATTCCTGGCTCGTCATCAAGTTGTATTCTGCCGCTTGGCTTCCCAACCTCACTTCGATAGCGCTGGCATTGGGACAACTCCTCAAGGTTGAAGATGGTGCGGCGCTAGGACTTGTCCTCAGACTCTCCCGCAATGTGGCTCAGGGCGAGACCTTTGGCGCCAGTGACGGAATGATGATCCAGCTGGCTGCTACGTCGACCGGGGACACCCATCTCGAGGAACTCGCCGTGGTACCCGATACCTCAGCGCCTCCGGATTCACCCACCAGGGTTAGCTTTGTCGAGAACGGCCTAAGCTTTGAAGCCGATCTGCTGAGTGGTCAAAAGACTGGGCACTTCCTGGACCAGCGTGACAACCGGCGGCTGGTGTCGACCCTGACTCATGGCCGTCGCGTGTTCGATGTCTTCAGCTGTACCGGGGGGTTCACCCTTGCCGCCGCTGCCGGTGGAGCAACCTCGGTGCATGCCGTTGATCAAGCACCGCTCGCCATCGAAGCACTCATGGCCAATGTTGGCAGAAACCAGTCGAACCCCTCCGTTCAACAGTGCACAATCACGACCTCGACAACTGACGCCTTTGAGGAAATGGAGAGACTGGCGGCTGAGGGCCAGCAGTTCGATCTGATCATTGTTGATCCTCCGTCCTTCGCCCAAAAGCAGGCCGATATTGGTCGAGCTCAACGGGCCTACCGTCGACTAACTTCGCTGGCATTGGCTCTGTTAGCCC
>VAPK010025413.1_pt1 | contig 19047 bp, 14 predicted proteins | sample 3395031 | NCBI WGS metagenome assembly VAPK01 (sample SAMN08290443, study PRJNA428436) | hydrothermal vent metagenome | isolation source: Deep-sea hydrothermal vent chimney 1 | place: Pacific Ocean: Juan De Fuca Ridge
ATACACTAAAACATCGTCATAACGAGCAAAGTGAAGTTATCTCTACTTTTAAACGGACAACATTAAAAATAAATAATTACAAATGACAGATTACTATCAACAATCAATAGACTTGCATAAAAGGCTAAAAGGGAAAATTGAAGTAAGCAATAAAACTAAAGTTTCTTCGAAAGAGGATTTAGCTGTGGTATATTCTCCCGGGGTTGCACAACCTTGTTTAGAGATTCAAAAAAAACCGGAATTAGCTTATGAATACACTATAAAAGGAAATACTGTTGCTATTGTTTCTGATGGTTCCGCTGTATTAGGCTTGGGAAATATTGGTCCAAAAGCGGCAATTCCGGTAATGGAAGGGAAAGCAATATTATTTAAACAATTTGGTGGTGTTGATGCATTTCGTATTTGCTTAGATACACAAGACAGCAGCGAAATTATAGAAACGGTAAAACGTATAGCTCCTGTTTTTGGAGGAGTTAATTTAGAAGATATTTCAGCCCCAAGATGTTTTGAAATTGAGGCGGCTTTGCAGGGAATAGGTATTCCTGTATTCCACGACGACCAACATGGAACAGCGATTGTTACACTTGCCGGATTACTTAATTTGTGTAAAGTATTAGATAAAAAAATTGATGAACTAAGAGTTGTAATAAATGGAGCTGGTTCTGCAGGAGTTGCTATCGCGAAACTGTTGAGGTGTATTAGCATAAATCCTGATTCTTGCCTTTCGGTGAAGGAAATAATTATTTGCGACAGAAAAGGGATTATTCATAAAAACAGGGAAAATCTTACGGATGTAAAAAAAGAATTATTGACGTTTTCGAATCCGGGAGAGTTGGAAGGCACATTACAGGATGCGATTAAAAATGCCGATGTGTTTATAGGTGTAAGCAAAGGGAATATTTTAACTGCAACCGATATTAAAACAATGAATACTAATCCTGTAATATTTGCTTTAGCAAATCCACAACCCGAAATAATGCCCAAAGAAGCTTATAAAGGAGGTGCAGCAATTGTAGCGACAGGTCGTAGCGATTATCCTAACCAGGTGAATAATATGTTGGTTTTTCCTGGTATTTTTAGAGGTGCCCTGGACAAACGAGCAAAGAAAATTACGCCCGAAATGAAATTGGCTGCAGCTTATGCACTCGCCGCTTGTGTTGAAAATCCAACGAGAGAGGAAGTTATTCCATCGTCGTTTGATGAAGGAATTGCTGAGAAAGTTGCAAATTCTGTTTCAAATGCCTGTGCTATTATATCAAAACATCAGCACAATAGAATCTAATTTATTTCACTAAAAAATACATATTATGTTAAAAGTACTCTCTCCATACGACCAAAGTTTAATAAAAGAAATCCCTCTTGTGGGAAAATCAGAAGTTGAAAAAGCGTTACAAACAGCGCACAATTTATTTCAAGACCAGTCGAAATGGATTCCTCCGCACGAGCGAATTGCTATTTTAAAAAGGGCAGCATCTATTATGGAATCAAGAATTGATGAACTTACAATTACTGCTGCCCAGGAAGGTGGAAAACCCTTGGTTGATTCAAAAATTGAAGTGTTAAGAGCAATTAATGGTGTTCAAATTGCAGCCGAACATATTGGTCAGTTAAAAGGAGAACATATTCCCATGGGCTTGACGAAAGCTTCCGAGAATAGAATTGCTTTTACAACGAGGGAGCCAATTGGAGTAGTTACTTCAATTAGCGCTTTTAACCATCCATTAAATTTAATTGTTCATCAGGTTGTAACCGCAGTTGCAGCCGGTTGCCCTGTAATTGTAAAGCCAGCATTAACCACACCTCTTTCTTGTTTAGCTTTGGTTGATATATTAGAAGAAGCAGGTTTGCCGGAAGGTTGGTGCCAGGCTCTTGTTTGCGAAAACGAAGCTGCAGAACAATTGGTTACCGACAAAAGAGTAAATTACTTTTCATTTATTGGCTCGTCGAAAGTTGGTTGGCATTTAAAATCAAAATTAGCTCCGGGAACAAGGTGTGCATTGGAACACGGTGGAGCTGCCCCGGTAATTGTGGAAAAAGATGCCGATTTTAACGAAATGCTCCCTTCTTTATTAAAAGGTGGTTTTTATCATGCCGGGCAGGTTTGTGTTTCGGTTCAGCGTGTTTTTGTTGAAGAAAATATTTGTGATGATGTTGCCATCCAGTTAGCCGAAATGGCGCAAAAATTAGTTGTGGGAAATCAAATGGATAAAAAAACAGAAGTTGGTCCATTAATTTTACCGCGGGAAGTAGATAGAGTTGAAGAATGGGTGAATGAAGCCATAACTGCCGGTGCAAAATTATTGTGTGGTGGGAAACGAATTTCAGATACTTGTTATAAACCAACTGTATTGTTGAATCCTCCTCATGACGTTCGTGTTTCAACACAAGAAATATTCGGACCAGTGGTTTGTATTTATTCGTATTCAAACAGAGAAAAAGCAATAGAAATTGCGAATTCCCTGAATGTACATTTTCAAGCTGCTGTATTTACTAAAAATTTGGATATTGCTTTAGACTGTGTGAAAAAGCTCAATGCAACGGCTGTTATGGTAAACGACCACACTGCTTTCCGGGTTGATTGGATGCCTTTTGGAGGCAGGGATTCCTCGGGAATAGGTATGGGTGGAATACAATATTCTATGAACGAAATGACAAGAGAAAAATTAATGGTGATAAAAAGTAAGGTGCTTTAAAATCAAATTCAATGAAAGTTAGAAAAATTTTTATACTAATATCGATAGTACTAATAGCATTAATATCAGTAATATACCTTGTTTGGAAGCCAGTTATTTGGAGTTTAATTGTAATTGGGCCGCTAATCATTTTAGGTTATTCCGATATTTTTCAGCAAAAACATACCATAAAAAGAAACTTCCCGGTACTGGGCCAATTGAGATATTTGCTTGAAAAATTCCGTCCCGAAATAATGCAATATTTTGTTGAGACAGATGTTGATGGAACTCCCATTAACCGAATGTTTCGTTCGTTAATTTACCAACGTGCAAAAAAGGTAAACGATACTGCTCCTTTTGGTACGCGAATGGATGTTTATCGTGCCGGTTACGAGTGGATGGACCATTCTATTTACGCAAAGAGTTATTCAGATTTAAAAGGCGAACCAAGAGTTTTAGTTGGTGGAACAGATTGTAAAAAACCTTACTCAGCCAGTATTTTAAATATTTCGGCCATGAGTTTTGGAGCATTAAGCAAGAATGCAGTTTTAGCAATGAACGCAGGGGCTAAAATAGGTGGGTTTGCCCATAACACAGGAGAAGGAGGAATCAGTCCATATCATAAACAAGCGGGCGGCGATTTAATTTGGCAAATTGGTACAGCTTACTTTGGCTGCCGAACCAGCGATGGAGATTTCTGTCCGGATACATTTCAGAAAAATGCAAGTTTTGATAATGTTAAAATGATAGAAATTAAAATTTCCCAAGGAGCAAAACCCGGTCATGGAGGCATTTTGCCAGCCAGTAAAAACACTCCTGAAATTGCAGGAATACGTAATGTTGAGGCGCATACAGACGTTCATTCTCCTCCGGGACATACCGCTTTTAAAGATGCAAAAGGATTAATGAATTTTGTAAAACAATTAAGAGATTTATCGGGAGGTAAACCCATTGGTTTTAAACTTTGTATAGGTAAAAAAGAAGAATTTATTGATATGTGCAAGGCAATGGTTTCTACAGGAATAAAACCAGATTTTATTACCATCGACGGAGGAGAAGGCGGAACAGGAGCCGCTCCAATTGAATTTTCCAATTCATTGGGCATGCCATTAAGAGATGGATTAGCCTTTGCTGTAAACACATTACGAGGTTTTGATTTAAAGAAAGACATTAAAATAATTGCTTCGGGGAAGGTATTTAGTGGGTTTCATATTGCACGAGCAATAGCATTGGGAGCTGACATGGTAAATAGTGCCAGGGCAATGATGATGGCTGTTGGTTGTATTCAGGCATTACAATGCAATACAAACACTTGCCCGGTGGGTGTGGCCACTCAAAACAAAAGTTTAATGAAAGGTTTGGTAGTTGAAAACAAAGCGACAAGAGTGGCAAATTTTCATCACGAAACACTAAAAAGTTTTATTGAATTAATAGCAGCATCTGGAATTAACAGCCCGGTTGATTTAAAAAGAGCTCATCTCAATAGAAGAGTGAGTATGGAAAAGGTATTGAATTACGCTGAAATTTACCCGGAAGTAAAAGAAGGTTCATTACTGTAATTCAATTTGATTTTGTAATGCCGCATAATTGAAAGGATTCAATGCGTCATTATAAAGTTAATTCGGTATAAGACGATTGTACCAATTGCGATTGAGCCTACTCCGAAAAGTGACTTTTCGTCATTGCGACCGCGAGGAACGAAGCGGGAAGCAATCTCAACATACTTGCTGTCATTATTATAATTTTGCTAACGCACTCGTGCTAAATTGTTACTTTTGCGCTATTAAAAAACACAAACTTATACAATGAAAGAAGATATAGATAAAAAACTCAATACAAGAAACATTAAACCAACCGCAATGCGGCAATTGGTTTTTAAAGTTTTAAGTGAACATAAAACAGCAATTAGCCTGCCTGAATTAGAACAAAAATTTGAAAAAGCAGATAAGGCAACTTTATACCGAACGCTGAAAACATTTCAGGAAAAGAAGCTAATTCACTCCATTGAAGATGGTTCCGGCTCATTAAGATATGCCCTTTGCGAAGAGGATTGCAATTGTGAACCTGAGCATTTACACCTGCATTTTTTATGTAATAAGTGTGGAAAAACATTTTGCCTGACTGATTTTCCTATTCTCATTCCCGATTTACCCAAAGGCTTTGAGTTTTCAGATGCAAGTTTTGTTATTAAAGGTATTTGCCCTAACTGCAAACCTTAAGTTTGCAACTCAGTTGCACGGTTTATATTATATCTTTGCCCTTGAATTTAAATAGTTGTTGAATGAAATTTATAGCAGTAATATTATCAATATACATAATGGTTTTAACAGCCATGCCTTGTAATGATGATCATTCTGTTGGTACAAATTTTGTTACCGTAGAATTATCAGAACATAGCTCCAATTTTACTAATGATATGGATTTATGCTCTCCGTTCTGTTTTTGTGATTGTTGTCAAACGCTGTCATTTCCAACGTCTTTTTACTTTCTCACAATCAACTTAGTTAAAACCCTTTCAAATAATACTTCTAAAGTATTTTTATTTTCAAGTCCAATAGTTTCTATTTGGCAACCACCCCAAATTTAATCATTTCTTCTTTCTACAAAATTTAGCATTAAAGTTCTTGTGTCAGGTTTGATACATAGAAAATAATGGGTTTTACACAATAATTTTTTTATATTTAAACAATTCATTATCAATCATATTTAATAATTAAATAAGAAGTCAAATGATTAATAATATTATATCTTTTTCAATAAAGAATAAGGCATTAATTGGGCTAATGACAATAGGCTTGATTATTGGCGGAATATATTCCATGACCAAAGTGCCGCTTGATGCCATGCCCGATATCACAAACAATCAGGTTTTGGTTATCACAACAGCACCCAATCTGGGGACCGAAGATATTGAGCAATTTGTAACCTATCAGGTTGAACTGGCAGTGGCAAACCTTCCTGATGTTACCGAAATCCGTAGTGTGTCAAGGTTTGGGCTTTCGGTTGTAACTATAGTTTTCAAAGAAAGTGCGGGAACATATTTACCTCGTCAATTAGTAAGTGAAGCCTTAGTTGAGGTAAAAGAAAAAATCCCCGAAGGTTTTGGTCAGCCTTTTATGGCTCCTATCAGCACAGGATTAGGAGAAATCTATCAATACACGCTTGAAGTACAACCTGATTACGATACAGTTTATGATGACATGGAACTGCGAACCATGCAGGATTGGATTGTGAAACGTCAAATGGCAATGCTTCCTGGTGTTGTTGAAGTCAACTCTTTTGGTGGCAGGGGAAAACAATACGAAGTGGCTATTAACCCAGACAAACTTCGGAGCATGGGATTAACAATATCCGATGTTTTTAAAAGCCTTGAGGACAATAATCAGAATACCGGAGGAGCATATATCGAGAAAAATTTTCAAGCCAATTTTATCAGGGGCGAAGGATTAATGAGGTCGATTGATGATATAAAAAACACTTTAGTTGCAAACATCGATGGTCAACCTGTTTTTATAAGGGATGTGGCAGAAGTTAAATACGGCAGTTTTGTCCGTTATGGTGCTTTTACTAAAAATGGAAAAGGAGAAGCAGTTGGAGGCATTGTAATGATGTTAAAAGGGGAAAACTCCAATGATGTAATTAAAGCAGTAAAAGAAAGAGTAGCCTTAATCCAAAAATCATTGCCCGAAGGTGTTGAAATAAAACCTTTTCTCGACCGCAGTAAACTCATTAAAAGTACCACATCAACTGTGGCAGAAAACCTTTCTCTGGGTGCTTTAATCGTAATTTTTATCCTCGTAATTTTTCTCGGAAATTTAAGGGGCGGATTAATTGTAGCTTCAACCATTCCATTGGCATTGCTCTTTGCATTTATTATGATGAACCTGTTTGGCGTTTGGGCAAACCTAATGAGTTTGGGAGCGTTGGATTTTGGAATATTGGTTGATGGTGCGGTAATTATTGTTGAAAGCATGATTTATTACCTCCATCGAAAGAACCTTATAGGCACAAAGCTTGACCAGGCCAAACGAAATGAAGTTGCCTATAATTCAGCTAGCAAAATGATGAATGCTGCATTTTTTGGCCAGCTAATTATTTTGATAGTTTTTATTCCTGTATTAGCCTTGCAAGGTGTCGAAGGTAAAATGTTCATACCCATGGCCATGACCTTCGGTTTTGCCGTTTTGGGAGTGGTAATATTGTGTTTGACATACATACCAATGATGGCAGCCTTATTTCTTCAGCCTCCTAAAACAGATAAAAAATCATTTGGGGATAAAATAATTGGAAAACTTGAAAAGATATATATCCCTGTAATTGGATGGGCACTGAAAAGAAGCCAGATTGTTATCGCAATCGCTTTGATGCTATTAATCTCAGGAGGATTTTTATTTACACGAATGGGGGCTGAATTTATCCCAAAACTCGATGAAGGAGATTTTGCTTTTCAGGCCTTTTTAAAGCCGGGAACTTCGTTAAGTGAGGTTACAAAAGCCTCAACTCGTCTGGAACAAATTGTTCTGGAAAACTTCCCCTATGAAATAGAAAGTATTCAAAGTAGGATTGGTGTGGCAGATTTACCAATGGATCCGATGCCAATCGATATTGCCGATATTTTTGTGATATTAACCCCAAAAGACCAGTGGACAAGAGCCGAATCGAAAGAAGAATTAATTGATAAGGTAAGAGAAAAAGTGAGTGTATTGCCAGGTATCAATTTTGAGTTTAGTCAGCCTGTTGAAATGCGCTTCAATGAATTGCTAACCGGCATTCGTCAAGATGTTGCCGTTAAACTATATGGTGATGATTTGGAAATGCTGGCCGATAAAGCAGAAGAAATTGCCGGATTAATTTCTGGTATTGATGGTATTGCCGCTGTTAAAGCAGAAGCCACAAGAGGATTGCCTCAAATTACAGTTAATTACGACAGGAATAAACTTGGTCAGTACAACTTGAATATTAAAGAGCTAAATACTATTATTGAAACAGCTTTTAGTGGTGGTGTTGCCGGAAGTATTTATGAAGGCGAGCGGATGTTCGACCTTGTTGTTAGATTGGACGAAAAACATCGAACAAGTATTGACAATATCCGAAACTTGTTTGTTAATCTTCCCGATGGTAATCAAATACCGTTAAAAGAAGTTGCTGAAATAAGTTATCAGCCGGGACCGATGCAAATTAGCCGTGACAATACGAACAGGCGCACCTATGTAGGGATTAATGTTGAAGGCAGGGATATTAAGTCGCTCGTTGAGGAAATCCAAACAACTTTAGATGAAAAACTGGAATTGCCAACAGGCTATTATATCAGGTACGGGGGAGCTTTTGAAAATCTCGAAAGAGCCTCTAAACGGCTTACTCTTGTTGTTCCTCTTGCTTTGGCATTAATATTTATGCTGGTATTTTTTGCGGTTAAATCATTTAAACAAACCCTCATGATTTATGTAGCCGTACCATTTGCTGCCGTGGGGGGGATATTCTCATTATATTTGCGTGATATGCCATTCAGTATTTCTGCCGGAGTGGGATTTATTGTATTGTTTGGTGTGGCTGTGTTAAACGGATTAGTCCTCATATCGGGTTTTAATGAACTCAAGGCAGAAGGAAAACTCCATATCAATGATATTATTATAAAAGGGTCTATCAGACGTATTCGCCCAATTTTGCTTACCGCTTCAACTGATATTCTGGGGTTTTTACCTATGGCGGTATCAATGTCGGCCGGTGCCGAAGTACAACGGCCTTTGGCAACAGTAGTTATTGGCGGTATGCTTACATCAACATTATTGACATTAGTGGTTTTACCAATCTTATATAAAATGGTCGAATCAAAAAAGGTTAAGTTGAAAACTCCAAAACTAAATACTGCTGTATTGTCTGTACTTTTTATCGTCGGAGGTTTAATGATTTCGGGCAATGTCAATGCACAGGATTCATCATATACTTTAAACCAAGCTATTGAGACGGCAAAAGAGAACTACCCTTCAATTAAAGCAGCCCAATTGCAAGTAGAAAAACAGAAAGCATTAAAAGCTACTGCTTATGATTTTGGTAATACATCGGTATATACCGGAAAGGAAGAAGTTGGGGACAACATGCCGGGAATCCAGAACAAAATTGGGATAGAACAATCTGGTATTGATGTTTTTAGTATTCCTGCTAAAAAGGAATTAGCGAACGCCAATACCCAGCAAGCAATTTCTGCACAGAACCTAACCGAATATATGCTTATCCGCGATGTTAGTTTGGCATGGTACAATTCAGTTAGTGCAAAACAACAATTGCAACTATTCAAACAACTCGATACACTTTATGCAGATTTTGAAAAAGCAGCTGAATTAAGGTTTAAAACACAGCAAACTTCAAAAATCGAATATCTATCAGCTTCAGCTAAGTACAAAGAATTACAGATAAATATTAGAAGGGCAGAAAGCAAATATTTGGAAATGATGCAAAATCTTAATCAATACTTGCTAAGTACAGTAAATTTTGATGTCGAAGTTGAGGATATAGAACAAAATACATTTAATACAATTTCTACTACCGATTCTTTAAGTGAAAGCCCGGTGCTAAATTATTTTGTCAAAGGTATTAATGTTGCAGAATCGTCGTGGAAAGCCGAAAAGGCTAATTTCCTGCCAAAACTAAACCTTGGGTATAAATTACAATCCGTTGGCGGAAATTCCGGATTTTATGGTTGGGAAGCAGGTGTTTCATTACCCTTGATATTTTTCTCCCAATCGGGTAAAAACAAAGCTGCAAAGTTTGATATTCAAATCGCAAACAGGGAATATGAAAGAAAAAATCTGGAAATTCAATCTGTTTTTAAACAACAGCTTAGCAGGTACAATACCTTAAAAGAAGTCCTTGACTATTTTCAACAGGAAGCATTGCCATTGGCAGATGAACAAATTCAGGCATCTAACCTTGCTTATCGGCTCGGAAGTATTGACTATGTTCAGTTTATTCAAAACATGGCTACAGCAATCAACACAAAACAAGAATTTTTAAACCAACAGGCAGAGTATTTTCAATTGTCTGCCCAATTGAAATATTTAACCGGTAAGTAATCAAAAAAAAATATATATAATGAAGACAAAAATATTTTTAGCATTTATCATGGTGGCTACAATGTTATCGTGCAATTCAGAAAAAAAAGATAGCCACGAAGGTGAGGAACATGAAGAGCATGGTGTGGAAGGTACGGTAGTTTTAAATGCCAATCAACGTGAAGCCCTTGATTTGAAATTGGGGTCTTTTCAAATGCGTAATTTAACAACGGTTGTAAAGTCAAATGGTCAACTGGAAGTCCCACCATCAAGCAGTGCCGAAGTTACAGCCATTATTGGTGGCAACGTAAAAGTAATTAATGTTTTTCATGGCGACAAAGTATTCAAAGGTCAACAGCTTGCAATACTCGAACATCCCAATTATATCTCTTTACAGGAAGACTTTGCTGAAATATCCAGCAAGCTCGAATTTATCGAAAAAGAGTATGCACGCCAAAAAGAGCTTTTCGAGAATAATGTGGGAGCTGGAAGGGATTATCAACAAACAAAATCTGAATACAGCATAATTAAGGCTAAATATGAAGGGTTAAAATCACGATTGCAGTTATTGAACCTTTCTCCTGATAAAGTTAAAAAAGGTGAGATTTCAAATACAATAAGTATTAAGTCGCCTATCAATGGTTTTATAAATGACGTAAATATAAAAGTTGGAACTTACGTTGATGCAAAAGACATATTATTTGAAATTACTGACAATGACGCAATTCATGCCGATTTTATGATTTATGAAAAAGACGTTTATCTGATTAAGGAAGGGCAAAAAATACATTTTACCGTTTCAAACCGCCATGATGTAGAATTAACGGCAACAATATTTGCAATTGGGAAAGAATTTGAGACTAATTCAAGAGCAGTTCATATTCATGCTAAAATAAATGAAAAAACGACGGGTTTAATCTCAGGAATGTACATTTCCGGGCATATTCATACAGATGAAAACTATACACGTACTTTACCCAACGATGCTATTGTTACCGAAGGAACCAAATCATTTATTTTTGTATTAGACAATGAATCTTTGAACGAACATGACCATGATGCACACGATGATGGGAATGAAAGTCATGAAGAGTTAGCACATCACGACAATGGTGATGGTGAAGGCCATGAAGAGGTGGAAAATCATGACAATGATAACCACGATGAGCATGCCAACGAATTAAATGATGAGAACCATGAAATGACTTTCCGCATGGTAGAGGTTATGACTGGTCTTAAAGATGACGGTTATACCGAAATAAAATTGATTGACCCATTGCCGGAAAATACACAAATTGTAATGAACGCTGCATATTATTTATTATCAGACATGGGCAAAGAAGAAACAGAACATAACCATTAAAATTATTATCATGAAAGAAATAAAAGCATTTATAAGGCCAAATAAAGTGAATGAAATTGTTCAACAACTTAAAGAAAAAGGCTTTGAGAATGCAACAATTTCGTTGGCAGAAGGAATAGGAAAATTTCAGGATGAACACGCATCTGTTTCGCAGAAATTTTCTGTTACAGACAGCCCTATTGCAAAAATTGAGATGGTAGTCTTTAAGGAAGATGTTGACACCATCGTTAGTATCATTTCAGAATACGGGAAGACAATACATACAGGAGACGGTCTTATTTATATTTCTGATGTTGAAAAAGCTTTCCGTGTAAAAACTGGATTAGCAGTCAAAAATTAATTTTATAAAATACAGGTTGCCAGTAATTTGGCAGCCTGTATTTTAATATTATGAGTTATAAAATTGTACCTATTTATATTTTATCGTGTGTTTTTGATTGCAATTTTTGTAATTCCAAGTTACACTACCTATAAAAGAACAGGAATAAATCCTTTTCAATTTAATAGAGAAGAAATGGCTGTCAACTATGTTGGGAAGGTATATAAATTGATTTCATTCGTGGCATTTGTAACCGTGTTAATTAACGCTTTTATTCTTAGTTGGATGGTTTATTTTAATCAGGTTGAATATCTGCAAAACAAAATATTGGTTAGGTTATAGATTTTCTCATTTTTCTTTTATCTGGATATATGTAGCACAGCGCGATATGGCTGATGAATGGCTATAGGAATTGACAATAAAAACAAAGTTAAACTGGTAACAAAATTATTAAAGGGAATTTCGATATCATCCTGCATAAAATAAAAGTAGCTTTAAACAGAGTAGGCTTTAAAATAATATATGAAATAGATATGCAAAAAGAAATTAAAGAAAAACTTGGTCAGGATTTTAGAAGACATAGTAGTTTATTTTAGGAGTCAGTAATTTCGAATTTGTTCACAACATACTTCAAAAGGAAGGTAAAATTATTGTTTCATTGACATGTAATATTATTGTACTACAAATAAAGGCAAATGGAGTAGAAGTGGCAGCAATACACCCTTTGGATTCAATGAAGGATTCTAAAAATGAATTATTAGACCTTTTTGAATATGTGATAAAATTAAAACTCGTGAAAGTTGTAAAATCAATTTCGATTTCACATAACACCGAGTTCTGCTTTTAGGTTAATTGTAAAAAACAATAAGGGATTGAAGTATCAAATGGTATAAAAACCTTTTAAAATTTCAAGAATTATTAATTATGAAAAAATATAAACTAAAAAATCTGAGTTGCGCTTCCTGTGCCGCAAAAGTTGAAGACAGCCTGGCAAAACTGGACGAAGTAAAATTTGTGAGCGTAAATTTTGCCACTGCTTCAATAACAGTAGATACTGATAACTTTGAAAAGGTAAAAAGTAAAATAAAAGAGATAGAACCGGAAGTTGAAATTGACGATGCCGATAATGAAAAAAAAATAGTCTCGTCAAGTGAACTTGTTGAAAATAAATGGACAATAATTAAAGCAGTTACAGGAATTCTTCTCTTAGTAGCAGGGCTGATTTTTGAAGAGGAGATTCACAATACGCCTTTTCATATTGCGGAATATCTGGTTTTTGTAACGGCTTACCTGATTGTGGGTTGGAATGTTATCAGCCTTGCTGTAAAAAACATTGTCAGAGGTCAGGTTTTTAATGAACATTTTTTAATGACTATTGCAACCCTCGGCGCTTTTGCCATACATCAAATACCAGAAGCGGTAGCCGTAATGTTGTTTTATGTTATAGGAGAATTATTTCAGGATTTAGCGGTAAACCGTTCCCGCAGGTCTATAAAATCGCTTCTTGAAATTAAACCTGATTATGCAAATCTTAAAGACAACGGTAATACAATAAAGGTTTCGCCGGAAGATGTAAACATTGGAGATGAGATAGTAGTAAGAGCAGGCGAAAAAATTCCGTTGGACGGCTTGGTAAGCGATGGTAGTTCTTTTGTTGATACTTCAGCACTTACAGGTGAAAGTGTCCCACGAAAAATAAAACCAAACGATGAAGTTTTGGCCGGGATGATCAATCAATCCGGATTAATTACTATTAAAATCACAAGGCTTTTCGGCGAATCGTCCATTTCTAAAATTCTTGAGATGGTCGAAAATGCGACATCCAAAAAAGCAGAAACCGAAAAGTTTATTACCACTTTTGCGAAATACTATACACCCTTTGTAGTGTTCGGCGCTCTTCTGATTGCTGTTCTACCACCTCTTTTAATAAGTGGGGCAACTTTTAGCGATTGGATTTACAGGGCACTGGTGGTATTGGTTATTTCCTGTCCCTGTGCACTGGTAATCAGTATTCCGCTCGGGTACTTTGGTGGTATCGGCGGTGCTTCGAGAAAAGGAATCCTAGTGAAAGGTTCCAACTTTTTGGATGCGCTTACGCAGGTGAGAACTGTGGTATTTGATAAAACAGGAACACTCACAAAAGGAGAGTTTAAAGTTTCGGAGATTGTAGTTTTGAACGGTTTTTCTAAAGACGAAATCCTGGAATATGCCGCTTATGCCGAAACAAATTCAAATCATCCTGTCGCTAAATCAATTTTAGAGGCTTTTGGCGAAAAGACAGATCAATCGGAAATTGAACAAGTCGAAGAAATTTCCGGACATGGTGTTAAAGCTACAATCAACGGAAAAATAGTATTTGCAGGCAATGACAAACTTTTACATAAAGAAAACATAAAGCATCCAGTCTGTAATGTAGAAGGAACGGTAGTTCACATAGCAATTGATACCATTTATGCCGGGTACATCATTATTTCGGACAGCCTGAAAAGTGATGCCATTGAAGCAATAGAAAAATTAAAAGCAAAAAATATCCAAACAGTAATGCTAACAGGCGACAACCAGTTTGCCGCTGCGGCATTTGCCAAAAAATTAAATATCGACAAATACTATTCTGAACTCCTGCCCGAAGATAAGGTAAAGCATATCGAAAATTTAATAGCCAAAAACAGGGAAGGAAAAGTAGCTTTTGTTGGCGATGGTATTAACGATGCTCCCGTAATTGCCCGTGCCGATGTAGGAATTGCCATGGGCGCTCTGGGTTCTGATGCGGCTATTGAAACCGCCGATGTGGTACTTATGACTGATTCCCCTTCGAAAGTTGTTGCTGCAATAGATGTTGCAGCCCGAACACGAACAATTGTATGGCAGAATATTTTTTTCGCATTAGGAGTTAAGTCCATATTTATTATTTTGGGCATCTTTGGAATTGCCACCATGTGGGAAGCCGTATTTGGCGATATGGGCGTTGCTTTGATTGCAATATTGAACGCTACACGCGTTTTAAAAGGGAAATAAGTTCGGTAGATATTTTAATTATTTGTAAATTTATAAACATTTAAAACATAAAAAATCATGAAATATTATTTTGAAAAGACATTGACTTGCTCTTTCGATGAAGCCATAGAAAAAGTAACCGAAGAACTCAAAAAAGAAGGTTTTGGCATCTTAACCGAAATTGATGTTCAGGCAACATTAAAAAAGAAGTTAGACGTTGATTTTAGAAAGTATCGGATATTGGGAGCTTGCAATCCGCCATTTGCGTACAAAACACTACAGGTAGAATCCCATATAGGCCTCATGTTGCCTTGCAATGTGGTTGTTATGGAAAATGATGATGGTAAAATAAATGTTTCCGCCGTTGACCCGGAAGCATCTATGATGGCTGTTAGTAATAATGACTTAAAGCCTGTTGCCAAAGAGATAAAGATGAGGTTAGAACGTATAATTGAAAATCTGTAAAAATGAAAAATCTAATTTTTGTATTCGTTTCTTAGCAGTTATATTCGGATATGGATTCACCCATAGCGGGTTGAATACTACTCCATCAGAAAAGCCCGGAAATATTAAGCTGTCAGTTACCGGAGAAGCACTTTATTAAAAAAACTGCGCGGCATGTCACGGTACCGACCGTATAGGCAACCCACCCGCTTTTCCATCTTTAGTGATGTTGATAAACGAATGGATAAAAATCAAATAAACAATCAACTAATAAGCGGTAAAAACACAATGCCCGCATTTGCACTTCTGACGGAAGTTGAAAGGAATGTTATTAGTGGCTATTTATTTGGTGAACAGACTGAAATTGAATTCGCCACGGAGATTACTCCATTGGAAAATGGCAGAACATTGTTTGTCGCCAACTGCGCACGCTGTCACAAGACATCGCCTAACGATTCTCACCCTCCTGAGCAAAGAGATTCGGGGATGCAACCGGGCATGCTCGATGAAATAAGTACAAAGTTCAAATTTGATGAATTTGAAAACATTATGAATACGAGACCGTGTTATATGCCTTCCTTTGAATCATTGACCAAGTCGGACAAAGGGAATATCTATACGTATTTGCAAACAATGGAGGATATGTATGTTGAAACTCGTACATCAAGGAGTATGGGATGTCGTATGAGTTACCGGAACAGAAACTAAATCGTAAATAAAATATTTATCATTTAAATATCATGAAAAAAAGTAAACAAATTTATATCACAACAATACTAATCTTAATCGGCTTTTTGCTGAATGCTCAAAATCCGGTATTAATTCCCGGAACTCTCACAGGAACTGAGTTCAGCCTGAATCTCCAAAACGGATCTTTTCAATTTTATGAAGGTATCAACACAACAACTATGGGGGCAAACGGAAATGTGTTGGGACCAACATTAATAATGCAAAAAGGTGATTTTGTTGATATTACCGTTAACAACAACCTCGCCGACACCACAACTATCCACTGGCACGGAATGCATGTTTCTGCTGCTAATGATGGTGGCCCACACACCACCATCGCACCGGGAGCATCCTGGAATCCACAGTTTACCGTCATGGACAAGGCTGGTACCTATTGGTATCATCCGCATCTTCATGAAAAAACCAATAAACATGTATCGCTTGGGATAGCAGGATTTATCATCGTACAGGACGAAGAAGAAGCCGCTTTGGATTTACCCCGCACCTACGGAGTTGATGATTTTCCTTTGGTCATACAAACCAAAGACTTTGACGAACAGAAAGAAATTATTGTTCCCTCCAATTCAGATGATGTGGTGATGGTGAATGCAACCATCGATCCTTCCCTTGATGTGCCTGCCCAGGTTATCCGTTTTCGTTTGCTCAACGGTTCATCCATGCGGGTTTTTAAAATAGGTTTGTCAAATAACGGAACATTCTACCAGATTGGTACCGATGGTGGCTTGCTTAGCGAACCCCTGCCTTTAACACGACTACAAATAGCACCGGGCGAAAGAGCCGAGATACTCATCGATTTGAGTGGAAAAGAAGGCCAGGAAATGAAACTTATGAGTTATGCCTCCGAATTTCAGAATGGCATTTATGGAGCCACATACCCGGGAATGATGTCGAACATGAACCTCTACGGATACAACCCAAACCCCATGAACGGAAATAACTTCGACATAATGACACTGTACGTAACAGCGCCCACGGGCAACCCTGTTACCAGCATCCCTTCCGATTTGGTGGATATTACACCTTGGGAGGAATCTTCTTCCGATATCACGCGCAACCTGACATTTTCACCTGAAAACATGGGACCTAACCAACTGAACGGTAATTTCCTCATCAATAACACAAGTTTCGATATGGATGTTATCAACTATACCATCCCGCTCAACAATATCGAGATTTGGAGCATTTCAAATAACTCGGCTATTGCCCACCCATTCCACATCCACGACGTGCAATTTTATGTATTGGATAGAAATGGCAACCCTCCACCTGCAAGCGAACAGGGCAGAAAAGATGTAATTTTAATCAGTCCGCAGGAAACCGTGCGATTCATCACAAAATTTGAGGATTTCGCCAACGACCCCGTTCCTTATATGTTCCATTGCCATATGCTTATTCACGAAGACGGTGGAATGATGCTGCAATTTGAAGTGGTTGACGAAACAACAGGAATCAGCGATAAACTAAACGGTGGTGCAGGAATGCTTATCTTTCCAAACCCCATTATTGGAAATGAGACAAACGTAAAACTTAAGGATGCCAATTTGAAAATAATATATTACGAAATCTACAGTTCATCGGGGGTTTTATTGAACAGATATATTGCAGAAAACAATAGCCCAACTGCAAAGATAAACCTCCGCGACACAGAACCCGGCCTTTATTTACTGAAAGTTCACACAGCAGAAAATGTATTTACAGATAAAATAATAAAGAAAAAATAAGCGGGGAATAAAACTGAATTTTTAATGTCCAAAATGGATTGCCCCTCAGAAGGAACACTTATCAGAATGCAATTAGAAGGGCTTTCCATGATTAAAAGCCTGGCTTTCGATATAAAAAACCGAAAACTTACCGTCTTTCATTCCGAAGAAAACGAGGCGATTGAAAAACATCTGAAAGAACTTAATTTAGGAGCCGAACGAAAAGAAACTATCGTCGTCCAACAGGATGAGTTTAGATAATCCAAGTGTACAGTCAAAACTTCTTTGGTCTGTTTTTGATGATCAATTTTGCTTTTTTCCTTACTGCCCTTATTTATTGCAAAAATCAAAGAGTGAAGAAGCGCACATGAAAGCCACCCGGATTTAATCATTGGGGCAATTGTGTCTTTAATTGTAATCAGGTCGGTTTCTATGATTTTGAAGTTGGGTAACTGACTATGAAAGTAGAGCAAAAATCACCAATGTGTGAATTTCATTATTCTGATTTGTCAGGTTTATAAAAAACCCTCGTCGATTTATTCATATTTAAGTAAATGCTTAAATAATGTTAAGGAATGATAATCGCTAAAACATTTAGTGTATTTTAGCGTTTTCTTAAATACAAAAATAATAAGAACAAATCATGAACAAAAAAGTATGTATAAGAGCATTGGCAGACTTTGACCAAATCAACAACTGCAAAAGTAAATTAGATTCAAAAGAGAAAACCATTTCGCGACTTTCTGGTATCCTCGGATTGGCAGGTAATGAGGTCAGGTTAAAGATCCTCTATTCAATCTACGAAGAAAACGAACTCTGTGTCTGTGATTTAAGTGATATCCTAAATATGAATATTTCAGCAATATCGCAACACTTAAGAAAACTGAAAGATGGAAATATCGTTGATGTCCGTAAAGAAGGGCAGACCTATTTTTACTTTATCAAAAGTAATTTCCTCTCTGTTCTCGAATCTTTTTTTAATATAATAAATTCGAAAAGTAAAAATTTAATAACAGAAGTATCATGAAACGAGCATGTAAAAAGCTTAAACAAGTGCAAATGATAATAAAGCGAGTTACATCGAATACCATAGAAAAATTTAAATCATAATGAGATGAAAACAAAATCAAATAAAGCCTTAATAGGCTCAGGAGTTTTAACAGCAATAGCAGCATCACTCTGCTGCATAACTCCGGTTTTAGCACTTATTGCAGGAACAAGTGGAATGGCTTTTTCATTTTCGTGGATGGAACCTTTTCGACCTTATTTAATGGGCTTTACAGTTTTAGTACTTGGATTTGCCTGGTATCAGAAACTTAAACCCAGAACAGCGGAGGAAATACAATGTGCTTGTGAGGAAGACGAAAAACCTTCTTTTTGGCAATCAAAAAAATTCCTTGGAATTGTTACAGTTTTTGCCGCTTTGATGTTAGCTTTTCCTTACTACTCATCTGTCTTCTTCCCCGACAACAATAAAAAAGTTGTGATTGTAGGAGCTGTAAAAGAGGAAGTAAAAGAAGAAGTGATGACAATTAGAGCAGAAGATGTGGGTACATTAAATCTGTATATTGAAGGAATGACCTGTCCCGCTTGTAATTTTACAGTGCAAAATGCGGCATTAGATGTTTCAGGTGTCTTTGAATCCACTGCTGATTACAAAACAGGGAAAGCCATTGTAAAATTTGATAAATCGAAAGCACAAAAAGAAGATATTATCAAGTCGATTAATGCCACAGAATACGAAGTTATAAGAGAA
>VAPK010571581.1_pt1 | contig 19042 bp, 20 predicted proteins | sample 3395031 | NCBI WGS metagenome assembly VAPK01 (sample SAMN08290443, study PRJNA428436) | hydrothermal vent metagenome | isolation source: Deep-sea hydrothermal vent chimney 1 | place: Pacific Ocean: Juan De Fuca Ridge
CCCTGAAATTTTTAGAAAATCACCCAGTATGTTTCGGGCTGACCTTTTAAAAAATCATGGTACAACGTAGTGAAACCTGACATCTATGCATATTTTCAAGAGCAAGCGAAAAAAAGAAAATGGTGGTACTTCTCGATTCCTTTGCTAGGCTTATTGGTTCTTTTTTATTTGGCTGGTGAGCTAATCATTCCAAAATTGGTTATGAAAAAATTTCAGTTGGGCAATTATCCGGTGGAACGACTCATCCTCGATAAAGAAGGCTGCAAACTTCTTAGACGTCTGGGATTAAAGCCTAAATATTTGAAAGAATGCTATTTGAAAGACATCAAAATATTATCGCGTCTAGGTAAAGTTTTTGTGCTTGAAAAAAAAATCGACGGCAAAAAGTACAATTTCAATGTTCCCAAAGCTCATGTCCTTTCCTGGAGAATTATCAAAAAAGAGAAAGCGAACGGAGAATCTGGAAAAAACAAATATTCGGATTCGGACCAAGCTAAAACTGATACCAAAAAGAAAACTGAAACTTGTCCAAAAGATAAGCAAGCCGAGGCTTCTTGATCTTTGTTAGTAATGAATGAGGAATATATAAACAGGTAAATCAGGCAAATGCTTTTTCAATAGCCAGATAATCTGTTTTACCATTGGCTAAGCATCTGTAAAAATTTGCAGGGTTGTATATAAGCAGGATACCTCTGACTTTGACCCTAATTATTCAGAAAAGGTATGGAGTTAGTTTCAGTGGAGTAGTGCATAGTGTCGAAGAGACCAGTTTCTCGTTAAGATATGGGGGCTTTACTAATAAGGTGCTTTGTGGTTAAAACTATCAGAATGCCCATTGGTCACGAGCTTGAACCAGATTAAGTTTTTCGTTGTCACAAGACTAACGAATTTGTTGATTATTTTGTACGTTAAAAATTGGCGTGGCTTGTTTTAATTTCCCCACCTGCCCTGAGCATATATGCACATCATTATTTCCTAAATTTTTAGCAACCTCCCAGGATTTAGTTGCTGGAGGTTTTGAACTAATATTTGCACTGGTCGACACCAATGGCTCTCCATTTTTTTCACATAATAATCGAGCAACTGGATGATCTGTTACCCGTACTGCAAGTGATGAATGATTTCCTGTAAGCCATCTGGGAACCCATATTTGAGCAGGGATTATCCAAGTAACGGCTCCAGGCCACGTTGATGTGATTTTAGATAGGATTTTTTCGTTTAAAACAAGATAAGGTTTAAGCTGAGAGAGAGAAGAAGCAATCAAAATAAGCCCTTTTTCCTCAGGACGTTGCTTTAATGCTAATAGTTTTGATACTGCTTTTTCATTCAGAGGATCACAACCTAAACCATAAACGGCTTCGGTCGGATAAGCAATGACTCCACCAGCTTTAATTTTTTTTACAGCTAAACGAATCCTAAAATGGGATATTGATGGCATGTTAAAGCTAAAATATTACTCTACAACATTTTATTTAGCTACTGACTCGGTTGGTCCATTGATATCTTCAGGATCGCCTTCATAAGGCGTCGCGTATTTACACTCCTTTTGAGGGCAAACTTTTTCGGGACCTCGTTTTTTCGTACTTTTTAAAGATAAAATAGGCCAGTTACAATCTGGACAGCTTTCTTTTATTGGAGCATTCCATAATGCATAATTACATTTTGGATAGCCCGCACATGAGTAAAAAATCTTCTTATTTCGAGACTTACGTTTAAGAATATTATCTTTATTGCATTGCGGGCATTTAACACCCGTATCTAAAGGTTTTTCTAAAGGTTCGATATGCTTACAATTTGGATAACCGCTACAACCAATAAATTTTCCGTATCGCCCCTTTTTAATCACCAAAGGCGATTCACACTTAGGGCATACCCTACCTTCTACAATTTCAGGCTCTACTGAGTCACCATCATCATTTAAATTACGCGTATAAGAGCATGTAGGATAGTCGGTACAACCAATAAAGCGACCGTTACGACCTAATCGAATCGAAAGCGGTTTGTCACATTCAGGACATTTTTCATCAATCGCTTCTTGTGTAACATCTTTTCGCTGAACTGTTTCTTCTTTTTCTACAATGAGTTTAGCAAAAGGTTTCCAAAAATCATGCATCAATGGAATCCAATCTTTTTCACCCCGAGCAACCGCGTCCAGATCATCCTCTAAATTGGCAGTAAAATCGTAATCAACGTACTTTGTAAAATGATCGGTCAGAAATTTATTAACAATTCGACCCACATCCGTTGGATAAAACCGTTTTGTTTCAAGCGTCACATATTCTCTATTTTGCAGTGTAGAAATGATTGACGCATAGGTGGAGGGTCTACCTATACCATGTTCCTCTAATGCTTTTACTAAACTCGCTTCACCATACCGGGGAGGTGGCTCAGTAAAATGCTGGGTTGCTATAATAGCTTTTAGTGGAACTGGCCGCCCTTCTTCCATTGGGGGTAAAAAACTTTCCTTATCGTCATTTTCTTTGCTGTCATCTTTACCTTCTAAATAGACAGCCATAAAACCAGGCTTAGCAATAGTAGAGCCTGTAGCTCTAAAAATATTTTCTTTACTCCCACAACTTAAATCAACAGAAACTTGATTAAGCGTAGCGTGAATCATTTGACAGGCAACTGTACGCTTCCAAATCAAGTTATAAAGTTTGAATTGATCTGATGTCAGATTATTTTTTATCTTTTCTGGTAAATTGTGAGCTAAAGTAGGACGAATGGCCTCATGTGCTTCTTGAGCATTTTTCGCTTTTGTTTTAAATGAACGAGGTTCTTTGGGTACATTTTCTTTGCCATATTTTTCAGCAATTAAATCCCGCAATTGCCCAAGTGCTTCTTCAGATAAATTAACTGAATCAGTACGCATATAGGTAATAAGCCCAGCAGTTTCTCCATTTACTTCCATTCCCTCGTAAAGTTGCTGAGCAACCATCATGGTTTTTTTAGTTGTAAAACCTAACTTCCTTGATGCTTCTTGTTGAAGTGTAGAGGTAATAAAGGGTGCAGCAGGATTTCGCTTACGTTGTTTTTTCTCCAGTTTCTCAACAATTAATTTTCCATCCGCAACTTTAATTAGCGTCTGTTTGACGAGTTCAGCTCTTTTTGAATCAGTAATACTAAATTGCTTTAGTTTTTCACCTTCAAACTGAATTAGTTTAGCTTTAAAGGATTGCTTTTCAGCAGTGAGTTCAGCTGTATGGCTCCAATACTCTCGTTTTTTGAATGCTTCAATTTCAAGCTCTCGTTCTACAATCATTCTTAGCGCAGGGCTTTGAACGCGTCCAGCCGACAAGCCTCGCCGTATTTTTTTCCACAATAAAGGTGATAAATTAAAACCAACCAAATAATCCAAGGCACGACGCGCTTGTTGTGCATTGACCATGGTAATTGACAGTTCAGTTGGATTTTTAATCGCTTCTGTGACTGCTTTTTTGGTAATTTCATGAAATACGACACGCTGTACTTCTTTATTCTTTAACGCATTCTTTGAATTTAAATGCTCAAAAACATGCCACGAAATGGCTTCTCCTTCTCTATCGGGGTCAGTAGCAAGGTATAAGGTATCTGCTTTTTTTACGGCTTTAGTGATTTCTTGAAGATGTCGCTGGTTACGCTCAATGAGCTGATATTTCATTGCAAAGTCGTTTTCAGTATCAACAGCCCCTTCTTTTGGAATCAAATCCCTAACGTGACCATAAGAAGCCAATACTTGAAAGTCTTTACCTAAATATTTTTCTATGGTTTTGCATTTTGCAGGAGACTCTACAATGACAAGATTTTTACTCATATCTTAAAAATATATTAATGTACAAGGAAAGGTGTTAAATCGTAAATAAGATCTTCCATTTTACAATAAGCCTCATCATCATCCGATTGGCTTAGTAGAACTAATAATACCGTCCATTTTAATTCCAATAATGTCAAATTTTTGTTTTCCAGAGCCATTGCTCTGTCAATAACAATTTCTCTAGTAGTGGCATTTAAAATGGCGCTATGTTCTAAAAATAGCAAAAAACCTCGGCATTCTAAATCCAGCTTAATTTCTTCCCGAGAACTAAAAATTCGAAATGCAGAGGGTATGCTTGGCTTAATCGTACTTTGTTCTACTAAAGTCTCAAGCCAGATAAATGCAGTATTCACTTCGGTTTTTTTAAAACCCGCTTGAATAAGTTCGGTTTTAATTCCTTCGCTATCAGGAATTAGTTCGATGTCATCATCCAAATAATTTTCAAAAAGGTAAATTAAGACATCAAAAATATTTTCTTTCATATTATTGTTATTTTACGCGAATGTAACCACCCGGTGCATTTGAAATATAGCCTTGAAGTTCTAACATCAATAACATTGATGAGATAATTTCAACTGATAGTCCGGTTTCTTGAACCAACCAATCAACAGAAGTGGGGCTAAACATAACATGATTCAATAGATTTTGTTGCTCTAGGTCAAGTACTGATTGAGATTTTTTTTGTTCGACCAACTTAAGAGGTTGATTATACTCACCTAATTCTTCAAAAATATCCTGAGTATTTTCGACTAATTTTGCACCTTCTTTAATAAGAGCATTACAACCTCGCGCTAACGGATTATGAATAGAGCCAGGAATGGCAAAAACTTCTCGGTTAGATTCTAAAGCCATGCGAGCAGTAATTAGAGAGCCACTGCGTTTGGCTGCTTCTACAACTAACAGACCGATGCAAAGTCCACTAATAATTCGATTTCTTCTTGGGAAGTGATTGGCTTTAGCACTTGTTCCTGGAGGAAATTCGGAAATAAGAAGACCCGTATTTGCAATCTCCATTGCTAACTCTTTATTTCGTGCCGGATAAACTCGATCCAGCCCTGTTCCTGTGACTGCAATCGTGTATCCCTTTGCACTTAAAGCACCTTCGTGACTGGCTGCATCAATTCCTAATGCCAACCCACTAGTAATGGTAAAGCCATGTTGTGCGAGTGAATATGAAAAATCAATGGCTATTTGATTGCCGACTGAAGAAGGGTTTCGACTACCAACAATGGCTATTTGAGGTTGTGTTAATAAATTTTTATCCCCTCGCGTAAATAATAGGGGGGGAGGGCTGGCTATTTCTTTTAATAGTGGTGGATAAAGAGGATCGTAAATAGTGACAATATCATTTTCTGGTTGATTTAACCAATTCAAGTCATTTTCAATTAAATCCCAGTCTGGTGATTTTATAAAATCAATACTTTTATCTTTTAATCTTAAAGCCGTTAAGGAGCTGTGTGATTGAGAAAAAATTTGATGAGGCAAAAATGAATCAAGAAGATTTAGAAATGTTTTACTGCCTACACCGGGAGTTCTTAAAAGTGCTAGCCAATATTTTAGATGTTCAGGGGAAGGAGGGGTTGTCACTAATTTAAAGTTTTATTCACATCCTTGTGAGTTAATAATAAAATTACTAAGAAGACAGGATTTAATAACTTCCGAAAGTTTGGCGCAGTATTTTGGTTTCACATTAGTGCTGGAAAAATAAGCGCATAGCAAGCTACGCAATTATTTTTCTAGTGCTGATGTGGAATCAAAAAACAAGCCAAAATTCGGAAGTTATTAAACCCTGGCTCCTAATTATGGTGTTACAGCTTTATCAAGTATGTGAATAGGCCGCGTTGCTTCAATCACCAAAGCATAGCTTACACGTTCAAAAGAACGAAAAACCATTAATATACCTGCTAGCTCATCAGGCAATTTAACAGCTGCATTTTTTTGCTTACTGTATGGATCCTTAACAATGCGTCCCTGTTGATAAATATCTAAGGTATGCCCTGTTTCTAAACCATCGACAGAGCCTTTATCAATAACAACGACATTATGTTGACCTATTTGGGAGACGCCATCAAGCACACTAATAATATTTCCATTAATTGTTTTTAAGGGTGGGTGAGGAAAGTAATTTAAGGCAAGTTCTTCTCCATTGCTAACCATCAATCGATCACCCTTTCTAACTTCACTATCAGATTTTATAATACTGAGAGTTGCAGGATCGCCAGTCCGCTCTAATTTTGCATCCGCTATATATTTAGCTTCATAGCCTAAAATTTCTTTGGTTTTAGGGTTAATATAAGTTTCACCTGCGCGATATATTACATAACTAAGATTATTAGGATTGTCGATCGATCTCACATAAACTCGGTCACCTGCGCCTACAATCAAATGCTCGCCAGAAAAATCAATAACATACGGCGACTCTTTTAATGTATTTTTATCAACAACTTTAGGCGATGTCAAAAACTGAGCAATCGCATCAGTAGGGATTAACTTTATCGCTGTATTAATAGAAGACTCTCTAATTTTGGGTCTTAATGTTGCATCATCATTATTTTTTGATAAACTGAGTCGAGGCCTTCCATTAACGATAGAAAAATAAACCGTATCTCCTGGATAAATTAAATCCGGGTTTTTTATTTGAGGTGTATTTTCCCATATTAAAGGCCACTGCCAAGGGTCTTGCAGAAATTTAGCAGATATATCCCATAAGGTATCCCCTTTCACAACAGTATATTGCTCAGGATGGTTGGAGGTTATATTGATAGTATCTGCCCAGATACTTGCACTGAATAATAAAGGAACAAGAAACCTAAAAATTGTTCGAAAAGCCATAATCTGATCTATCCTATAATAAAATTTAACACTATCTGAATTTAAAGTTTAGATGAAATCAGATAGAATTCCAGTATTAATATATTTTAAGTGGAGAGTTGGTTGAGTATTCTAACCGTTCTTGAGTTTCCAGATAAGCGTTTGCGTAAAAAAGCTGAAAAAGTAACTGTTTTTGATAAAAAAATAGCGATATTAATTGATGATATGCTAGAGACAATGTATGACTTTAAAGGCGTGGGACTCGCTGCGACTCAAGTTAATATACATCAAAGAGTTATAGTTATCGATGTGAGTGAAGAAAAAGATAAACCATTAAGCTTGATTAATCCTGAAGTAATCAAGCTAATCGGGCAGGAGGAATCTGAAGAGGGCTGCTTATCAGTGCCAGGTTTTTTTGAAAACGTAAAACGAGCTGAGATAGTAGTAATAAAAGCGTGGGATAAACAAGGGCAACCCTTTGAGATAGAAGCTGATAATTTGTTATCTGTTTGTATCCAACATGAAATGGATCATTTAGAAGGAAAATTATTTGTTGATTATTTATCGCCATTAAAAAGACAGCGAATAAAGAGTAAGCTTGAAAAAATACATAAGCAACAAGCTAAAAAAAATAGATGAATATGTGCATGGTTAACAAATATCTTCCTTTTGCTTCTCTTCATCCATAAGAACATCACTTTGCTTTCTCAACTTCATAAAATTAGGAATTCACCTATACTTCTGTACTTTAGTCCAGTTGACTATAAATTTTAGCCTTGATAGACTATTTTAGATAAGTCATTAAATTTAGGAGTTTTTTTGAAAAAATATATCAAACTATTATCCATCGGATTTATTATGTTTTTTTCCGTTGGCCTTTCACAAGCAACAACTTGGTGGAATAACAATTGGAATTATAGAGCATCTGTCACGGTAAATTCAGGGAGTTATCAACGGTTTAATCGACCCGCAGAAATTTCAATTAATTTTACTGCTTATGTTTCTTCTGCCGATAGTTCGACAGCCATCGATTTGAACTCGATTCGTGTTCATGAAGTTAACGCTAATGGACAAATAATCGCAGGAAATATTCAGTTTCAGTTTGATCCCGCTGAAGATTATAACGCCACGAGCAATGCTACGGGTACATTAGTATTTCTTTTAAGAAACAATACTGCTGCAAATTCGAATCGTTTTTTCCACATTTATTTTGATGTTACTGGCGGAGGATATACACTTCCAACCTTCCACAATCAGGTTAAAGTAACCGACAATGTTTTTGATGAAGGCCAAAACTCTTTCCTTATTAATACCGATGCTGCAAATTATTATTACCAAAAAATATCCGGTGGGTTTTCAAGTATTGTAGATAACAATGGAAAAGACTGGCTGAATTATCACCCAACAGGTGGAGCAGCTGGACACTATCGAGGAATTCCAAATCTTGTGCCACCTTGGGATGGAGGTCATTTCCACCCAGGAACAACAACTTCCAATAGCACTTTAATACATCAGGGGCCATTGAAAGCAACTATTCAATCGACCACTACTGATGGTCTTTGGAAAGTAAAATGGGAGTTTTTTCCTCAATTTGCACGTATGACCGTTATTCTCGCCGAGAAAAACTTTTGGTTTTTATACGAGGGAACTCCTGGCGGCATACTTGATACCAATGATTTTGTTGTACGTCCAAATGGATCAGTATTACCCTATACATCTTCATGGAATGGTGATCTTCCCACTGAAGAATGGGTTTATTTTTCTGACACCCAAGAGGGGAAATCTATATTTTTAGCTCATCATGAAAATGATACTGCAGTAGATTCTTATCGCCAAAAAAACAACAAAATGACAGTTTTTGGCTTTGGTCGAAACGGTTCTAAAAGCCTAATCCAACCACAAACACATCATTTTACTATTGGTCTTGCTAATTCTACAGATTTTGGAAGTACCTCAGCTACATTACTGTCTGCCTACAAAGATATTAGTGTAACAATCGATTCTATAGCCCAAAATACAAATACTCACACACTCCCCAATAACAAATGGCACCAAATCAGTCTTCCTTATAACCCTGGAGCTAACAACACTGTTAATAATATTTTTGGTGATGACGGACTTGGTACCTACGATATTGACTGGGTTTTATTTAGCTATAATGCTGCTAGCAATAGTTATGTAAAACCATCATTAAATGATACTCTTAGCCAAGGTGTTGGCTACTGGATTATTCAGTTTACGGGTAGCGATAAGACATTAGATATGCCACAGAACAATACACCAACCATAAATCATGCTGCTTGTTCATCAGATCGCTGTTTTAAAATACCCTTAGGGACTCAAGCAGGAAATGTCCAATGGAATATGATTGGACATCCTTTCAGCTCCAGCGTACCTTTTAACAATACACGAATTTCTACAACTACATCAATTTGTAGCTCGGGTTGTACAATTGACTATGCCGACGATAATGATATTTTCCATAATCAGCTGTGGAGTTATGATGGTTCGAACTATAAAATAGTAAACACCAACAATGGCATTCTCGATCCTTGGCTTGGTTACTGGGCAGGAGCTTTAGATAACTCTGACGGTACAGCACCATCACTCTTTATACCTATGCCATAACTCTCAAAAATATTAAGGATGTCAGTCAGTCCATAACCTTATTGATTGGTTTTACCCCCTTTCCTAAGATCCTCGTTTTATATATATATATGCACTACGGAATAATATGTTGGGTTCAATAACACGAGATAATTAAAAGGATATGAATAAATAGTGTACCCCACCACCCCTTGTTCAATAAATTATTATTATATTTTTTGGACAACGGGAAAAGTGGATTACACTATCGATTTCTATCACAAATTAGTGACGATTTGTTACCTCAATGGTTGTCTCACAACTTGTTGTTTCCCCATTCGCATTAACAGCTGTCATTTTATAGGTTGTCGTTTGTCTAGGTTTAATCCATTTGTAATCAGAAGGAGTCGTTACTGCTTCTATGCCATTATTAATGCTGGCAGAAGATACGTTGTCTGTCCACCACCAAAGCGCCGTTCCTTGACCCGGTCTAATAATTTGTGGATCAGCACCCATTTCACAGATTGGAGAAGCCAGTCCAGCTACAATTACAGTTGCTGTGCAGTTTGTACTAACCCCGTCTTCACCTACAACAGAAACAGCATATGTAGTCGTTTCTGAAGGAAAAATCCAAGCATAATCTGTAGGAAGATTAACTTGCCCAATTCCATTATCAATACGAGCTGAAGCAGCTGCTTGAGTCCACCACCAAAGTGCTGTCCCTTCACCCTGCTTAATTTTTTGTGGATCAGTTCCGGCTTCACAAATCGGTGAATCAACGCCAGGATCACGAGTAGCTGAAGAAGTAGGAGCAGGCGGAGGACTAAAAACAGAACCAACAGATATTGAATTTAATTTTCCAATTACGGTTATTTCAGATGAGTCTTTCTTGAATACTAAACGAAAGTTAGCCGGACTAAATTGCGAAACTAGTTGAGAATTAATAGATGCAAGATTTTCCTGGGTAAGTTTATGCTCATTAATCCAAATCTCTGATAAAGATGAACTAACATCATCAGCAGATAAAAAAGAAATACCGTCTACGTTAGTAAAATCATTATCAAATGATAGCTCAGAAATTGAGTTTCCATCTGAAAGAAGATTTGTCTCATCAAAAGTCATAGTACCTTTGAAATTACCTCCTGGCAATGATCTTACCGACCCTGAAAACACCTCCTCTATATCACTTACAACCCCTTCAAACTGAAGTGTTGTTTCTGCCTGAACGTTAATAGCAAAAAAAATAAGCGCACTTATTATAAAAAATTTATTAAGAAATTTTTTCATAGTTTTTTGTTTTTAAATAAAAAATAAACTAATAAATACCTAGTAGATTTAAACCAGCATTTATTAATGACTAAGCAAGTTTTACCAATAAGCCATGTTTAACACTTTTGTGAAACACAACTATTCAGATAAAACTGTCTTATTATATCAATACTATATTTTTGTGACAAATATCACATTTATTTGAAATACCGCTTAATGACAAAAGGGATAACCAGTACACGACTTCCATATTCTCAATATAAAAAATAATTATTCTACTACCTGGTTAATATCAAGAGCTATAGATACACTACCGCTAACCGCAATATTTTTTACCTCAGCAAATAAATCACCTTTTTGTGCCATAGGTTGTCCTGATTTAGAAACTCTGGCAGTCACTTCCACAACATCTACTGATGATAATTTAGCAGTTGGCATGGCTGCTTTTGTATCATCTAAGACGATACGTGCAGGCAAATCTTTCACTTTAATTCGTTCTGCTGCCAGTGGCATCCGTCCCCCCACAGGTCTAGCGAAAACAAAAACTATATCGTCGTCATTTACTTTTTCTTTTAATGCCTTATTTAGGGTTAAGTCGATAATCAAACTTGCTCCACCTGCTACTTTTTGATTTGGTTCCACTGCTGACTTGGGCGCAGTAGCTATCCCCATTTTTTGTTGGGATGATTTTATGGCTGGATTGATAAACCGAGTAATTTGATCTTCCCCTGCTTTTGCTTTTGCTTTTTCCCAAAATGCAATAGCCTGCTTGTAGTTAGAATAATTATAAGCATTTATACCCTGTAACATTAATGAGGAAGGCTCTTCTGCATCAGCTTTGAGTGCCTCATCAATTAGACTCTGTATCGCTGGTGTCATGCTTTCACCAGAAGCTTGAAACAAACTTTGCGCCTGTACGCCTTTTAAGCGAGCAAATTCTTCACTACCAGGTTCTGCACTTTCTGCTAATTTTCCATACAACTTAGCAGCCTTATCAAATTTACCTACCGCTGCATAACTATTAACCAATAAATATTGTTTTTCTTTATTATTAGGATCTTTTGCTAATTTGGCTTCTAGTAATTCAATAGATTTTTCCATACTAGGAGGCTGTACTCCTCCAGCTTGTATCGAATTAGTTTCATCCGCCATCGCTTGCCTAATGAATAAATCATCACTACGACCTAAATTTAAATACATACCCAAACTAACAACAATTACCGCTGTTACTAACGAAAGGGCAAACATCCAATGTTTACCAGAAATTATTACAGGCGTAAGCGTACTATCTTCCTCTTGTCTATGCGTGTCTTGTAATAAATTTTTTTCCAGCTCTGTTTTTAACTTTAAAAAGGCTTCCTGTTCTAAATTACCTTGTGCCTTTTCCTGTTCCAATTCATGTAACCGATCGCGAAAAATATCAATATTTTCCTGTTGCTGTCCAATAGTAGCGAATTGTTTTTTGCGTGAAAAAGGTAACAAAGGCCAGATAATGAAACAAACTGCCAATAGTAATAAAATAGCAAAAACTGCCCATAAACCTATCATATAAATTATCCTGTTTATTTATTCAGCAATTTATCTAACTGTTTTTGCTGGTCTGTATTAAGTTGATTGTTACTTGCATGCTTACTACGCACCCGTATAATTCCGTAGACTACAAAAAAAGCAACCATTAAAAGGAATATTGGTCCAAACCACAATAAATAGGTCTGAGGATCAACCCTAGGCTCATAAAGTACAAAATCCCCATAACGATCAACCATATATTGCACAATCTCGTCATCGGTTTTATCGGCTATCAGCATCTGTTGGAGCTTAGTTCTCAAATCTTGAGCAATTTCAGCATTAGAGTCGGCTATATTTTGATTTTGACATTTAGGACAACGTAATTCTGCCGTAAGATTCTTGAATCGATTTGACTTTTCAGGATTTTCAAATTGATAAACTTCAATCGCTGCCTGTGCTGAAGTGATAAAAAAAACAGATAAAATACAATAAAGCACTGATTTTTTAATTTGTATCACTACCTACCCCTTATTAAGCAAAATTTTAAACTCAGCCCACGTTTCAGCAGTAACCACACCAACATGTCGATGTCTGATTACACCTTGAGCATCTAATAAATATGTTTCCGGTGCACCGTAAACACCAAGATCGAGTCCTAGCATTCCTCTTTCATCATAGATATTGAACTTATAGGGATTACCTAACTGCTGTAGCCAGGTCTGTGCTGCATCACGGTCATCTTTATAATTTAACCCGATGACATGTACTTTTGCTTCTGCTGCAATTGCTAATAATTGAGCATGTTCCTGGCGGCAAGACGGACACCAAGTAGCCCATACATTGACTAATACCGGTTGCCCGATAAAGTCAGCATTTGTCAAAATTTTTGCTGGGTCACTTAATGCGGGTAATTGAAATTCTGGAAAGGGTTTGTTCAATAATGCAGAGGGGAGTTCTCTTGGGTCAAGACTTAATCCTTTCCACAAAAATAAACCCAAAACAATAAATAGTGCCAGAGGTATAAATAAAAGAAGTCTAGGCATGAGCAATTCCATCTTCTTTACTACCACTTTTGTCTTTACGATAACGTTTATCCAAAACAGTACATAAACCGCCTAAGGCCATAAAAATACCACCTAACCAAAGCCAACGAACAAAAGGTTTGTAATGGACTCTAACCGCCCATGCTCCATCCTCTAAAGGTTCTCCTAAAGCTACATATAAATCCCGAAATAATCCTGAATCAATATCAGCTTCAGTCATCATATTTTTGTTGACGTTATAACGCCTTTTTTGTGGGCTCAAAGTAGCAATCACCTCATTATCGTCAGTCACTATGATCTGTCCTTGATCTGCTTCAAAATTTTCCCCACTGACTCTCTGGGTTCCTTTAAATTCAAATTGGTAGCCTGCCAGAGTTACTTTATCACCAGAAACCATACGAATATCACGTTCCTCACTATATGCTGATACTAAAGTGATACCAATTGCAGTGATAGCAACCCCAAGATGAGCTATTACCATTCCATAATAGCTCATGGGCAATTGCCTCAGCTTGCTAATTATGCTGATGGCATTTCGAAATTTGCCAATAAATTCCATCATCATCATTATAATTATCCACAAACTAAGACTGATGCCGATAAATACTGAAAAATCGAATCCTGAGCTATAAACAAATGGAAATATCAACCCCAACAAAATACTTACCAACGCAGGCTTCCACAATTTTTTGATTACACTATCAAATGATGTGTCTCGCCAACGAACGGTAACAGAAATACCTAATGCAATAGACATCAGCCCCATAATGGGTACAAATAATGCATTAAAATACGGGGGGCCAACAGAAATTTTTCCACCACCAAGAGCATCCAGTAATAACGGATATAACGTTCCAAGGAGTACAGTAATTGCCATCACCGTTAAAAAAACGTTATTAACTAACAATATAGTTTCCCTGGATAACCAGGAAAAACGAGACTCACTTTGTACATTGGGGGCTTTAAAAGCATACAGAGTGAGTGATCCACCAATAGTTAGCGTCAATAACACAAGAATAAATAACCCACGTTCAGGATCAGTCGCAAAAGCATGTACCGAAGTTAATACCCCTGAGCGCACTAGAAAAGTTCCTAATAAACTTAATGAAAATGCAAAAATAGCCAATAATAAAGTCCAGCTTTTAAAAACACCCCGCTTTTCAGTTACAGCCAAGGAATGAACCAATGCAGTACCAACCAACCAAGGCATGAGTGAGGCATTTTCCACAGGATCCCAAAACCACCAGCCTCCCCAACCTAATTCATAATAGGCCCACCAACTACCTAAGGTAATACCCATTCCAAGAAAGGCCCATGCAACATTTGTCCATGGTCGTGACCATCTTGCCCAGGCCGTATCTAATCGACCCGATAATAAAGCCGCTATTGCAAAGGCAAAGGCGACTGAAAATCCTACATACCCCATGTATAACATGGGTGGATGAACTATTAAGCCAAAATCTTGTAATAAGGGATTTAAATCAGCGCCATCGACCGGAAATCTTGGTAAATAACGCTCAAACGGGCTGGAAGTCATTATCATAAACAATATAAAACCAGTCGCCACCATACCCATGACAGATAGTACACGGGCTAGCATATCCAAAGGTAATGCTTTACTAAAAATACTAACCGCAATCGTCCAACCGGACAAAATCAATGCCCATAATAAAAGGGACCCTTCGTGTCCACCCCAGATTGCACTTAATTTATACTGCATGGGTAATTGGCTATTTGAATGATTTGCGACATAAGCAACAGAAAAGTCATCGACAGAAAAAGAATAGCCTAAACAAACAAAGCTAATTACAACAAAGAAAAACTGCCCCCGAGCCAACGATTTTGCATAGCTCATCCATAGTTCATTATTCACCATAGTACCGATCAGAGGAACTAAAGCTAAAATAACGGATAAACAAAAAGCAATTATGAGAGAGAACGCTCCTATTTCCGGAATCATTTTGCACCTGCCTTTTGTTTCATAGATTCGGCTATTTCAGGGGGCATATAATTTTCGTCATGTTTAGCAAGTACTTCATCTGCCTGAAAAACTCCATGTTTGTCCATTTTCCCTTGTGCAAGAATGCCTTGTTCTTCCCTAAATAAATCAGGCAAAATACCGGTAAAAACAACCGTTACTGGCTTTCCATAATCAGTTAAGTCAAACTGCACTCTTAATGAATCTGGAGAACGCTGAACGCTCCCTTTAACAACCATTCCTCCAACTCTCATACGTGTTCCAACGGGAGCTTCTCCATCTGCCACCTGTGTCGTTGAATAAAATAAGTTAATGTTCTTACTCAAAGCGAACATGGTTAATCCAACCGCCAAACCAGCACCAAAAACAATTGATAAAATAATAATTAAACGCTTTTTTCTTTTTGGTGTCATATTGATGTTTTTTCCCGTTTTAAACGACGTTTTGCTTCTCTAAAAAACTGTTGCCTTTCTATGTAGTCTGCAACAATGTTGTAAACAATCACTATTAAGCTGATACCATAACTTAGCCAAACATATAACCCATGTTTACCCATTTGTATAAATTCAGAAAACGTTTCAAAATGCCCCATTATTTTACTCAACTAATTTTTAATATTCTTCAATGATTCTCTTGACCCAATCACTTTTCTTTTCTCGTCGCAATACTTCTGTCCGTGCACGATTCATTAACATCACTGCAAAAAAACAATAAAATCCGATAATCATTATTAATAAAGGTATCCACATTTCAGAGGGCATTGCCGGTTTTTCTGTTACCTTAAATGTCGACCCTTGATGTAGCGTATTCCACCATTCTACCGAATATTTAATAATTGGGATATTAACAACACCGACTAAAGCTAACACAGCCGCTGCTTTATCACCACTGGCAACATACTCAAATGCTGAGGTCAATGCAATAACACCAAGATAAAGGAAGAACAACACTAACATAGACGTTAATCGAGCGTCCCAAACCCACCATGCCCCCCAAGTTGGCTTACCCCAGATTGCACCAGTAATCAGAGCCAAAAGTGCCATTGAAGCACCAATAGGTGCAGCAGATTTAGCAATAACATGTGCTACTTTAATCTTCCAGATCAATCCAATTGCTCCTGCTAATGCCATTAACATATAACAAGACTGTGCCAAAATTGCAGTTGGAACATGGATATAAATAATCCGAAAACTATTCCCTTGTTGATAATCTGCTGGTGCAAATACAAGTCCCCATATTAGACCCGTGACTATTAATATGAAAGTAGCAATAGAAAACCACGGCAATAGCATACCTGTTATATCGTAAAACCAACGTGGAGAAGCCAATTGATAAAACCACTTGGGCATTTTTATTTTCATATTTATTAATTATATATTCCTAAGGAACGCGCATGGAATAACTTCGTTAACTGGCGCGGGATTTTTGTTTGTCTTCAAGGCGTGGTAACGGGCGCATAGCAAGCTACGCAACTGTTGCCATAACACAGAAGACAGAAGACAGACAAAAAGATAAGCTAGTTGTCGAAGTTATTTCATGCACGTTCCTAACTACGAACACTTATTTTTAAAGCAGCAACAATAGCAAAAGGAGCAAACATAAAACTAATAACTAGCATTGCCGCTAATAATGCTAAATACCCTTGAATAGGTAAACCCATTGCAGCAGCTTGAACACTACCGGCTCCAAAAATCAGAACAGGAATGTACAAGGGCAGAACTAATAACGAAATCAATATTCCCCCTTTGCGTAAGCCAACAGTTAATGCGGCACCAATCGCACCAATTAAACTTAATGTAGGTGTTCCCAGCAATAAACTGAGCACTAAACCCATCATTCCATCATTCGGTAAAAATAACATTATCGCCAATAATGGGGAAACTAATGCCAAACAAAAGCCACTGATTAGCCAATGACTCATTACTTTAGCTAAGACTATTAATAGGAGCGATTGTGGACTGACCAGCATTTGTTCTAACGAGCCATCATCAAAATCACTTCGAAAAATACCATCTACCGATAGTAAGCTGGCTAATAAAGCGGCAACCCAAATTACACCTGGTGATAATTTAGCTAAAAACCCTGCTTCTGGACTCACACCCAAAGGAAACATTATCCCTACCATTATAAAAAATGCTAAAGGATTGATAATATCATTCCGTCTCCTGAATACCAACAATAAGTCACGGCGAATTGCCGATAGAAAAAAATTCACTAAGCCAAAGCCTCATCCAGATTAATTGACCTAATTTTTTTACCTGGAATATTTAGATTATGATGCGTTGTTAACACAACACTCCCACCATTCTCTATATGTTTAGAAATTAATGTTTCTTTTTCCATGACACCTTTTTTATCTAATGCAGTAAAAGGTTCATCAAGAATCCATAAGGGTGCTTTACTTAAATATAAACGAGCTAGACCTACCCTACGTTGTTGACCAGCGGACAAAGTAAAACAGGGGACATCTTCATACCCATACAATCCAACTTTTTTTAAAGCATCTAAAATATTAATGCGATTTAAAGATGGATCGAGCTGTCTCATCCATGCTAAATTTTCTTCTGCTGTCAATGTTATTTTTACACCCGATAAATGACCTATATACAACATCGATTGGTAATAATCATCCAATACCTCATCAATAGCCTCACCTTTCCAAAATAGTTCGCCTTCAAAAGCTTCTGTTAAACCACATAAAATTCGTAACAAAGTTGTTTTTCCGCTTCCGTTTTGCCCTTCAATTTGTAATATCTCCCCTTTATCTACATAAAAAGAAAGACCACCAAACAAAATACGCTCATCACGTTCGCAAAATAAATTTTTAACTTCGAGCATATATGTGAGAAGACATCCTCATTCTAAAGAATACGTGACTGAATAACATATCAAAAGACATTTAAATAGGGAAAAAGTTTAGAATTTATTACATTGAAAGAATCTTCATTATGAAGCGATGAAAATTAACTAAAATCTAAAATAAAATCCTACAAATAATAACACAGCGTTAAATCCCAGATAAAAATAATATGATCGTGCAAAATTCTATCTCCAGCATTAAATTAATAATGATTAAACAAAAACACTTGTTCTCTTTTTGTTCTTCAGGTATTATTAAAAGAAACGAACAGAGAACTAATATGATAACCAAGCATCCCTTAACTAGAAAACAACAAGAGGTATTAGATTTTTTAATTAATAATCAATCTAGTTTTGAAAATTCACCTACCTTAGACGAACTTTGTAAAGCGATGGGACTTAGGTCAAGAGGATCCTTGCATAAACACATACAAGGCTTAATTGACGCTGGCTTTGTCGAAGCACCTAATCGCAAACAACGAGGAGTCCGATTATTGCCTCAGAACATAGACAATGAAAATTTAATCACAAGAGAATTCACAGAAGAACAATGTCTTCCAATTGTCGGAACTATTGCAGCAGGCTCACCCATTGAAGCATTAGAAAACATCAGTTATATGAATATACCTGAACAAATTAAAACAGAAAAGTCCTGTTATATCCTTCAAGTAAAAGGGGATTCTATGGTTGAAGATGGAATTTTTGACGGGGATTGGGTCATTATTGAGCAACGAAGCCATGCTAGAAATGGAGAAATAGTAGTCGCTTTGATAGATAAAGCAGATGCAACATTAAAGCACATTGAACAATATCCACATGAAACTTTATTAATTCCAGCAAACACAAACATGGCAGCTATGAAATTCAAACCTCAACAAGTCGAAATTCAAGGTGTGTTAGTTGGGCAAATGAGAAGCTACAAATAATTTTTTAACTTTTAGGAGTAAATCATGATTACGCGTATTCACATGCAAGACCAAATTCATAATAGAATTGACGAATTAATGAATGAAAAAAAATTCTATAATTGGAATGAATTATTTCAGAATATTACAACCTTATCATTAATTATAGTTTTTATAACTTTTGGACTTGGATTGAGTTAATCTTTAACAATTATTAAATTGGAGGATTTGTATGATTAATATTAGATCAAACGATTGACCCTTTAATTTGGAAGGTGTAATATTTTCG